>Ga0207706_10000504_pt1 | contig 41549 bp, 35 predicted proteins | sample KBSC53metaG_FD_184318 | JGI IMG/M metagenome (GOLD analysis project Ga0207706, IMG submission 184318) | Corn rhizosphere microbial communities from Kellogg Biological Station, Michigan, USA - KBS C5-3 metaG (SPAdes) (version 2) | ecosystem: Host-associated > Plants > Roots > Rhizosphere > Soil ... | reverse complement strand
GGGTTATAGGTGGGAAATGTCTTGCCGGAGGCGGCTTCCACCCACTGTCCGTTAATCAGCATCTTGCGATTTTTGGAGATGTAACTTGTGACTTTGTCGTCCATTTGAACGCTGGATAGTACGGTTGCCATAAATTTCCTCCTCTAGTTGCGGATTCTTACGATGGCGTGCGTCGTGGTGCCGCCCCGCACGGGCGATGGCAGAGTGCTTCCCACTTTATCGATAAAGGACCGAACTCGGACGGCCTGAAAGAACAAACACCCGGCCAATTCACCGGCGCATTCACCGCCGATTGTAGCTCATTCCTGTGTAACGGTGGTGGTGCATCGGTTTTGCATTGGGCAAAACTCTGACTACAATGGGCTTTCGCTTGGGGTTGAAATGAAGAAATTCGGCTATAGTTCGCGCCGTTGGACCGTGATCGCCTCCGGGCTGCTGTGCGGGGCGCTGGCCATGGTCGTGCTGTTTACCAATCGTGGCGCGTTCTTCAGCCCGCTGGCGGTGGTGGTGATGGGCGCCGTCGGACTGGCGGCCGTCCTGCTGCAGCTTCGCTTGCAGAATCCCGAGCAGGCGCAATCCTCCAGTTCGCCCGCCTGGCTGAATGTCCTGGGCATTCTTTTCGCCCTGGCAGCATTCTTTGTGGACCTGTTCCACGTCAATTCGCAAGTCACGGAGGCGCTGGCTTTGGGGGCGGTTGCCAGCTTCGGCGTCAGTGGGGTAATTATTCTGCGCAGTTTCCGCAAGCGCGCCACTTCCAAATGAGCCTGGTCAGATGATTCCGGGCGCGCCCATTCTGCTTCCCGACCAGTTCAACGCCGCTACCTACTTCATCGATCGCCATATTCCCGAAGGCCGGGGAGAGAAAATCGCCATCGAAGCCGGAGAGGCTCGCGTCAGCTATCGTCAGCTATGGGAGCGCGTAAACCGCTTCGGAAATAGTCTGCGCCAGCTCGGGGTCCGGATCGAGGAACGAGTCTTCCTGCTTCTGCTCGACACTCCCGAGTTCGCTGTCAGTTTTTTCGGCGCCATCAAGATTGGGGCCGTCCCGGTTCCGGTCAATACCCTGCTCAAGACATCGGACTATCACTACATCCTGAACAATTCGCGGGCGCGGGTGGCAGTGGTCAGCGAAGCGCTTTACCCCCAGCTGCAGGGCTGGAAGAAATTGCGCTATCTGCAGCACGTCATCGTGGTGGGCGGGGCGCAGCCCGCCACGACAGACAAAAACACACAAAGCTTCGCCGGCCTGATCGAGCAGAACTCGCCCAGCCTCGAGGCCGAGCCTACCAGTAAAGATGATGCCGCCTTCTGGCTCTATTCGTCCGGTTCGACCGGATTCCCCAAAGCCTGCGTCCACCTGCAGCATGACATGGTGGTCTGTGCCGAACGCTATGCCATGGGCATTCTCGGCATGACCGAATCCGATCGCTGCTTCAGCGTGGCCAAACTGTTCTTCGCCTATGGCCTGGGCAATGCGATGTATTTTCCGCTGGCCGTGGGCGCCACCAGCATCCTGTGGCCGGGACCGCCCAAGCCCCAGCACGTATTCGAAATCATCGAGCGTCACCGCCCGAGCTTGTTCTTCTCCGTACCGTCAAACTACGCTGCGCTGCTGGCCCACAAAAGAGACCGCGTGGGGACAGCCGCCCCCGGCCGTCCAGGCGGGCCCAGCGCGCCCGATTTTGACCTCTCCTCAGTGCGCTACGGAATCTCCGCCGGGGAAGCCCTGCCCGCCGCCCTGTTCCATCGCTTCAAGGAACGCTTCGGCGTGGAAATCCTCGACGCCATCGGCTCCACCGAAGTCCTGCATATGTTCATCGCCAACCGCCCGGGCGCGGTGCGCCCCGGCTCCAGCGGCCAGATCATTCCAGGCTACGAGGCAAGGGTCGTGGACGAAGACGACGAGCCTGCGAAACCGGGAGAGATCGGCAACCTGCTGATCAAATCCGATTCCACCTGCTCCCACTACTGGAACCAGCACGAGAAATCAAAGAGCACCATCGAAGGCCATTGGATTCGCACCGGCGACAAGTACTACCAGGACGCTGACGGATATTTCTGGTATGCCGGCCGCTCCGACGACATGCTGAAATGCAGTGGGGTATGGGTCAGCCCGATTGAAATCGAAGCTGTGCTGATCGAACACCCGGCAGTGCAGGAAGCCGCAGTCATCGGTCGTAAAGACGAGGACGAACTGCTGAAGCCGGCGGCCTATGTTCTTTTGAAAAATGGCTCGACCGGCACGGCCGGCCTCGCCCGCGAACTGCAGGAATTTGTGCTCAGCCGCCTGCCCGTGTTCAAGCGCCCGCGCTGGGTGGAATTCGTGGACGAGTTGCCCAAGACCGCGACCGGCAAGTTGCAGAGGTACAAGCTGCGGGAACTCAGGGGGTGAGGATCAAAAGCTGAGGATCCCATTGCGGATGTTTTCCCAGAGCTCCTCCGAGAATGGGCTTGCTTCTGATCGCGTGGCCCTACCGCGCAGAGAGGCTTTGCGATGTCCATGTGCGGCCGGATCCTTCACCATTCCGTCGGGTTGCGGCGCGCACCGGTTCTGCAATACCGAATGGATGCTCTCCAACAGGCAGCTCGGGCCATCGGACTTGGCCACCACTACGTCCACCGACTTCAAGGTTCCCGCAGGCAATTCCATGTTGTCAGCAATCAGGACGATAGGCAGGTGCGGCATGACCTGCTTGACGACATCCGCCACCACCGCCCCGTTCAGCAGGCCCAGGTAATACTCGATCACTATCGCATCCACTGGGTTCAGCATCAGGATTCGCAAACCGTCGCTTCCATTAGACGCGGTGATCAAGCCGTATCCCTTGTCCCTTAACGGGCTGAGTTGGCTTGGATCGCGGTGAATACACAGCAATGTGCCGGTAGCAGGCATACTCTGTTTGTATAAAGCAGAACAACGCCGCCATACTGTTCACAATTGCTCATAACGAATAAGCCCTTTGGGCCAGTTTTCTTATTGGTCCTCTTACTTTTTCACCTGGATTCCCAACTCCCTCAGCTGCGCATCGCTGACCGGGGTCGGCGCATCCACCATCAGATCGACTGCTCGGGCCGTTTTGGGGAATGGAATCACCTCGCGCAGGCTGTCCGCGCCGGCCAGGATCATCACAATGCGATCCAGCCCCAGCGCAATGCCGCCGTGCGGAGGCGTGCCGTACTCCAGCGCCTCCAGGAAGAACCCGAAGCGCGAGCGCGCCTCTTCTTCCGTCATGCCGAGAGCGCGGAATATCTTGCTCTGAATATCCTGGCGATGAATACGGATCGAGCCCGAGCCCAACTCGGTGCCGTTCAGCACCACGTCGTAGGCCAGCGCCCGAATTTCGCCCAAGGCCGACTTGGGATCACTGGTGGTATCGAAGCTGGTTTCGAGCTTGGCCATGTCCTCATCGTGCAGCGAAGTGAAGGGATGATGGGCCGCATTCCAGCGACCGGATTCGCGGTCCCACTCGAACATGGGGAAATCGGTGACCCACAAGAAGCGGAAATCTTTCGCGGAATCTCCCGTCTTGGCGAAAGCCCCATGCTTGGCCGCATACTTTTGAGCCAGGTCAAGCCGGAGTTGTCCGCAGGTCTGGTAAAACTGGTTCACGCTTTGCTTCGAATCCGCCTTGCGAACCGCCAGCACCCACAAATCTCCCGCCTCCACCCCGGCGGCCTTGAGAACCGGTTCCAGCGAATTGGGATAGTCCCGGGCAAAACGGTTGGGATCGCTCATCAAACTGACGTATGACGTCCCCTGCGCATGCGCGAAGGCCCCGTAGGTCCCGATGGTCCGGCGTTCGGTCCCGGAGATTTCACCCGCCTTCGGAATGCGGATGAGCAGAGAAGTAAAATCCGGGCTGACCTTGAAGGCCGCCGCGAATTTCTCCAACTCTACGGGTGTGAACGCAGAACGCACGTCCGCCATCGCGGGCAGCCTCAGGTCCGGCTTGTCGCTGCCATAGAGGCGCATGGCTTCGTCATAACTCATGCGCGGGAAGGGCGTTTTGATTTCGTGTCCAGCGGCTTTGAATGCGGCGGTGAGAAAGCCTTCGACCACATCCCACACCCGCTCCGGCTGGGGATACGACATCTCCAGATCGATCTGGGTAAACTCCGGCTGGCGGTCGGCGCGCAAGTCTTCGTCGCGAAAGCAGCGCACAATCTGGAAATACTTGTCGAAGCCGGAGATCATCAGAATCTGCTTGAACATTTGCGGCGACTGCGGCAGCGCGTAGAAACTGCCGGGCTGCACCCGGCTGGGGACCAGGTAGTCGCGCGCGCCTTCGGGCGTCGAGCGGGTCATGAAGGGAGTTTCGATCTCGAAAAATCCCTGCGCCGAAAGATAGTCGCGAATGGCCAGCGCAACTTTATGCCGCAGTTCGATGTTGTACTGCATGGCATCGCGGCGCAGATCGATGTAGCGATACTTGAGGCGCATTTCCTCGTTGGGCAAAACAGCTTCGCTGGGCAGGAACGGCGGCTGCTTCGACTCGTTGAGGATGCGCAGCTCTTCCGCGATCAATTCCACCTCGCCGGTGGCGATGTTTTTGTTTATCGTGTCAGGGACGCGCTGCTTGGCCGTGCCCACCACGGCGATGACGTACTCGTTGCGCAGCGCCTCCGCTTTCTGGTGAATGGTGGGATCGCGTTCCTTGTTGAACACCACCTGAGTAACGCCGCTGCGGTCGCGAATATCAATAAAGATCAGGTTGCCCAGATCGCGGCGCCGGTTGACCCAGCCCATGAGTACTGCTTTTTTGCCGGAATCAGCCGGACGCAAGGCCCCGCACATATGGGTACGCCGTAGATCGCCAAGGAAATCGAGCAAGTTGTGCCCTTCAGTGGAAAATGGAGTTGTAAGCCGAATGAAAGATTATAAATGTAGGCGCGAGCGTCCCGCTCGTGCGGGATTAAAAGAGACCTATCTCTTGGGTTGTAGCTCAGTCAATCGGCCGCGCCGCCGTAGCCTGCTGGAACCTCAGCCGCCACTGGTCATTCTGTTTCACCCAAAGATCGGAGATGTGCTGATAGCGCGGCGCCATGCCGGGAGCATCGCCCTCCGGCATGTGAATGATGCAATCGTAGGTCACCACGGCGACCTCATCGTTGACCGGCAACACCCGCAGATTGTAGGTGTAATAATCTTGCAGTTCACCCTCGCGCGCGCTCCCCAAAATCTCCTCTTTGTCGTGCAGCTTGCCTTCACTGCCGACGAAGACAAAATCATCGGTCAAGGTTCGTTTCAGGAAATCCACGTTCCTGCTCTTTTGAGCCTCAGGGACCGCGTTCGTGTTCGAAATCAGAGTCTGCTCCAGCGGGCTGAGAGGCTTGGCGGAATTCCTCGGACTCTGCGCAAATCCGGCCAGAGAGAAAGAGATGCAGAGCACACCGGCAATCAAAGCTGAGTTTCTCATTAGTCCTCCGGTTAGCAAAATTTCGTAGGGACTGCAGTGTGGGTCGGACACTCCCTTCGACTTCGCTCAGGGCAGGCTCTGTCAGACGCCTTTGACTTGTGCTTACTCCGCAGGACAGCAAAACCAAAAGTCAAAAGCGTCGGACACTCCCGTCCGACCCACACAAACTTCCGCTACTTCGCCTGTATCCTTGCCGCCAAGTCGGCGCGCGGGACTGAAACCTGCTCGCCGGTTTTCAGATTCTTAAGGGCGAACGAACCGGCCTTGACTTCATTTTCGCCCACGATCAGGGCAAAACGCACGTCCAGCCTGTCGGCGGTTTCGAACGACTTCTTCAGACGAAAAGTCTCGTCTCCCAGTTCAACCACCAGGTCATGACGGCGCAGTTCCCGCGCCAGGCGCGCGGCCTCACGGTCCATGCCGGCGCCCAGAGGCGCGATGTAAACATCCGGCCTGCGTTGCACCGCCTCGGCCGATTCCTGCAACGCCAGCACCAGGCGGTCTTCGCCAATGGCGAAACCGATTCCGGGAGCGCTGGGGCCTCCAAGCGATTCCGAAAGCCCATCGTAGCGCCCGCCGCCAAGGATCGCGTTCTGCGCCCCCAGCGCACCGTGTGTGAATTCGAACGCGGTGCGAGTGTAATAGTCGAGCCCGCGCACTAACCGATCGTTCAGGATGAACGGCACACCGACAGCCTTCAGTATCTCCTGCACCTGCTCGAAATGCTTGCGGCAAGCCTCGTCCAGAAACTGGCTGATGCGCGGCAGCTTCTCGATGACGGGCTGATCTTCGGGAACTTTGCAATCGAACACGCGCAACGGATTGGTAACCGCGCGGCGTTTGCAGTCTTCGCACATACCGCCCACGACCGGCTCCAGAGCCTTGCGCAGGGCTTCGTTGTAGGCTGCGCGGTCATTCGCGCATCCCACGGAATTCAGTTGCAGCGTCCAGTCCCGGATGCCAAGCCGGTCAAGCAGAGTGGCGAGCAACTCCAGCACCTCGGCATCGCGTGCCGGAGACTCGCTGCCCGCGCTGGCCGGCCCGATGACCTCCGCTCCGATCTGATAAAACTGGCGATAGCGTCCTTTTTGCGGCCGCTCCCGCCGAAACTGTGGACCGATGTAGTAGAGCTTGCTCAAGCCCCGATCCCAAAGTTTGTGTTCGATGTACGCTCGCACCACGCTGGCGGTGTTTTCCGGGCGCAGGGTGAGCGACTGTCCTTTATCACTCTGCGCCCGCCCGCGGTCTTCCCAGGTGTACATCTCCTTCGCGACCACATCGGTTTCCTCGCCCACTCCGCGGGCAAAGAGTTCGGTGGATTCGAAAATCGGGGTGCGTATTTCGTGAAAGTTGTAAGCGCGGAAGACGTCGCGCACCGCTGCCTCGACAAAATTCCACAGCGCCGTCTCCGGCGGCAGAAGGTCGCGCGTTCCTCGGACTGCTTTGATCATGAGAGTCGCTTTGGCTGCTGGCCCTATCCTAGTACTTCAGGAGTATGAGATCTCAGATTTCAGTTTCAAGTTCCCGGTTCTCAGTTCGGAAAGAATACCTTAAACCTGGATAAGACGATTCATGCCGCGAAGTCTTCATGCTGCGGTACGGGCATGGGCGGCGGCACGCGGTCAGTCACTTCGGCGAGGGCTGCAAGCTTCTCCGCGAGAGCACGGGTCAAAGATCCCGGCTGATAACGCCAGCGGAAGTTTCCCTCGGAGACGCTGGGAGTGTTAAGGCGCGCTTCGCTGCCCAGTCCCAGAACGTCTTGCAGGGGGACCACGGCCAGGTTGGCGACCGACTCCTGCGCCAGACGGATCAGGGCCCAGTGAATGCCATCTTTGCAGGGTCCTACGTAAGCCTGGATCGCTCGGCGTTCTGTCTCTGACACGCCCGATGTCCACCAGCCCAGCGTGGTGTCGTTGTCGTGCGTGCCGGTATAAACGACGCGGTCGCAAGTCAGGCGGTGCGGCAGATACATATGGGCGCCGGCATCGGCGAAACCAAACTGCAGCACGGCTGTTCCCGGTATCTGGTGACGCTCGCGCAGCGCATGCACTTCGGGCGTGATGTGACCCAGGTCTTCGGCAAAAAAAGGCAGCCCGCCCAGCGCGTCACGAAGTTTGTTGAAGAACTCGTCCTTGGGGCCGTCCACCCAGCGACCGTTTACAGCAGTGGCGTCGTTGGCGGGAATCTCCCAGAACTGATCGAAACCGCGGAAGTGATCGAGACGGATGTAGTCGCAAGTCTCGGTGCCCCAGCGCAGCCGGTCGATCCACCAGTCATATCCACGCGCCCGGATTGCATCCCAGTCATAAAGAGGAGTACCCCAGCGCTGGCCGGTGGCGCTGAAGGCGTCAGGCGGGACCCCGGAAACCGCTTCCGGTTCGAGATCGTCCTTCAGGCGAAAGAGATCGCTGTGCGCCCAAACGTCAGCGCTGTCATAGGCCACGAAAATAGCAATATCGCCCACCACCCGGATGGAGCGTTGGGCGCAGTAACGCCGCAGGGCACGCCACTGTTCGTAGAAGAAAAACTGAATCGCGCGGCGGAGGTCCATCTCGGGGTTCAGTTCTTGCCGGGCCGCGGCCAGGGCCGCAGCCTCACGGCGGGCCAGGGCACGCGGCCATTCTTTCCAGCATCGCCTGTAGTTACGTTCGCGCAGCGTATCGAACAGGACAAAGTCTTCCAACCACCAGGCATTCCCGGCACAAAAGCGCTCAAAGCGGGTGCGGGCGCTGTCCCCGGCGTTCTTCAGGAAGGTCTGGGCAGCCTCCACGATCAGCGGCGACTTGCGCTGAAAAACCTCTTCGTAGTCGATTGCGCCGGCTTCGTGCCGAAGGCCAGCCGGTTCTGACGAACGCAGCCACCCGCGTTCGGCCAGGCGCTCCAGGCTGATCAGCAAAGGGTTGCCGGCAAACGCGGAGGTTGAAGAGTAGGGAGAGTTCCCATTGGCCGGGGGCCCCAGCGGCAGCACCTGCCACAGGCCTTGCCGCGCGGAGGCAAGAAAGTCGGCAAATTCGTAGGCCGCAGGACCAAAATCACCAATACCGCCGCGCGCCGGGAAGGATGTGGGGTGCAGCAGGATACCGGTGGCGCGGGGAAATGACGTCATCTGAACTATCCCGATGCTATCAGCAATCGTGGAAGCGGTGGGTGTCCGCGCTTTACTCTCCCTGTTCTCCGCCTTGGGCGCGGGTCAGGCTCTTCATCTCGTCGGCATTGATCTGGATCTTGCCGGATTTTTCCATCTGGGCGCGCAGATTGGTCAGGAACAGACCGAACATTTCCTGCTGCTTGTTCTGGATCAGCGCATCACGGACCTGGTCTTTCTTGGCCTCGAAATCCTGGGCAGTCGGCTCCTGACGATCCAGAACTGACAAGACCACGCCGGTGGTGCCGTTGCTGATCGGACCGCTGATCTCGCCCTTTTTCAGGCTGAACGCCACCGAAGCGCCGCCCGACATGGAACCGATGTCGGGGACCTGCCCGTCGGGCAGCACGAAGTCACTGGTCTTGACGGCTGCGCCGGCTTCTTTGGCCGCCTTCTTCAAGTCATGTTCGGCCTTGGCGCGATCGGCCAGTTCCTGAGTTTTCTGAGTAAGCAGGGCGGCGACGCGTTCATTCCGGAATTCGTCTTCGACGCGACTGCGAATCTCATCAAACGTGGGTGTGGACGCCGGTTTGATGGCCACTACCTGGAACACGGCGTAGCCCTGCGCGGTCTGCACCTGGTCGGGCGGAGACTTTTCGGCCTGGCCAAACACCGCGCTCATGAACTGCGGCGAACTGCCAATGCCGGGCAGACTGTCGGTGCGGCTCACAAAGTCGGTGTTAACGACGTTAAGGCCCTTGGCCGCGGCCGCTTTGTCCAATCCCGCACTCCGCGCCTGCGCCAGCAACGCATTCACCTGATTGGTGGCGGCCTGGGCGGCTTTCTGCTGCTTGATGGCCTCTTCAATCTGGTCCTTGACCTCATCCAGGGGCTTCACATGCGCGGCCTGCTTGTCGTCGAGACGGATGATGTGGAAGCCGTAGCTGCTCTGCACCAGACCACTGGTCGCACCCTTGGCCAGGGAGAATGCGGTTTGTTCGAATTCCGGCACGGTGCGGCCCCGGCCAATCCAGCCCAGCGAACCGCCATTCTTGCCGCTGCCCGGGTCTTCAGAATATTTCTTGGCCAGTTCGGCGAAATTTCCGCCCGCCTTCAACTGCTTGAGAACATCCTCCGCCTTCTTGCGCGCTTCCTCCACGCCTTTAGGGTCAACTTTTCCGTCCGGACCGGGCAGCGGAGTCTTGATAAGAATATGGCTCACATTGACCTGCTCGGGCACGCGGTAGTCGTCGCGGTGCTGGTCGTAGTAGGCCTGCAGATCCTCGCGAGACACGCTCACGCCGGCTTCGATCTTGGCCGTGTCCAGCACGACATACTGGACTTTGCGCTTCTCCGGAATCGAGTTGTTGTAGCTGGCCTGGTTGCGCTGGTAGAAGGCCTTCAGTTCGGCCTCCGTGGGCTTGATCTGTTTGGCCAGGTCGTCTTTCCGGAGTACGGCGTAATCGAACTTGACCTTGGTATTCTGCTTCTCGAACTCGCGGCGGACATCGCTGTCCGTGACCAGCGCGCTGCCCGCGATCAGGTTGCGCAGCTTGCCCAGCAGGATATCGTCCTTTGCGCCCTGCTCGAATACCGGAACACTCAGGTCCGCGTTTTGCAGGATGTTTTCGTACTGCTGCTGACCTACAAATTTTCCACCGGGAAAGAATGTGGCCGAGTAGCGACCGTGCTGCAATTCGTCGCGCAGTTCTTCATCGGTAACGCGAAAGCCCAGTCGTTCGGCTTCGGCAACCAGGGCCCTCCGGCTGATCAGGTTCTGGGCGGCGCGCTCGGCAAAGTAAGGCAGCAACATGGCGGTCTGCTCGCCGCCCCGGGGGAACTGCTGGCGCAGCATCTGCCGCGCCTCGCGCTGCACCTCGAGCGAGGTCACCGGTTCGCCGGCCACTTTGGCCACTACTCCCTGTCCCGGGCCTCCCAGGCCGATGCTGTCGCCAATGCCGCCCGGGATCAGGGTGATTGCCATGGCGGCGCAAATTACGGTCAGCAAGCCGCCGAGAACAATTTTCTTGATCGGGCCAGGGGTCTGCAGAAATCGGATCATTTTCTTGTCACTCCAGAGTTTGAGGCGGAAACTTAAATTATAGACTAGTGCCACCCCATGGAGGACCGGCGTCCCCGCCCGTCCCGTTGCGCCGAAAACAGATGGGCGAGGACACCCGTCCTCCATAAGCTCAAACCGCTGCTAAAATCAGCCATTGAAACGTATTAATACTACGTGTTATTAACCTAGAGCCGGATGCGGCATAATGAAGCGCGATCTTAAAAACCAATCCTTCGGCAAAGGATCTCTTGATGAAGATGAACAAGAGCAGCCTGTTGTGCATTGCGGTCCTCTCTTTCTCCGGTCTGATGGTGGCGCAGGACTCCAGCCATCCCCATCCCGACGCGACCCTCTCGCTTCGCGACGGCTGGTCCCTGCAGTCTTCGGGCAAGGTGGACGCCAAGGGTGAGACCCTTTCCACCCCAGCGTTTCGTCCCAAGGATTGGTACGAGGTGAGTGTCCCCACCACCGTGGTCGCAGCACTGGTGAAACACAAGGTCTATCCCGATCCGTTTTTCGGCACTAATCTGCGGACTTTTCCCGGAGTCACTTATCCCATCGGCGCGAATTTTTCCAACATTCCGATGCAGCCGGACAGCCCTTTCATCATCCCATGGTGGTACCGCAAGGAATTCGTGCTGCCCGCCAGCTTCAAGGGCAAGAGCATCTGGCTGAACTTCGGCGGCATCAACTATCGCGCCAACATCTTCCTCAATGGAAAACAACTGGCCAAGTCCGAGGACGTAGCCGGCGCCTGGCGGACCTACGAGTTCAACATCACCGACGCCGCGCTGATTGGAAAGCCGAACGTGCTCGCGGTGCAGGTTTTCTCCCCCACCGATACCGACCTGGCCATCACTTTCGTGGACTGGAACCCCGCGCCGCCGGACAAAAACATGGGCCTGTTTCGCGACGTGGGCATCACCACCAGCGGGCCCGTGGCCCTGCGCTATCCCGCCGCGGTTTCGAAAGTCGATTCGCCGGCCAATGACAAGGCTCACCTCACGGTCACGGCCCTGCTGAAGAATGCAGCCAACCATCCGGTGAAGGGGACGCTTAAGGGCTGGATCGAAAAGATCGAATTTTCGCAGGAAGTAGAACTCGGGGCCGGAGAGTCCAAAGATGTAGCTTTTACTTCCGAACAGTTTCCTCAACTCAATATCGACCATCCCCGGCTGTGGTGGCCGGCGCAGATGGGCAAACCCGAACGCTATACCCTCAACCTGGAATTCAATCTCGAGGGAAGGGTTTCCGATCGGGCGGAGGAAAAATTTGGCATTCGCGAGGTGAAATCCGAAGTGCTCGCAGCCAACCGGCGCCTGTTCTCCATCAATGGCAAGAACATCCTGATCCGCGGCGGAGGCTGGTCTCCGGACATGATGCTGCGCGAGGACCCGCAGCGCCTGCGCGACCATTTCCGCTACGTGCAGGACATGGGCTTGAACACCATCCGCCTTGAAGGCAAGCTTGAAACCAAGGAGTTCTTCGATCTGGCCGACGAGCGCGGCATTCTGCTCATCGCGGGCTGGTGCTGCTGCGATCACTGGGAGCACTGGGCGAACTGGAAGGCGCAGGACTTTACCATCGCGGAGCAGTCGTTGCGCGACCAGATATACCGCCTGCGCGGCCATCCCAGCCTGATCGCGTGGATGAACGGCAGCGACAATCCGCCCCCGCCCGATGTCGAACAAACCTACCTTAAAGTTGAGAAAGAGCTGCTGTGGACGAACCCGGTAGTGTCTTCCGCCACGGCCAAGCTCGCCGGCTTCTCCGGCGAGAGCGGCGTAAAGATGTCAGGGCCATATGAATACGTCGCGCCCTCCTACTGGCAGACCGACAGCGTCGATTCAACCCATCCTCAGCAGTGCAACCAGGGCGGATGCGGCGGCGGGTATGGCTTCAACACCGAAACCAGCATGGGCCCGGCGGTTCCGCCCATTGAAAGCATTCGCGCCATGGTCGGTAAAGACCACTTCTGGCCCATCGACAATGTTTGGGACTACCACGCCGGTGGCGGGGTGTTTAAAGATCTCCACGTATTCACCGACGCATTGAATGCGCGCTTCGGTCCCTCCAACAGCGCCGAGGATTACGCTGTCAAAGCGCAGATGCAGACCTACGAAGGCGTGCGCGCCATGTATGAGGCTTACAGCCGCAACAAGTACACCTCCACCGGCGTGATCCAGTGGATGCTCAACAATGCCTGGCCCTCGATGATCTGGCACCTTTACGACTTCTATTTGCGCCCGGGCGGCGGCTATTTCGGCGCCAAGCGTGCCATGGAGCCGCTGCATCCCGTGTATGGGTACGACGACCACTCGGTATGGCTGGTCAGCAGCCAGTATGTGGACGCCGCGGGGCTGAAGCTCACTGCCAAAATCTTGAACCTGGATATGACCGAGAAGTTTTCCAAAGAGGTCTCGCTCGACGCCGCCGCCGACAGCACCAGCAAAATCCTGACCCTGCCCGACATTGACGGCCTCAGCCCCACGTATTTCCTGGTGCTTCGGCTGCAGGATTCTTCCGGCACACTGGTGGGTTCGAATTTCTACTGGCTCTCCACCAAGCCCGAAACGCTGGACTGGGAGAAGTCGAGCTGGTACACAACGCCTACCTCTTCCTACGCCGATTACACCGCTTTGTCTCAGCTACCCAAGGTAAAACTGAGAGTTGCAGACCATACCGAGCGCAAGGGGGAAGAGGCCATCACTCACGTCATGTTGGAAAACCCCAGCAAGAGCCTGGCATTTTTCGTGCGCCTGAAAGTAAACAAGGGCAAGGGCGGAGATGAGATTCTTCCGGTGATCTGGCAGGACAACTACATTTCTCTATTGCCCGGCGAGAAGCGCGAGGTCACGGCGAGCTATCGAGCAAAGGAACTGGGAGCAGCCCAGCCGGAAGTACAGGTCAGCGGCTGGAACGTGGAGTAGCCAGCCAATCCCACGTAGGGGCGGACGCCCTCGTCCGCCCAGCCGAGCAAAGCTCGGCAAGGTGTTCAGCGATGGCTGCTGGTCTATCGGATCAGGTTTGGAGTCTTGAGGAAATCGTGCTTCTGGCAAACTGATTTCGTATGCTTAAGGTGCAAAATTGGCCATTCTGGTTGCAGTTATTGGTAATTCTGCCGCACGCAGCCTTGTTATGGGGAATGGTTCTGGTCTGGAGCCCGAAGTCACTTCGCGGATGGCTGACGCAGGGCGCTTGTGTTATCTATCTGATTTTGTTCTATTTCATTTTTATTCGTTCAAACTGAGGCACTACCGCCGGGTAAAGCGCGCCGAGCTTCGCTCGGCCGGACAGCCGAGGGCGGCTGTCCCCACGCACTTCGATCGCAAATTCGAGGATTTCCCGCGAATTCACCGAACGTTTTCACTCTTCTTCCGGAGGCACATCGAAGTTCACCAGGTTGCTCTGGAAGCCTCGCGTCTTCCACGCTCCGTAGGCGATCCCTGCGATCATCCAGATGGATCCCGCTATCAGCGCCAGGTTTGACAGGTGTATCCAGATGAACAGGCAGATGGCGAAGCCCAGTATCGGCGGAAGCAGTTGGCCCAGCGAGCGGTCCGCGCCGCGAATATAGTAGTGCGTCAATGCCGCCAGGTTGACACCCATAAAAGCGATCAGCGCCCCGAAGTTGAGCAACTGCGCGCCATTGTCGTAAGTGATGAGGAACGCGCCCAGCAGCGCAATCACGCCAACGAAAATCACGTTGTTCGCCGGAATTCGGGTCCGGGGATGGATGGCGCCAAAGAATTTTTTCGGAATGGCGTTGCTGCGTCCCATGCCATACAGCAAACGCGCCGCCCCCAGCTGCGATCCCATGCCCGAGCCAACGGTCGCAATCAGCAGCGTGATGCTGATGGCTTTGGTCATCAGATGGCCCCCGGCGATGGCAGCCACGTGGCTGAATGCATTTTCCACTTCGGCTGCCGAGAACATGTACTGGGAGCTGAGCAACTGGGCGCCATAGACTTCAGCCGCCGCCAGAAACCCTGTAATCACGCAGACCAGTACGGTTGCCAGGAAAATGTTCCGCTTGGGATTGTCCACCTCTTCCGACAAAGTCGAAATTCCGTCGAATCCGATGTAGGTAAGGACCGCCACCGAGGTGCCGTGAAACACCCGGTTGATGGTAAAAGTTTCCGGATTATAAAAAGGCCGCAGGAAGTACGCCTCGGGATATTGCGGCAGATGGAAAATGTAGCGGATGGTGTACCAGAAGAATGCCAGAATCACCGCACCCATAATGGCGCACAGGGTTTGATTGATCCGGGCGGAAGTCTTGACCCCGCGCAGGTTCAATCCGGTAAACAGGCAGGCAAATATGACCGGCCACAGCAGGCCGGGGTACGGAATCTGATAGCGGGTCCCGGTCAGCAGATCGGCCATCGCCTTGGAGCACCAAATGGTGCAGATCAAGGGATTGAGCATGTAGTCCATGGTCATGCTCCAGCCGGTGACGTAGCCCAGCGAGGGATGGATTTCGCGGCCCACATAGGTATAAGCCGAACCAGCGCTGGGATAGACGCGCGCCATCCGCCCATAGCTCATGGCAGTGAACACCATGGCGATCATGGCGATCAGGATGGACGTCACCACGTGGCCGCCCCCGGCGTTGCTGAACACTCCGTACGCCGGCATGGGCGCGGTGGGCTGGATGACGATGATTCCGTAAAGAATCAGGTCCCAAAGGGTGAGCGATCGACGAAGTCGCAGTCCGGAAGAGGCAGCAGTGCTGTCAGGAGTGGTTGCCATTCCCGCGTATTGGATTATGCGGAGGCAGCCAATGTCAACGATTAAAACGATTCTGTGTTGAGGGTGGAGGTTGGTGAGGCGCGGGCGCCCTCGTCCGCGATCCGCAGGCCTAGGTCAAAAGCCGCGGGCGAGGGCGCCCGCGCCACACATTCTTTGTCATCAGCGGGGATAGTCGAAGCGGTATCCCTTAGGCTCGTTGCCGGAGAGATGACGCGTGTTGTAATCCAAAAAGTAATTTACGTGCGCGTCGTCCAGCGGGAACGATCGGCCTTTGGGATAGGGATACGTGCCCATGGTGCGGAAAGGCAGCGGATGCACTGTATTTGCTTCGGCCGCATAGAAGTCCATGTCTTTTTCGTAGCCGTTAGCCACGAAGAAATAATCCCGCACCCAACCTTTAGGCAAAGCCGGGAGCTTTGCAGGATCGAAGTCGAGGACCACTTCATCGCCTGACCCGAAGACCGCCAGCCGGTCGTCATACCCGGTGAGCAGTGGACGCACGTCGCCGTAGCGGGTGTATGCGCCCGCGGGCCGGGTGTAAGGCCCGGTCGGACTGGTCTTCTCATAGACGTACAGCACGTTGCCGGGCGGCCGGTTTTCGATCTTCAGTGGGAATCCATGGAAGCGCAGATCGGCGCGCGCCAGCGGCACCGCGGTCAGCCGAGCACTTCCGTTCTGTTCCGTGCGATTGATCAGGATGCTGTCCCAGTAAATTTGCAAGTTGGTGGTGATGCGGATGCGCCGCGTTCCCTGCGGCAGCTTGCCGGTCAGATCGGCGGTCATGGTGCGCGGGCCGCCCGCGGGGAAACCCAGGTCGTCGATTACGCGGGCCCATTTCCCGCTGGAGTCTTGCGCTTCCACGTAGGGCGCGACTGGCTCGATACCAGACTGATACGCGGCAAACATGCTGGTGGCGGAGAAGTACTCGATTTCGCCGTGCATCAGCAACCACAACGGGCCGCCGCGATAGGCTTCGCCCAGATCAAGTTGTAGCGTGTGGGGCTTGGTGAAGCCCTGGAATTTAAGGACATCGAAATCGCCAAAGTAACGATGCGCCAGCAAGTCGGGCAAAACGTTGTGGCCATGCTCGTCCCACGCGCCCACGGGCGGACGGACATCGCGGCTATAGACAACTTTGAACGGCGGATACGGCGGGTTGCTGGCGAAATATTCGTTGGGGAAAACATCGTCAGCGGCAGGATGGTCCACGGCCAGCAGCTTCACCTGGTCGAGATACACCGCTTCCTCGAGGGGTTCCATGAAACGGAAGCTGAGCTTGCCGTCTTTTTCGCGCACTGAGTTACGGGGGACCTTGATGTATTCCGTCGGCCGCGGAATATCGCGCTGGTTCGGCCCCACCCAATGTCCGACCACGCCTGCGCCCAACATGTCTCCCACCAGTTCGTAGTGAGACCCATCCCACACGAAAAGCGTGGGACAAGAACTGCCACGGCGGTCCATTTCGAGGAAGCTGTGATCTTTCATTCCGGCAATCTGGATTTCGTCCTGGATGACGCCGGACGGCCAGAGCATGCGTACTACGTCGGCCTCTTTGGCCTGGCCGAGTCCGACCACGAAGTCAGTCGAGTTCTGTCCCAAGTAGCCGGACGAGCCCGCGATTTCAAACTTCTGGCGATTCGCTCCGGAGAAGACTTCGACCTTGGTGCCAATCGCGCTCTTGTTGTCGGCCAGGCCCTTGAAGGAAAGACGCATCCAGTTGTTCTTGTTGCCGCCTTCGTTGCGCAACAGCACGGCCGGACCGTGGTTCTGCGTGATCAGCAGGTCGGTGGCGCCGTCACCGTCGTAGTCGGCGGTGACAACGGCGCGGGGGTCCTTGAGCTGAATCTTGTCCAAACCAACGTCGGCGGTGACGTCTTTGAATCCATCCGGCCCGAGGTTGCGGAAGAGACGGACTTCACCTTTACCCTCTTTCGTTTCTCCCACCGCGACGAGGTCGATCCAGCCGTCGTTATCGTAGTCGAACGCGGCCACGCCCCAGCCGCGGGTCCAGTTGGGTATGGGAAGGGTCACAGGCTCAAAGCTCTTTCCCTGGTGATTGCGCCACAGTGTGATCCCGGTACCACCCCACTGGGTAAAAGCAAAGTCCATCCAACCATCGTGATCAAAGTCCAGAACGGCAATGCCCGCGGTAGGCGCGGCGAAAGCGCCCGGCCACACATCGCTCACGAGGAACTTGCCTTCGCGCGGATTGGCAAAGACGGTAGGCGTCTTGCCCCATCCCGTCAGGACGATGTCCACGGCGCGATCATTGTTATAGTCGGTGCCCAAGGCGCTCACGCCGAGTGAAGATCCCGCAAGGCCGGTAGAATCCGTGGCCTCGGTAAAGGTTCCGTTCGCGTTATTGCGCCAAATCCGGGCTGTTCCCTCCGGGAGCACACCGGCGGTAAATGCATTCCGCAATCGGGGGTCGTACTGGCCGGCTTCAAGGTAGTGCGTTACATAGAGATCAACGTCGCCGTCGTGATCGTAATCGATGAACGCCAGCCCTAAGTTGAGTCCAGCACTCTTGATGCCGGCCGCGTCGGTAACGTCCTTAAAGGTGCCATTCTTCTCGTTGTGCAATAGCAGTACGCGGCCGTTGAGACTCGCGGCCAGGTCCGTCGAGCCATCATTGTCGTAGTCTCCCGCCGTACAACCGATCGCGTGAAGCGAAGAATCCAGCCCGGCCTTTTTCGTTACATCTTCAAACTTGCCGTTGCCCAGGTTGTGATACAGCGCCATCCCGCCCTGCGGACCGTTGTCGGGAAGAAAAATGTCGGGCTTGCCGTCGCCGTCGAAGTCGAGAAAGCAGACACCTGGTCCGAGGAATGATGCGAGATCGGTTGCTGCCGCGGATGAAGCCTTCGAGGCCAGTCCCGCGCTCTCCGTCACCGGCAGAAAGCGCACCGCAATCGGTGGCAGCGCCTTCTCCGCGGCTCCCACTGCCTCTTCCACGGTCGAATATCTTCCCTGATCTCCGTAGGCCAATCCGATGGGAGAGCCCAGCTTGTTTTGCGTGATGTGCTGGAAACGCACCAGATGTTCGCGGGCATGGGTCGCATCGCCTGACTGCTGGTAGGCCCGCGCAATGCCGAATTCAGCCGAAGCGTGCAGCGGATTCAACTTGAGCGCATGCTGGAAGGCGTCAATGGCCTGCGGATACTGCTTGAGCTGCGCCGATGCGGCGCCCAGAAAATACCAGCTGTCGGCGTCGTTGGGATCGATCTCGGTGACGTGGCGAAACGCCTCCACCGATCCCTGCGGATTGTCGGAATTCTTGTACAGCAATCCCAGATTGAACCAGGCGTGCGGATCGTTGGGAGCGTTCTTGCCTGCAGCCTCAAGAAGCGTCTTCGCGGGCTCGATCCGCGCCAGGTTCAGCAGCGCGATGCCCTGGTTAAGAAATGCGATCTGCAACTTGGGATCGCGGGCGCCCGCCTCCTGAAAGGCTTTGAGGCCTTTCTCGAAAAGCTGCTGGTTCATGTAGGCCGCGCCCAGGTTGTTCAGGCGCGCGGCTTCGGCGGAGGGGTCGGGCTTGGAATGGGAATCATCCGGAGCAGCAGCAAGAATGGCCGCCGCGGCCAGGGCAATGCAGGCGCAGAGGAAGAAGCTTCGCTTAGTCATGCCAGAAATAAGTAAACCACAAATGGAGCAGGAAAATCGTTGCGATCACGGAATACGTAGGGGCAGATGTCCTCATCTGCCCAGCCGAGCGAAGCTCGGCCATCGGGCCGGCGAGACGCCGGCGCTACTTTGGCGAGCTTCGCTCGCCCGCCCAGATGAGGACATCTGGGCCTACGTATTCGGATGCCCGTAGCAGCCGATCTGCTCTTCCAATGCCGCAGCCACAGAAATCACCAACTCCTCCTGCCACGGACGCGCCACGATCTGCACTCCGATGGGGAGGCCTTCCGGCGACTTCCCTACCGGCACCACCACGGCGGGTGTGCCCAGCAGATTGAACCATTCGGTATAGCTCCACGCATCCAGATACTTCACGGTTTTTCCTTCGACCTGCCAGCTGCGCTCGCCATGATGGAATGCGGGAATCGACGCCACCGGACAAAGCAGCACGGGATAATCCCGCATCTGAGCGAACAGCTGCATGCGCACCACATCGCGCTCGATCCAGGTATCGAGCAGTGACTGCCCGGTGTGAGAAGGTTCCGCCGCCGCCCAACTGGAGAATTCTTTGAGAATCGGACTCAGCTCGGATTCTCGCCCCTGCGTGATAGAACCGAGGATCATGCCACCCGCAACCCCAAACAGCTTCCACCACAACTGGCGCGCCGGCTCCAGGCCTTCGGGCCGGAACGGATCTACCTGAAAACCCGCGCGCCGCAGTGCCTCGGCCGCAGTGCGTACCGCCGCGCGTGTTTCCGGAGTCACCGGCGTGCGGCCGTCGTCCTCGAAGTAGCCGATGCGTACGCCCTTCAACTCTTCCTTCGTGGGCCAGTGCAGTCCCACTGGCGCCGCCGAGGGATCACCATCGTCGGGGCCCTGCATGACTTCAAAGAGAACTCTCAGGTCACCCACGTTGCGGGCCATCGGTCCCACCACGCCCAACAACGCGAAAGGCCCAACCGAGACCGGGAAATGTCCGGTCGCAGGGATGCGTCCAGGAGTGGGTTTGAGTCCGCAGATTCCGCTGAAGTGCGCGGGTACGCGAATCGATCCGCCGCCATCGCTGCCCATGCCCCCCGCAGACATGCCGGCCGCGATCGCCGCTGCCTCGCCGCCACTTGATCCTCCGGGCGTGCGCGAAAGGTCCCAGGGATTATTGGTGCGCCCGTAAAGAAGATTGTCCGTCTCCCAGGCCATGAGCAACTCGGGTGCATTGGTTACGCCCAGAATGATTGCGCCGGCCTGACGCAGACGCGCCACCAGCGGGGCGTCCCGCTCGCCCATCACACCTGTCCGCAGTTTGGTTCCAGCCTCAAAAGGCAGGCCTGCCACTTCCATCGAACTCTTGATACTGAGCGGGACCCCGTGCAACACTCCGAGCTTTTCGCCCTGGCGCACCGCCGCCTCCGCCACTCGAGCTTGCCGTCGTGCCCCTTCGGCACCGACCTGCACAAACGCGTTCAGCTGGGGATTCAACTCTTCGATCCGGGCAAGATGCGCTTCCACCAATTCAACCGGTGACAGCTTTTTTTGCCGGATTTGCTCAGCCATGGATACAGCAGAAAGGAAAGTCAGTTCGGGCATGCGGTCTCTGGGAGAAAGCTGAGTCTAGCACGCCGAATGTGTGGGTCGGACACTCCCTTCGACGTCGCTCTAGGGCAGGCTCTGTCCGACGCCTTTGACTTGGACTTTGATTTTTGACTGGTAAGCGCGGACGCCAAACGTACTCAGGAGAGGCAGGTTCTCTCAGAGGCACGAGTCGAAGGGCTACCGGGAACCAGCCGCAGCGCTACGAGTTCTGCCGGCCCGGGCTTTTTCGGCTCGCGCAGCGGGACGCGAGACCGCTTTTTGCCTGGCATCGCGTTTCACAAACCACTGTTTCAGATATTTTCGCGAAGCCGGCGTGAGGCGTGAAAACAGCATGCCGGCGCGCCCGCCGTCATCAGCCCAGACCACCTCGCCCATGCCCTCCACCATGTGACTGGTACCGGGCAAAACAAAGCGCAGCGGCACCTGCTGCACCGGGGGCAAGGGTTCAGGCGCCTGCAGCGCCATGCCGTTCTGGTTCAGATCAAGCACCATGGCGGGAAGAGCAGCGATACCGAACTGAAGATAGACCAGCGATTCCAGGCTCTGGCGCTGCGATTTTCTGCGGTCCGGCCGCATGAAGCCGCGGCCAGCACGCAGGCAGCGGACAATCTGTTCCACCCCGAGCGGCTTGTAAAAGATGAAATTCGCCCCTGCCTGAAAGGTTTCGGAGATTTCAGTGAGCGCCCCGATCATGCCGAAGATGACGGGGCGGCGGCGCGACGGCGCCAGTCGCGCCATACGGGCCACCGTAGCCGCGCCGGGCAGGTCGAAGTCGATGACCAGAGCCGAGTAGTGCCGCTGCACGGTCAGGTCCAGGGCCTCGGGCGCCGACAGGCAGACTTCCTGCTCCAGGGCCACTTCGTCCAGGGCCTTCCCAAGGATACGCAGCGCGTGTTCTTCGCGGCACATCAGCAGGGCGTTGAATGCCATAAGGCCGCAGCTTACGGCGGCAACCGCCCCCGGTAAAGTAACTCCGGTAATCGCCCGATGCTTACCATGAAACCAGGTGCGAACAGCCGGCCACGGCTGTCCGGTCGAGTCAAGACTCGACCAGGTTTTACCGGAACCAGCGTGGCGCTGGGCGGTTGCTCGGGGATGCGAACCGGGGCGGAAGCCCGGTTTTCACAAAAGCGAAGGCAAGGCGAAGACATTTCGGCAGGGCCGCTCTCTTTCGTAATCTGCCCTGACGCACCTTCTAATGGCATATTAAGAATGACGACATGTCCCCATCCAAAAAAGCAGGCGAAGCGCGGCGCGCCCCCCGGGTTAAATTATCCGGAACCATTCTGGCCTTGGTCCGACTGGAAAACGGGCGGGAAGTACGGGCCCGCTTACATCAACTCTCCGCCACGGGCGGTCTGCTCCATCTCGAGGCCCCGCTGGACGAGGGCATAAAAGCCGAAGTGATGTTTCACGTAGGCGGCAGCACCATACGCAGCAAAGCAGCGGTACTGTTCCCCATGTGGGCTACCCAGGGCTGCCTGCAGCCCTTCGAGTTTGCCGACCTGAACGAGGATGACCGGGCAAAGCTCAAGGCCGACCTGGAGAGATTCCTGAGTTCTCCACCCGATGCTCCTCATCCCGACGAGCAGGCTTCCGAAGCCGCCGCCGGTTCCGGCGAGTAGTTTTGACCTCCAGGCCAGAAAAGATTCCCAAGAAGAAGTGATCTGACAGGTCCCCCATCCTCCTTTCGCGTTTGTTGCGAAAGAGGGTGGGACTGTGTGGCGCGGGCGCCCCGCCCACGGCCTTCAAAGATGGAAACATTCGAGTGACGCCTGGCCCTGACGCGGGCGAGGGCGCCCGCGCCACACGGACTGAGCTAAAATAACCCTGGGACAGAATCCTCATGGCGCACCAGCATTCCGCTCGTTTCCTGCAGATTGTTGAAGACGCGAAGAAGCGGGTCCGCGAGACCAGCCTTGACGACGTCAAAGCCAGACTTGACCGCGGCGATCGCTTCCTGCTGATTGATGTCCGGGAAGAGAGCGAGTACGCCAAAGACCATTTGCCGAATGCGATTCATCTGGGCAAAGGCATCATCGAGCGCGACATCGAGGAGCGCGTACCGGAACTTAGCACGCCGCTCGTGCTCTACTGCGGCGGCGGATATCGCTCCGCTCTAGCTGCTGACAACCTGCAGAAGATGGGCTATACCAACGTGCTTTCCATGGACGAGGGTATTCGCGGCTGGCGCGAAAAACATTTTCCTCTCACCTCAAAATAGTGCCGACTGGCGCACCGCAAGTGCCGAGTACGCATGAGCGAAGCACATAGATGGGATCGCCAGAGCGCGATTGATTTCCTCTGTGGTCGGTGTCGGTCGCTCCCACGGATATTGCCAGAGCCCTCCGAACTCCCCACGGGGCCCGCATGGAACGAGTCCCGTGGCGGATCCCATCCTTATTGGTGATTAGTGCCGGTCATGATCATGGTCGCGATCGCGATCGCGGTCATGATCACGGTTACGGTCGTGATCGCGGTCATGATCGTGGTGGTGGTTATAGCGCCACTCCCAATATGCCCTTTGCTGATCGCGGTCAAGTCTGCGATAGTCGCGGCCATCACGATGATTCTCTACAACCCACTGGTTGTAATAAATCCTTTCATTCCCGTCCCACCGATGGTACTGGTTTCGATACGGGTCATAGACACGATAGCTTCGGGTTGCGCAACCCGTGGTCAGTGCCGGCGCGAGAAAGGCAACTGCCAGTAGTATCGAACCGAGGTACTGGTATCGACCATGCATAGCGCATGCCTCCTTTTGATAGAACTTGCTTCCGGAGGCTTGGGTGCGGCACGGAATTACCGAGTTGCTCGGAGCGCTACAAAATACAGGTTTTACCCGGTGCTGCCGGTGAAGTTTTCGTTGGTTGTACGTTTCTGATTGGGAAAGAGTTAGGTCCAGCCTGGTCTGAGGACATCTTGTTACGGTAGTCACAGTACCCCCTCCCGTTCCTCCGTAACTTGATGCCGGCACCACATATACGTCAGCATGGCGAAGCCGGAGACCATCTCCGTCTTGGGTGCGATGTGCAGCGAGACAAGCGACCTTCGGGTAAGGATGGGTCAGCGACGGCGGCGGCGCCTGCGCGCGACCTGGCCGAGTTGCAGCGTCAGTTGGCCCAGGCGGGCACGCCCGATCAATGTTGCGTTGAACTCGGAAAAATCTTTGGGGTACGGCCGAATGAAGTTGCTTTGTTGCGCCTCGAGAACGGACTACTGAAATTTCTTTGCCCTTTCGAGCTCAGTACCGCGGGAGCCATTCCTATTTCCAGTTCTACAGCAGTTGCAGCCCACACCGTAGTCACCAGAAAAACTGAGCTGTTCAACAACTTCACCAGGGTAAAGCACGCCAGCATCTTCGAGAGTATCAAGCCCGCCTCGGAAAAAGGCGAGGAGCTTCACCCCGCCACAATTCACAAGTTGATGACCGCCCCCATCCTCGACACGACAGAGCAGGTGCTGGGCGTGGTTCAGGTCTGCCACAAGGGCTTCGACCTGATCTCCGCCGGACCGGATTTCACCCTCGACGATCTGCAACAGCTCGAACTGGCTGCGAAGGCCCTGAGCGCGTGCGCCTTCATGCGCGCCGAATCCTAACTTCCCTGATAAGCTTCGGTGCTGGACTGGAAACCGCTCTCTGACTTGCGCGCTATGGCCCGCACCATGCCGCGGAAGATCAGCACATGGATGGGATAGAGCAATCCCCAGTAAAGTTCACCAGCCAATCCGCGAGGTTCGAACCAGGCGCAGCATCTGAGAAGCGTGCGTTCCCTCGACTCGGCCAGCAGAATGAATTGCAACCAGGCCTGCCCCGGCAATTTCATTTCGGCGCGAAGTAAAATTTCTTCTCCCGGGACCACTGCTTCGACGCGCCAGAAATCCACGCCGTCGCCTGCCTGTAGTTGCGCTCCACCGGTGCGCCCTCGCGACATCCCCACGCCACCCAGGCAGTGATCGAGCCATCCCCGCATTTGCCACAAAACGTTGCCGTACAACCAGCCTGGCTTCCCACCGAGACACTGCAAAACCGCGAACACCCGGGCAGCGGGGGCATGGATCCGTGTTTGCCGGACATCGCAAATGTAACCCTGACGCCGAAGTGCAACGTGGGTGTCACTGCGACCAATCATCGTGTGGATAGATTTATCAGGACCAGTTCGGCTCAACGCCAATTCCACCGCCGCCCGGTAACCCATCGGAACAATTTGAGGAAAGAGTCTTGCGGCATGGTCGCTGGTACAAACAACTTCGGTTTTCAGTCCTTCAATCAAGGGACGCGTAATTGCGGCAGGAAAAGGGGTCACGAGATTCAGCCAGTAAGACGACAATCGTGGAGTGAGCACGGGGACTCGCAGCAGCCAGCGCTTCAATCCGCGGATCTGCGCATAGGTCAGCATCATGCTGCGATAGGTCTCGATACTGGCGCCGCCGATTTCGACCATCTGGCCAATCGACCCCGGCGCGTCGAGGGCGGCGGCCAGGTAGTCGAGCACGTCGCCGATGGCGATGGGTTGCGTCCGTGTCATGACCCAGCGCGGGCAAATCATGACCGGCAACCGTTCCGTGAGACAGCGTATGATCTCGAATGACATGCTTCCGTTTCCCACGATGATGCCCGCGCGGAACTCGGTCACAGGCGGTCCAAATTTTCGCAGTACAGCTCCGGTTTCCTGCCGGCTCTGTAAATGAAGCGATACAGGTGAGCTTTGCGAGGTCAGGCCGCCCAGATAGATGATCCGCTGCACTCCCGCCTGCGTCGCGGCCGCCGCGAAATTTTGCGCAGCCTGGCGGTCGCGCTCCTCAAAACCGGCCTGGCCCCCACCCATGGAATGAATCAGGTAATACGCCACTTCGATTCCCTGCAGGGCAGGAAGCAGGGTTTCGGGACGGAGAGCATCGGCCTCGACAATTCGCGCGCCTTTCAGGCTGGAGTCAAGGCGCGAAACATCCCGCACCATGCAGGCGACTTCGTGCCCAGCCTCCATCAGTCTCGGAAGCAGCTGGCCACCGACATAGCCGGTCGCGCCTGTGATCAGAATTCTCATGAGGGTCCCGAATTCAAACGCCAGATTTCGAAGTTGAGCAGGCTGGCGAACATCACCCAAAGCGCGTAGGGAACCAAAAGCCAGAACGCAGCCTTCGAAAATGTGTGAAACACAATGGCTGTCGCCACCACCGCGGCCAGTAACGCAAGGATGTCAACAAACGCCAGGCCGGGGCGGTGAAGACCGAAAAATAGACCGGACCATGCCAGATTCAGTCCCAATTGGATAAAAAAAAGTACGAAGGCCACCCGGGGTGCGCTCCATCCCGCATGTCGCCACACCAGCCACGCGCTCATGGCCATCATGAAATACAACGCCGACCACACCGGCCCGAACACCCAACTGGGCGGATTGAAGGAAGGCTTTTGCAACTGGACATACCAGGTCCGCACCGACGCTGAGGTCCACACCGATCCAATGGCGGCCACCGAGAAGCACATGCCGAGGAAGAGCGCGAAGGTAAGCCACGGGTTATTGGACATGTGACCTCGCTTCCAACTGCGCGATCTGTTCGATGTAGCGCCGGGAATCGAACTTCCGCCCGGTGCTGGCCAGCGACATATAGCGGATTTTTCCGTACACCGGACGCTCCGGCCAGGCGCGGTCGTGCTTACCCACAAGCGCCCACGCGATTCCCGCATATCCGTTGGGATCGCGCCCATCGAGCTCATAACGGTCATTCAGCTGGACCGCACGCTGGTAGGCCAGTGCCACTGACGGACTCCATTCCAGAATTTTCTTCGCCCAGTACATGCGCAGATAGTTATGCATCCAGCCTGCCAGCACCATCTGCTTCTGGGCGGCGTTCCACAGCGGATCGTGGGTCCTGCCCTGTTCCAGTTCCTTTTCACTGTAGATCACCGTCCTGCGGTCTCGCGCATGCTCGGACAAAGAGCGTTGCGCCCAGGGCTCCAGACACTCCATGGAATCATAGGCAGGGTTGAAGCGCACGAAATTGATCGCCAGCTCGCGCCGCACAATGACCTGTTCGAGGAACGCGTCCTTCGCCCGGGCGGGCGCGTCGCTGCGCTGCACCGCGAGCGCAACCGTGAGCGGACCCACGTGCCCGAAGTGCAGATACGGAGACAGCCGGCTCGTGCCGTGTTGCTCGGGGCAGTTGCGCGACTCGGGATAGTCCGCCAGGCGCTGGCTCACGAATTCCCGCAGTATGCGCAGCCCTTGCCTGCTCCCACCACGCCACGCCGGAACCGGCTGAACCGACCGATCGAGTTTCCATCCGGCCATCAAGTCGTCATACGGCAGCAGCGAATGCAGCCGCGCCGGGGGAGCCCAGCGCACCTGAGCTTTCAAATTCTTCGGCCGCGCCAGGAACCGCGGCAGGAGGGCGTGAATGCGGGGCCGGATGGTGCGCGCCGCAAATTGTTCCTTCAGCAATAACTTGGTGGGCACAACCGTGTCGGCATCCACGGTCCACAGGGGCACGCGAATCATGGACGCCACTTTCAATCGCCATCGCTCCGGCTCCCGCATGGGATTCTCATCGCCGATCACCATCGCAGGCCGCACTTCTTGGCAGAATTTCAGCAGACTGTGATCGGGATAAGGGCGCAGAACGAACCCGGCGCCACGCGCCGACAGCCCTTCAGCAATGTCCGGAACGCCTTCTGCCAGGAAATGGTAGTGCCGAAGGTTGGCACGGGGGTAAAAGGGCACCGGCGCGAGAAAAACCACCACCGGCTTCTTCAGTTCATTGCCGACACGGATGGCGACATCCAGGGCAGGATTGTCGGTGGCGCGCTGCGCTCGCTGCATCCAGTACACCACGCACTCTCCCTCCGGGTCTGGCGCGCCGGCCCTCCGCACCGTGATCCGGTCATCCCGGCTGAGTTTTTCGATCGCGTCCATAACTTCTCATGACAAGTGCGAAACGGGAAGATACCGATTGGCCTCTTCCCGTTGCCTGAACAGTGATGCTCTTTTTTCTTTTAGGGCTGGCCCGTCTCTATCTGGCCATGACGGACTCATGTCCCCAGCGGCGTTGAATCGCCTTGAACCCAACTGCCTGGTACAACGCCGCCAGGCCAACCAGGGTGTAAACCACCGCACTCAGCGCTGAAGCTTCGCCGAAATGCATGCCGAAGATGGCCGCAACCAGGTCGAAGCGGGCGATGCCCACCAATCCCCAGTTCAAGCCGCCCACTACCAGCAGTACTGCCGCTACCACGTCCAATGTTTTCATTTTGTTCTCCGAATCTTTTATTTGATTTCGCTTAACTTTACTCTTGCGCCGGTTTGCGCTCGCGATGTATTAACTGTAATGCACATTTATTGTCTTACTGTGACAACTTACGGAAATGCCAAAGTGGTTTGCCTGGCAGTCAAAAAAACTCCGCTTTGTTTCCGGGAGAGAAAACGGGGCCAGCTCCGATGAACAACACGATCGTGGAGGGTCTTAAACCCTATGCTCTCGGGGAAAAGCTTCGAAACCTCAGACTGAAGAAGAGCATGGGACTGGTGGAATTGGGGAGGCACTCTGGCCTGTCTCCGGCCATGCTGTCAAAGCTGGAGCGCGGAAAGCTGTTTCCAACGCTGCCCACTCTGCTGCGGATTGCCATGGTATTCGGAGTCGGGCTGGACTTCTTCTTCACCGATGAGCGCAAGCGTCATGTGGTTTCAATCGTGCGCAAGCAGGAGCGCCTGAAGTTTCCGGAGAATGCGGGCTCAAGCGTAATTGCTTATAACTTCGAAAGCCTGGACTTCAAAGCCAGTGAACGAAAGTTGAACGCGTTCTACGCGGAGTTCGAGATGGTGCCGGCGGAAAAAGTCCGTCCCCACCAGCATGCCGGAGTTGAGTTGCTGTATTTGATCAGCGGCAAGCTCGAGTTGATCATCAGCTCGGACCGGCACGTCCTCGAGGAAGGCGATGCCGTGTATTTTGATTCAGCCGTCCGCCACAGTTACCGGCGCCTGGGCAAGAATCGCTGTAGTGCTGTGATTGTCACGGTCTGATCCGAAAACCCGGCTAGCTGGATGGCCGGTTCGGCCCTGAATCGATCGACCGGCTTCCAGCATGGTTGGAATGCTTGAGCAAGGCTTTATCGATGGCTTGCTTCTCTTCACCAGTCAGCGCGCGCACACTCCCTTTGGGCAGTTCCCCGAGGGGAAGAGGACCGATCGCAACCCGCACCAGGCGCAGTACATCCACGCCAAGCGCCGCCAGCATTCGCCGGATATGACGGTTCCTGCCCTCGTCTAAAATTATTTCGAGCCAGGTATTACGCTTGCCGCCGCGCAGGATGCGAACGCTCGACACCCGCAGGAATTCGTCAGTCCTTACGCCCCTGCTTAGCGATTCCAGCAATGCCGCGTCGGCGACCCGGTTGATCTGTACATGGTAGGTCTTGTTCAGGTGCGACGAGGGCGCCTGCACTTGCGCGGCCCACTCCGAATCGTTGGTCAACAGGAGCAGCCCTTCGCTCGCCTTATCGAGCCGCCCGACAGGCGCCATCCAGGGCAGCGCGGAATCCAGAAACGCATAAACGGTCTGCCGGCCTTTTTCGTCGGACGCAGTAGTCACGACTCCGCGCGGCTTGTTGAGCATGAGATAAATCCTGGCGGCGGTAGCCAGCGCCTGACCGTCCACCCCCATTCGATCGCGCTCCAGGCGGACGCGCGCCTCAGGATCGCGACGAACTTTGCCATTGAGACTCACCCGCCCCGCCCGAATGAGATCCGCGGCCTCGGAGCGAGAGCAGTAGCCAAGCTTCGAAAGGGCGCGGGCCAGTCCCACTTGCCGGAAGGATTTCGTCTCCATCACGTTTCCATGCTAAACGAAATCATGGGCAGGCCCGGACGCCCTCGTCCGGGCGGACGAGCGAAGCTCGCCTGGGGTTGGTGAAAATTTGTGGGATGCTATCCATACTGAGTATTCCCGGGCTTGTCGTTGGACTGCAAACCAGCCGGGCTTTGCCCCGGCCGGGCGGGTGAGGACACCCGCCCCTACGTGGGTTTTTATCTATACTGAATGAAACGGTTACGCCATTGAGTATCGAAGAGTTCTCGCTGCCTTATTCCGAAGCCGCGGTCGAGGATCTCCGTTTGCGCCTGGCCCGCACGCGCTGGCCCGATGAAATATCGGGCTCGGGCTGGACATACGGCGTCGATCTCAACTTCATGCAGCGGCTGTGTGAGTACTGGAAAGATGAGTTCGACTGGAAAGCGCAGTTGAGGGAACTGTCAGCATTCCATCACTATCGCGGCACCGTCGAAGGCATCGGCATTCACTTCATTCACGAGCGCGGCCGAGGACCAGCGCCCATTCCGCTGGTCCTGACCCATGGCTGGCCCGGTTCGTTTCTCGAAATGCTCAAGATCATCCCGCTGCTGACCGACCCCGAGAGCTATGGCGGAGACCCGGCGCAGTCGTTCGACGTGGTGGTACCGTCCCTTCCCGGATTTGGTTTTTCAGACCGCCCTACGCGTCCCGGCATGAACACCTGGCGTATTGCCGAGCTATGGGCCGGCCTGATGGCGGAATTGGGATATGCGCGCTTTGCCGCGCAGGGAGGCGACTTCGGAGCATCGGTCAGCACCATCCTGGGATTACGCCATGCCAACCGGGTCATCGGAATTCATCTCAACTACATTCCGGGATCCTACCGGCCGGATCTCGAGCCGGGAACGAAGCTGGCCGACATCGAGCAACAGTCTCTCGATGATGCCGACCGCTGGTACGTTGACTCAGGCGCCTATGCCCACTTGCAGCGCAATACTCCCCAGACCGGCGCCTATGGCTTGAACGATTCTCCGGCCGCACTGGCCGCCTGGATCGTTGAGAAATTTCGTGACTGGTCCGACTGCGATGGCGAGGTCGAGCGCCGTTTCAGCAAGGACGAACTGCTCAGCAACGTGACGCTCTATTGGATGACGGAGACAATCCATTCTTCGTGTCGTCTTTATTACGAGTCGAAGCTGGCACCGCTTCACTTCAAGCCGGGTGAAAGGGTGGGCGTACCGTGCGCCGTCGCACACTTCCCCAAAGAAGCGCCGTTCCCTCCGCGGCCCTGGATCGAGCGCGGTTATAACCTTCAGCGCTGGACTGAAATGCCGCGCGGGGCCCACTTTGCCGCCGCTGAAGAACCTGAGCTCCTGGCCCGCGACATCGCCACGTTTTTCCACGCCCTGCGTCGGAGCTGAACCCGACGTCTGAGGTCCGAGGTCCGACCCCCGAGGTTACTGCTGGAAAACCAGGAAGCCAGCTGGTAGCATCCTGCGCATGTTCAAACTTCTCTTTGTGATGTTGAGCCTGGCCGCGACGGCGTCATCGGTTGCGGCCACGTCGTCCGCCGATCTTCCCACCCGAAAATATCTGAACCTGGCCGCGATCAAGACCATGGTGGCCGCCGCTGAGGCGGAAGCCAAAAAGCAGAATGTCGAAGTCACGATCTGCATCGTGGACGAGAGCGGCAATCTGCTTTTTCTGGAAAAGGCCGACACGGCATCGCTCAACACGATTCAATTCGCCCAGCGAAAAGCGCGCCATGCCGCCTTCTACCGGTCTCCGTCAAAGAGCGGCGCCGACGCCATGAAAAAGGGCGATGTCGAAGTTCTGGCATTTCCCGACTTTTTCCCCAACCAGGGCGGATTGCCCATTCAGGTGGATGGCCAGACCCTGGGCGGAATCGCGGCCAGTGGCGCCAAGTCCGAGATCGACGAAGCGATCGCGCAAGCCGGGCTCGACGCGCTGTTGAAGAAATGAGTGCGGCCGAATTCCATCGCAAGTAGCGCGGAACGCTGAGAGGATGCTCGATGCCGGCAACTCGTCGCAGTTCTTTAGTCGGAGCAGTCCTGCTCGTCGCCCTGGGCCTGCTCTTTCTCTACAGCAATTTTCGGCCCGGGCTGGACCCGTGGCCCTTGCTGTCTCGTTACTGGCCGCTCCTGCTGATTTTCCTGGGGCTGGGAAAAGTCTGGGACCAGTTCAGGCCGCGCGACAGCTCGCAGGCTGGGCGGGCATGGCTCGGCGGCGGCGAGATTGCCGTCATCCTGCTCCTGGTCGTCGCCGGTATTGCTCTCAGCTTTCAGACCGCCTCGCGCCGCCTGCACGATGTGGAAGCCATCGACCGGCAAGGATCAGAACCGGTTCGAGTCCACATTCAAATGCCGGCCGGCGAACTGAAACTGTCCGGCGGGGCCAAACAGCTGATGGAAGCCGACTTCAATTATGACGAGGCCGAAGGCAAGCCGGAGGCTTCCTATCACCTATCGGGTGGCACGGGCGAGCTTGAAGTCACCCAGCCAGGCAAAAAATTTCACTTCGGCCCAGCGCACAACAACTGGAACATCCGTCTGGCCAACGGAGTTCCCATGCAGCTCAAGGTTGAGATGGGTGCCGGCCAGAGCGACTTGAAAGTCGGCGGCCTTTCGCTCACCCGGCTCGACATCAGCATGGGTGCCGGCCAGTTCACCGCGGACCTTACCGGCGACTGGAAGAAGGACCTCGACGCTGAGATCCACGGAGGCGTTGGACATGCCATCATTCTCCTGCCCGAGGATGTCGGCGTGCGCGTCCACGCCACGGGCGGCATCGGTTCGATCAGCTCGGGAGGATTAAAGCGCGACGGCGACGAATACGTAAACGATATGTATGGCAAGTCGCCGGTGACCCTGCGGCTCGATGTCTCCGGCGGAGTCGGCAATATTGATCTGCGCCCCACGCCGACGGCGCCCTAGCCTGGCAGCTATGTAGCGCCGGCGTCTCGCCGGCTGTCCGGCGGGCGACCCGCCCGCCGCCAGGGTTGAATTATTCTTCCGCTTCCTGCTCGCCGCGGCTCGATGCAGGTTCCTTCTGAAATCCGCTGCCCAGAATCTGGGCCACCGAAGTCAGGTCCTTGCTCAAGGCCGTGCGCCACCGTCCGACGGAATCCTGCGCCAGTTCTTCCATGGTTTGCCCGAAGGAAAGCAGGCTGGCCGCGACTTCGGTCTTGACCAGGTCGGACACTGAAGTCTCGATTCCCTTCTGAACGATCTTCAGCTTTCCGCGCGCGTCCTCCAGCTGGCGGTCGAGTTCCTTGGCGTTGCGCGTACCCAACTCTTTGAGCACTACATCGACCGCGGTCTCCAGTTGCATCCGGGCTGCGGATATCTGGTCGCTGGCCATCTGCGAAAGCCTGGTCTCCATCCCGGACTCCAGCCGGCATGCGGTGTCATCCAGTTGTACGATGCGGCTGGCCAAACCGGTGACTTGCGTCTGCAGCCGCGAGGATTCGGCTGCGACCGTGTCTTGCGCTTTCTGCATTTCCCGGCGGTAGGCATCGTGCTCCTGGCCCAGCCGTTGCTGCAGCGAGCGGAAGTGTTCTTCGCTCTGGTGCTGCGCCCGGGCGCCCGCGTCCGCCACCTGCTTCTGAAATTTCTCCGCGTTCGAATTGAAGTGCTGGCCCACCGCTTCGGCCATCTCTTCGGATAGTCCTTGCGCGTTCTGCTGGACGGTTTGCAGTTGCTGTGCCACCTGCTGCCGGAATCCTTCCAATGCCCGGACGATGTTCTGCTCGATCATGGTCTGGGCGGATCCCAGCACCTGCGCCGACTGCTCCTGGGTTTGCTTCAGCACTTGTGTCCCCAGGTCTTCCCGCAGGCGTACCCACAATTTCTCTTCGACCTCGGGAGGAATATGTGACAGCGAAATGTCGAACTTGCTGCGCTTGCCATCTCCCTGCGCCACCTTTTCCTTGAGCGCCACCACTTCCGCATGCAAGGGCTGTACAAACTCGGCCACAATGGCGCGCATGTCGTGCTCCGTCAATTGCCCATGGCCCTTCTCGGATACGATCTTCAGCCCGGGCGCGCTGGGTTGGGCCTTGTCGCTTCGCGGCATCTTGCGCGGAGGCTGGGGGTCGTCAGAATGGATCTCGAGCAGTCGTCCCCAATCTTCCGGGCAGGATTCCAATCCCCAGAAATTCTCCGGCTGGTCCAGCCTGGCCGCCAGTTGCCAGCCATGCTGACCCGCGCCCATGGGCTTGCAGTCAACCACGTGCGCTTTGGCGGCGCCGCCTCCCTTGCGCCGGAACTGGACCGGGATGCCGGCCTCGAGCCGGGTGGGAGAAAATATGGCGCAGCCGTGCGCGCTGACCACCAGGGTCTCGCATATTTCGGAAAAGGGCGCGCTCGGCTCCAGGCTGGTGACGGCGATGGGAAGGGTGATCGGCACTCTCGAACTGCGCCGCATGGTCTCAGGCACATTCGCACTATGCATGTTGTCCCTCTTTCATGGTGTCCCGCTTTCCTGCCCGCCTTGCTGACCTGCGTTGCAAGAGAGCGTGCCGCTTGACCCGCGGACCGGCTCAAAACTCTGCACCACTACCGTAACGCAAGCCGCGCCATTCAAGGAATTCCAGTAGTTCCGCCCGCCCACGTCAGCGGGGCAGTTACGTTACACCTCCCTAGGTAACCGGGTAATGAGACGGTACAGTGTCCAAATTCCCGCCGCCGATGACCAAGAAACAAGCTCGCAACGAATGCGACTGGTAGTAGGTTGTTTACAGCATCAGATACAACCAAGGAATCGAAAGCAGCCATGACAATCCTCCTGCAACGGCTTATCGAAATGTGCTGCCGGCACGAATTCACCTGGCCGCACGCCGGCGTCCACGGCACCGCCTACCAGGCGTGCCTGCTCTGTGGCGCGGTCTATTCCTATGACTGCAACACCATGCAACGGACCGGAAGGCTGGTCGTGCCCCCCGATCCGCGTTACCCGACGCTGACGGAGAGCCAACCGGCCAGCGAATAAATCCACGAGTACGAGAGTGCCCCGTCCAAGCTCCGCTTGGGCGGGGTTTTTAATTTCGAGAGGGCAACAGTGCAGGAACACCCCGCCGCCACTTAAGACTTTCGCGGAATATCAAGCCCCAACCCTTCATTCTTGCAAAAAGCGCCAGCGTTTTAGCACCGCGGCCCGGGTCTGCTACCATCGGGCATGGCTATCCAACGATTGGAGCACGTCGGCATCGTGGTTGACGACCTCGCAGCTGCAACTGAGTTCTTCGTCGAGCTCGGACTCGTGCTGCAGGGCGAGGGGCCGGTCGAAGGTCGCTGGGTGGACCGCGTCGTGGGACTCGAGGGCGTCCGGGCCGACATTGCGATGATGCAAACTCCGGATGGCAACGGACGACTCGAGCTGACGAAGTTCCACTCGCCGTCAAGCCAGGGCGACAACCGGCAGGCGCCGGCGAACACGCCGGGTATCCGCCACGTCGCCTTCGCCGTCGAGGACATCGACGCAGTCGTTGCCGGCCTGCGATCCCGCGGCGCTAAACTCGTCGGCGAGCTGGAGCGCTACCAGGACAGCTACCGGCTCTGCTATGTTCGCGGCCCGGAGGGAATCATCATCGAGCTGGCGGAGAAGATCGGCTGACGGATCGAGTCCGTTGCCGACTCTCAGAGGTTTATTGCGTGGGAGCGACTCTCCCGTGAGTCGGACCGGCTCTCACGCCTGACTCGACTCCGCCCACAGAGTGCGCAATCCCGCAGCCCTGTCCTTCCGCGGAACACGATTCGGGTTCAGATCAGCCAGAAGTTCCCTGCAGAGAATGTCGTCAGTCAGTCTTGGCGATGTTGCACTGCGAGCTTGAACGTTCAAACCGCTCAAGGGAGATCGGCCGCATGCGTAAAGATTTCTGGTTTGTGATCGCGCTTCCGCTGCTTTGCCTGGCCGGCAGCGCTGCTGCGCAGAGCGACCCCGCCTGGACCGAGCCCTTTCCGCCGCACCGCGTCATCGGGAATGTGTACTACGTGGGCAGCAAGGGACTGGCCTCGTACCTGATCACTTCACGGCAGGGACATATCCTGATTAACAGCAGCCTCGAAAGCTCGGTTCCGCTCATCAAGGACAGCGTCGAAAAGCTCGGCTTCCATTTCAGCGACATCAAGATCCTGCTCATCAGCCACGCCCATGGCGACCACTGCGCGGGGAGCGCTCGGATAAAAGAAATGACTGGCGCCAAATACTTTGTGATGGACGCGGATGTGCCGGTAATCGAATCGGGTGGCCGGGCTGATTTCCAGTATGGCGCTTCCTCGAATGCGCTCTTCCCACCCACCAAGGTGGACCGGGCGCTGCACGATGGCGACGAAGTACGCCTGGGAGACACCGTGCTGATCGCACATCTCACGCCCGGGCACACCCGCGGAACGACCACCTGGACCACAAAAGTCAGCGATGGCGGCAAGTCATACGACGTGGTGATTGTAGGCAGTCCAAATGTGAATCCCGGATACAAGCTGGTAGGCAACGCGCAGTATCCGCAAATTGCTCAGGATTATGAACGTACGTTCAACGTTCTAAAGACCCTGCCCTGCGATGTGTTTCTTGGCGCCCACGGCGACTATTACGGCATGGAAGCCAAGTTCGCCCGGATAAAGCCTGGTGGAGCGAACCCCTTCATCGACGGCGAAGGCTACAAGAGCTACGTTGCCGAAAGAGAACAGGCATTCCGGGAAGAACTCAAGAGACAGTCGCCAAGGCCGTAGTCTTTCTTGCAACATCATTTTCTGCATCGATTGCACTTCGATCTATGTCTAAGAATCAAATCACGCGCAGAGTTGCTCTCTGAAGGGAAGTTCCATGGGCAAGCTACAGGACAAAGTCGCAGTCATCACAGGAGGCACCTCGGGAATGGCTCTGGCTACCGCCAAACTCTTCGTCGAGGAAGGAGCATACGTTTTTATCACGGGCCGCCGCCAGCAGAAGCTGGATGAAGCGGTGAAAACCATCGGCAAAAATGTCACGGGCGTGCAAGGTGACGCCTCGAACCTCGCCGATCTTGACCGGCTGTACGACACCGTAAAACAGAAAAAGGGGCGGATCGATGTCCTGTTCGCCAGTGCCGGCTATGGAGACCTTGCTCCCATCGGCGCCATGACGGAAGCGCATTTCGACAAGGTTTTCGGAGTGAATGTCCGAGGCACGGTATTCACGGTGCAGAAAGCCCTGCCGCTGTTCAGCGATGGGGGATCGATCATCATGAATGCCTCCATCGCGAGCGTGAAAGGTTTACCTGGCCTCGGCGCCTACTGTGCGAGCAAAGCAGCGCTGCGCTCATTTGCCCGGACCTGGACGCTGGATCTCAAGGCGCGGAATATCCGGGTCAATGTGATCAGCCCGGGCACCATCGATACCCCCATTCTCGATGGCCTTCCCAAGGAGACTGTGGACTGGTTCGTTTCTCTCATCCCACGAGGCACGATGGGGAGGCCGGAGGAGATTGCCACCGCGGTCCTCTTCCTCGCCTCCAGCGACTCCAGTTTTGTTACCGGCAGCGAATTGTTCGTTGACGGCGGCGTGGCGCAGATCTAAAAGCCTCTCCAGTGTGGGCAGCAGAGTCCCAGCCCAGGCGGAGCTTGGACTGGCACCCGGCCATTGCATCCCCGTGTCCTTCGGAAGTACAGGCCCGTTCGTGCTCCAGCGGGTATCTTGCACCTGCCGATTAATATGACCACAATCAGCCAGGGGCGTTTACCCGGTGAAGATACTTCTGGTTGACGATTCGAAGCTGGACCGCGCGCGCGTCAGCGAGTGCCTGGAAGAGTCCGGTTTCGATTTTGTCACGGCCGAAAACGGCACCGAGGCATGGGAGATTCTGCAGGCCCCCGATGCTCCCACCTTTGCTTTGCTGGATTGGGTGATGCCCGGATTTGACGGCATCGAGCTGTGCCGCCGCATTCGCACCCTCAGTTCAAACGGGACCTATATCTACACCGTCATGCTGACCGCCAAGGACCGCAAGAAGAATCTCCTGACCGCGATGGAGGCCGGCGCGGACGACTACCTGGCCAAGCCGGTTGACCCGTCAGAACTGCGGGCACGCATCCTGGTGGGCAAACGGATTCTCGATCTGCAGCAGTGCCTGAGGTTTTCCGCCACTCATGATTTCCTTACCAACCTGCTGAGCCGCTCAGAAATTCTGGCCTCGCTCGAGCGCGAACTGGTCCGCACCCAACGCGAAGGCCGGCCGGCGGGAGTGATCATGGCGGACGTGGACGGCTTCAAGCAGATCAACGACACGCTGGGGCATCCCGCGGGAGACGCCGTACTCGCCGAGGTAGCCCGCCGCCTGAAGTCCGACCTGAGACTCTACGACGTGGCGGGACGCTACGGCGGCGAAGAGTTCATCCTGGTGCTGCCGGGCTGCGACCTGCACACCGCCGCGCGCCGCGCCGACGAAATCCGGCGCCTGGTTTCCCGGGAGCCGATCATCACACCCGTAGGGGCACTCTCCGTCACCGTAAGCATGGGCGTGACCGTCACCGGCTGCGACCTGGAAACCACCCTCGAGACCCTGCTGCAAAGTGCTGACGCCGCCCTCTACCGGGCGAAGAAGGCTGGACGCAACCGCGTCGAAGCGTTTTCGCTTACCCTCAAGCTCGACGAAAAATCCTGAGTCACACAGCCAATCTTTGTTCCGATGGTTTGAACCTGGGGCTGCCCCACCCTTCGTGGTTTTCGAAGGGTCGGAAGCGCGCCCTTGATCAGCCAATCGTCTTCGTCTCCGGTCAGGCCTCGAGGTTCCCACCCTTGCAAAGAACACAAGGGGGGCAGCCTCGGCCACTTGTCCCCACGAATCACAGGGATCCACCTCTTTTTCATCAGGTGTTGCTCTATGGGCTGGGAATCGTGGCTTGCGACGGGCTTGAGTATTTACTTTCTATCCCACCCGTGCTCACCGCTGTGTTGACGTAGTAATAAGTCTTTCCACTTTGAACGGAACTGTCCAGATAGTTGGTGCTGACCGCCACGACAGGATTGATCCTCGCATACGGGCCACCCGCAGTTAAGCTGCGATATACGTTGTATCCCGCCACCACCGACGTGCTGGGATTCCAGCGAAGACTGACCGTATGTGACAGCGTTGCCGTGCCCGACCCAGACAGAGTTTCGACCACGGGTGTATTGGCGGCGTTGCTGGCGAGCGAAATCCTGCCCGATGTCGCACCGCTGCTCTGGGGTGTGAAGGTCAGCGAAACCGGGGCGCTCTGTCCAGCGGCGAGGGTCTTGGGCAGAGACAATCCAACCAGGCGAAACTCCGAACTGGTCGAAGTTGCCGACGTGATGGTTACGCTCGAGCCGGTGGCAGTAAGCGTGGCCGTCAAGGTCTTGCTCGTGCCGACCGTTACACCGCCGAAATCCAATACGCCCGCGCTGGATGTTAATCGCCCCCCGGAGACGCCCGTTCCCGAGAGAGCGACAGCCAGATTCGGATTCGACGCATCCGAAACCACCGCAATGGCTCCGCTCACGGCGCCCCCGACTTTCGGATTGAAGAGGACGCTGAAGGTAATGCTTTGTCCCCCGTTCAGGCTCAAAGGCAAGGTCAGACCACTCAAGCTGAAGCCTGCCCCAGTTACGGTGGCCTGGGAGATGGTCAGCGTCGAATGACCTCCATTGGTCAAGGTTTGATATTGAGTCCCGCTGCTACCCACCTGAATATTGCCGAAATCGACGCTCCATGAACTGGCTGAGAGGGTTCGATTGCGCTGGTTGTAGGTCCCAGAACCAGCTGATGCGGAAATTGTCGATAGGGAAGAAAGAACAAGTGTGAAGGTTATGATCAGGAGTCGAGAGACTAGGGGCCGTTGAATTTTTTGGGGGAATGGCATGTCCCCCAGTCTTGAACTCTCGGGAGCGAGAGTGTAGGGCTAACTAGGGCATTTCCACACCCGGAGGTTCCCAGACTACTGGTTAATCGTTAATGCACAGGGAGCCCAAGCCTGGCGCGCCTGCGCTGACTCCCACGCAACGATCAGAACGAAGAAGAGCGCCGCCAGTTGGCCTACCATCCTTTCATCTCACGCTCCAGCACCGCCAGGGCGAAGAGTGCATCTTCGATTCTGTGTCTTTCTGAATGATGATCGCTGTCGTGTTCCAGGTCTCGTAACCTTCCGGCGATGGCCTCACGCGTGTCGGCAATCCGCTCTGGAATCTTCTGCGGATCGCCTTCCATCACGGCCTGTTCATACAGCTGTTGCCACTTCTTATTCTGGGCAAGCAAGCTCCACCTCCACAGACGTGTAACCCGAGCCTACCAAGCGGGCCGGCGATACTCTGTGCAGTATTGACCAAACGGTTTTTCCGTTGTGCGCCGAAATGGCAGGCAAGACCCCGGCGGCGGGGCCAGCTTTCTTCATCGGCGGGGATTGGGCTTCATTCATTGCGAAGGCGGGTTGGAAGTCCACCCTTCATTGCTGACAGCATCCTCCTCTGCAAGCTTCGGCATCAAAAAGTACTGACCAAATTAAAAGCCAAACCTGTGCAGTTTGGTGCAGCGAACCCTTCACTCGAGGCCTATGCTATATCCATTGAGGAAATGAACTGTGGCAGCGAAGTGCGCTGACCCCCGCCTTCCTTGGAGAGAATCAGCTAAACGTGACTGCCATCATCAAGAATCGGCAACCCAAGCTCCGCAAGGCCTCTCAACCACCCTTGTCGCATCCAGGGGCGGCCCCCGACTCAGACCGCGCCCGGAAACCACGCCTCGCCGAGCCTGTCCCGAGCGATCACGAACTCAAACCCGGGGATCGCGTTGAGGGAGTGGGCAACTTCGGAGAGCCAACGGGAGAATTCGGCACAGTGGAGCGAACTAACGAAGAAGACGCGGTCGTCAAGTGGGATGATGACGGTCGGGTGAGACTCCACCAGCCGCAACTCAAGAAATGCAGCTCGCAAATCAGAAGACTGAAGTCGGAACCGTGCTGAATGCAGATAGTGTGGTGAGACAGCTGGAATGTTGAGCTTACAGCGATCCACCGATCTGCATGTTGTCAGGAACGAGCGTACTTGAACCCAAAAGACAATTATTCGGAAGCAGACTCGCCCAGTTTCTTGATCTTCGGTCCGATGGAATCCACCTTCTGCGCCGCAGTTTCTAGAGCCTTGCGGCGCTGGTTCTCATCGTAGCGCTCTTCCTCCCGCTCTAAAAACGAGAGGGCGCTCAGGGCGTCGTGGATCGCCTGGTGTTCCGTCGCGTGAAGGCCCGGAATCTCCCCCAGCTTCTCGACGCGAGCTCGGATCGCCGCCCGTGCCTCTCCGACGCGACCGCGCATCTTCGCGTGTTCCAGCTCGGTGAGGGCTTGAGTGTAGAGCTCCACCCACTTCTCCGCCTCATACCCGGTCATGGGAACCTCCTTTTCCGGAAACTTATATCATAAGTACGATAGCTACACGGTTGGATATCGAACGTTTTGGAGCGATTAAGGCTTTCCGCGTAGTCCTTGGAGTGAGGTCCGAGCTGTAAAACTTCGTCGCGCAAGGTCTCCATCCGCGCCGACAAAGTCTGCCGCCACTGCGAGCTGGTCATGCCAGCGATTCGACGTTCAACCGCGAGCGCGTGAGGTCACGGTGGATGGTCATGATCGAGACCTTGATCCCGTGAACCTTCAAAAAAGTTGGGATCGTCCTGAGCGGTCAGGACAATTCTCGACGCTCTCGACGCAACTGCGACAGGACGGCACGCACCCGAAGTGCCTCCGCCAATACTCGGCCACAGCCGCGTCCAGCTCGCACTGGAACTTACGACCACGCTTCCACGGAGGAACAAGCCTTGCCGTTAGCTCGCATCTTCGGGGAACTTGAATCCACTTGAACCCAAACGGAGTTTGCTGCTTGAAATTTGCCAACCGTATGGTGGTTTGGTGAGCGCGGAAGGAATCGAACCTTCAACCTACTGATTAAGAGTCAGTTGCTCTGCCAATTGAGCTACGCGCCCGTCTCTGGATTGAGTTTCAGCCTGGGGGCCCGCCGATTTTGACGCGGGTTGCGGGCTGTCGCCTCATGCTGCAGCCGGGAAGCTGCCTGCCGGAACCACTGGATCAGCTCACTGCAAATACGTTAACGAATATAACACAGCGGATTGCGGACGCACCAACGCGCGCCGGGCAAGGATTGCGGCTTGAGTTTCAAGGTTTCTAGTTTTCAAGGTTTCTAGTTTCAAGGTTTCAAAGTCTCAAGATTTCAGGTTTCG
>Ga0207706_10000503_pt1 | contig 41620 bp, 43 predicted proteins | sample KBSC53metaG_FD_184318 | JGI IMG/M metagenome (GOLD analysis project Ga0207706, IMG submission 184318) | Corn rhizosphere microbial communities from Kellogg Biological Station, Michigan, USA - KBS C5-3 metaG (SPAdes) (version 2) | ecosystem: Host-associated > Plants > Roots > Rhizosphere > Soil ... | reverse complement strand
CTCGCTTCAGGGTGGTTCGGCTCCACTTCCATGAGGTACTTTGTACGCTTATCAATCCTCTTGTGCCGTGGAATTGTTGGTTGTAAAATGTTGTACAACATTGCCGACAGGAGGAGACCGTGTACGAGAACGACCCCCAGGGGAAGCCGATGATGGTGCGCGAGGCCGCGCCGGCGTATGGCGCCACGCCGCCGGCGCAGCAGTGGGTCACCGCCGCCGACTTCAAGACGCACTGCCTGCGCCTGATCGACGAGGTGATGCAGAGCCGCGGCGAGGTGGTGGTCACGCGCTACGGCAAGCCGGTGGCGATGCTGGTGCCGTTCTCCGAGGCGCCGGTGTCGCTGTTCGGCCATCTGAGCGGCTCCGTGGCCGAATACGGCGACCTGGTCTCCCCCGTCGGCGAGGCGTGGGATGCCGAGGGGTAGCCTTCCGATCCGCCCGTTCCTGCTCGACACGCACATCTGGATCTGGGCGCTGGAGGGGAACACCCGCGAGCTGAACATGGCCGCGCAGGACGCGATCGGCGAAGGCGGCGCCACGGGCCGCGTGCTGGTGTCGCCGATCTCGTGCTGGGAGGTGGGGATGCTCGAGGCCAAGGGGCGCATCCGCTTTACGGTGCAGGTGAGCGAATGGATGCGGCGCGCGCTGCAGGCGCCGGGCGTGACCCTGGCGCCGCTCACGCCCGAGATCGCGCTTGACAGCTCGCGCCTTCCCGGCACCGTACACGGCGACCCGGCCGACCGCATCCTGATCGCCACCGCGCGCCGCACGGGCGCCTTGCTGGTGACGCGCGATCACCAGATCCTGGAGTACGCCCGCGAGGGCCATCTCTCCGTCGTGGACGCGGGAGCGTGAGCATGGCGCAATCGGCCGGGGGCGGGCGCACGGCGCTGGTGCTGGGGGCCACGGGGCTGGTGGGCGGCCACTGCCTGGAACTGCTGCTGGGCGACGGCGCGTGGGAGCGGGTGACGGTGGTCGCGCGCCGCCCCTCGGGCCGCGCGGACGCGAAGCTCCGCGAGGTGGTGGCCGACTTCGATCGGCTGGAGGAAGCGGCGGACGCCTTCGCGGCCGACGACGTGTTCTGCTGCCTGGGAACCACCATCCGGCAGGCCGGCTCGCAGGAGGCGTTCCGGCGCGTGGACCACGACTACGTCGTAGGCGCGGCCGAGCTGGCGCGGCGCCAGGGGGCCGCGCGCTTCCTGCTGGTGACCGCGCTGGGGGCCGACCCCGGCTCGCGTGTCTTCTACAACCGGGTGAAGGGCGAGGCCGAGCGCGACGTCACCGCGCTCCCGTTCGAGGGCGTGGCGCTGCTGCGGCCGTCGCTGATCCTGGGCGAGCGCGCGGACCGCCGCCCGGCCGAGGCGCTGGCGCAGAAGGCCGCGCCGCTCCTGTCGCCGCTCCTCTTCGGGCCGCTGCGCAGGTACCGCGCGATCCCCGCCCTTGCCGTCGCGCGCGCCATGGTGCGCCTGGCGAAGGAGGGCTTCGGCGGCGTGCGCGTGGTGGAGAGCGACGAGATCGCGGCGCTGGGCGGCTGACGGACCGCATCGCCGAGCGGGGTGCGCTGACGGGCGGACCTTCGCGTGGGAGCCCGCGAAGGCGGACTTCGGGCCGTGGTCGCCGCGGATTCATCCGCCCGGACGATCGCCGCGCCGCTGCTGTCCCTCCGTATCCCGGTTCGATCCCGGCGGAGGATCCGCTCGATTGGCGGCCCGGGAGTGGACTTTCGTGGCCGGCGGTTGCATCGTAGGGGAAACACGCGATCGAACGTTCTACACCGTACTGCGCGAAGGCGGGTTGCACATGGCGCGGGGCTATACCGACCCCAACCTTCCGGACGGGATCGTGAAGCTCCCGCCCGAGCCCGTGAACCCCGGCGGCGGCTGCGGTTTGCGCGGGTGCCTGTACGCGGTGGTGGCACTCTTCGCGCTGCTGCTGGCCGCCATGGTGGCCATCGCGCTGTTCCGCGTCTGGCCCACGCCCGTGGTGGCGCCCTGACGCGCACTGATCCCGATTGAAGGAGCCCCGACCCATGTTCCGCGCTCTGAAGCTGTTCACCCTGCTGGCAACCGCCCTGTTCGCCACCGCCGCCTGCACCGGCCACGGCAAGGACGCCCCGCGCCCGCACGAGCTGACGTCGGTGAACGTCGACAACCAGGCGTGGCTCGACGTGAATGTGTACGCCCTCAACGGGAGCCAGCGCACCCGCCTGGGCACGGTGACCGCGCACTCCGCGCGCACCTACCGCATCCCCGACAGCATCGTGGGGCTGGGGCGCGAGCTGCAGTTCCTGGTGGACCCGGTGGGGAGCACGGTGCAGGGCACCAGCTTCAACATCTACGTGACGCCGGGCACCACGGTGCGGCTGACCGTGCCGCCGCAGTTCGCGCGCTAGACCGCTCTCGACAGGGGCGCCGGGGCGGAGAACGGCGGGCGGATGCGGATCTACGCCATCAGCGACGTGCACGCCGACTTCCGCGAGAACCGGCGGCTGCTGGAGCGCATCCCCGCGCGCGAGCACCGCGGCGACGCGCTGATCGTGGCGGGCGACGTGGCCGACGCGCTCTCCACCATCGGCGACACGCTGGCGATGCTGCGCGAGCGCTTCGCCCGGGTGTTCTTCGTACCCGGCAACCACGAGCTGTGGGTGCGTGGCGACCCGCGCGACTCGCTGGAGAAGTTCCAGGCGGTCCTCGACACCTGCCGCGCGGCCGACGTGCTGACCGCCCCCGCGCGCGCCGGCGGCGCCTGGGTGGTGCCGCTCTTCTCGTGGTACGACGCCGGGTTCGACGTACTGGGCGAGGGCGACGAGAGCACGCTGGAGGCGTGGTCGGACCGCTATTTCTGCCGCTGGCCGGCGGAGCTCGGGCGCGTGGACCGCCACTTCCTGGCGCTGAACCAGCCGCACCTGCGGCGCTACGACGCGCCGGTGGTCTCGTTCTCGCATTTCGTGCCGCGCACCGAGCTGCTGCCGCCGGTGCGGTGGCTGCGCTTCAAGGGGCTGCCGCTGGTGGCCGGGAGCGTGGAGATCGACGCGCAGGTGCGGCGGCTGGGGGCGGCGGTGCACGTGTACGGCCACACGCACATCCCCGGCGACCAGGTGCTGCAGGGGGTGCGCTACGTGCAGAACCACCTGCGCGAGTCCGGCTCGGGCGAGGGCGGGCTGCTCAAGCGCGTGTGGGACGGCGACGCCGCGGACGCGCCCGGGCCGCTCTTCTGCTGACGCGATCCGGCGTGCCCCCAGGGCCGATCTGGACAAGACAATCCACGGAGTGGACGCGCCTTGAGCCGCAGATGAACGATCTCGACACCGGTCCGCTCCCGTCCGGGGGCGAGCCCGCCGCCTCCACCCTCGGCGCCGCGCCGATCGTGCGGATGACGGCGCGCGTGAACGGGACCGAGCTGCCGCACGGCCTGCTGGTGCCCGACGAGTGGCTCCCCAGCCTGTTCGTGCGGCTGAGCCTGGCCGAGGTGAGCTGGTTCGCGGGGGTGCCGGTGGCGCGCGCGGTGGAGGCGTGCACCGCCGCCACGGGGGTGCAGCCGGTGCGGGTGCGGCGCGTGGTGGACCGCTACTTCGACACCCCCGGCCGCGCGCTCTACCGCCGCGGCGTTTCGGTGCGGCTGCGCCACCACGTGGACCCGGTTCGAGAGATCGCCTACGAGATCATCGCCGTGGGGTGGGGGTCGCACGCGGCCGGGGGGCGGCTGGTGGACGGCTTCGTGCAGACCTTCCAGCACAACGAGGCGAGCGACATCCCCCGGCTGCTGGAGCGCTACCGCGAGCACGGCTTTTTGCAGGTGGCCTGCTTCGACAAGACGCGCTACACCTGGGAGCTGGCGCCCACCCAGAGCAGCGACGCCCGCGGCAAGCGTCTGCGGTCGGCCGAGCGCACCGGCGTGGTGGGCGCACATGGGTGGCTGCGGGTGATCGACTTCGGGCTGAAGGTGGACGTGGACGAGCTGCACGGCTCTCCCTTCCCCGAGCCGTCGATCATCGAGGTGGAGTACGACCCCGCGCGGCAGGCCCAGGCGGCCCCGGTGGTGGAGCGCATCCGCACGGCGTTCCCCGCCGAGCTGCGCGAGAAGGAGTTCAACAAGATCGCCCACCTGCTGAGCGGCCGGATGTAGTTCCTCACCGCGGGATGGGTGCGGCGAGCGGCGGGCGGCGGGCGCGCGTGTTGCGAGTTTGCGACGGAAGTCGCGGCTACCGCGGCACGCACTCCGCCTGCGCGGACTTCGACTGCTTCGGCTCGATCGGCCGGCCCTCGTCGCGAGTTCGCGCAGGTCGGCGCACACGAATCATCCTCCAACCTGCCCCACTCGAGGCGAGCGATGGCCCAGGCGCAGCCCGACTACTTCCTTCCCGGCGAGCAGCTGGTGATCCGCGACGGATGGCGGCGCGCCGCGAAGCCCGTCCACCGGGCGGCGCGGGTGTGGACGCCGGCTCGGCTGCACTTCAACGTGATCGACTTCTTCCAGATGCAGCCGAAGGTTCCCGGCGGCGGAGGCTTCGGCTTCAGCACCGGCGGGGTGGCGGCGGAGGTGGAGGTGCGGCTGGGCGAAGCGGGCGGGGACGAGAGGGTGCCCACCGCGCGGCACCTGACGCGGCTGTTCGGCGAGATGGTGGGGTACGACGGCGACCAGGTGCGGGTGGAGGTGACCAACCGCATCCGCAACATCCACGGCGGCTTCGGCTCGAACGTCACCTTCAACACCGCCGTCCTTTCCGCGCTGAACGCGCTCTTCGGCACCCCGTTCTCCGTCCCCGAGATCTGGGAGATCCTCACCTCGAACTTCGTGGAGAACTCCGACGCGAGCGCGGGACACATCCTGTGGGGGATGGACACCGGGGTGGGCGAGGCGTGCCTGCAGTACGGCGGGCTGGTGTGGGTGGACCAGTTCGCCCGCTACGTGGGGAGCGCCGACACCGCCGGGCTGTGGGTGGTGACCGCCGGCGGCGACACCGAGGCGCTCAAGAGCGACCGGGTGCGCGCCTTCAGCCAGCAGGGGGTGCACGGGATCGGCGACCTGGACGAGCGCGAGAGCCTGGTGAACATCTGCTTCGGCTACCAGCGCGAGTACCACGGCCGCGTGGTCGAATTCCTCGAACGGCGGATGAAGCCCGCGCTGCTGCGCAACGACGCGCGCGCCTTCCTTTCGCACGGCTGGGAGCTGAACCAGGTGGGCACCTATCGGGTGATGGAGGAGCTCTGGCGCAAGGACGTGGTGAGCGGGGCGATGGAGGTGGCGCGCGAGTCGGGCGCGCTGTACGCCATGATGAGCTCCGCCGGCCCCTCCATCTTCGCCATCGCCGACGGCCGTGACGCCGCCGAGCGTGCGTCCGTGGCGCTGGAGAGCCGCTTCGGCGAGTTCTTCAGCGGCTTCGCGGTGGGCCCCGCCGGCGTGAAGATGCGGATCGACCTGCGGGAGTGAGCTCGCCGACTCCTCGCGGGATGGAGGGCGCGGGGTTGGGGATCGGGGCGCGGGTTTGCGAGTCAACTCGCGGCCTCGCGGCTACAACGGCACGCAGTCCGCCGTCGCGGACTGCAACGGCGGAAGAGCTGTCCCGGGTGAGACACCTACCGGGATGCCCGGCCGCCGTCCATCTTTGGTGCTCGATCGATCGACCCGCAGTTCCGTCCACTCGCACTTCCGCACCCCCGTACCTCCGCACCCATTCGCGGAGCAACCCTCTTCCGCGATCCGGCATCCGATCATGCCAGAAGGACACCGCTAGCGGAGCCGCATGGAGGACCACGAGCTCGTAACCCTCGCCCGGGGCGGCGACGGCGGCGCCATACGGGCGCTGTACCAGCGACACGCGCGCCGCGTGTTCGCCGTGGTGCGGCGTCTGGCCGGCGACGACGCCCTGGCCGAGGACTGGGCGCAGGAGGCGTGGGTGCGCGTGATCCGCGCGCTTCCCACCTTCCGCGGCGACTCGGCGTTCTCCACCTGGCTGCACCGCGTGGCCATCAACAGCGCCCTGCACGGCCGCCGCAGCCGCGAGCGCAAGGCCGGGCGCGAGACGGCGATCGACGACAGCCATTCGGTGCGCCCCGGCGGCGGTGACCCGCTGCTGCGGCTCAAGCTGGAACGGGCGATGGAGCGGCTCCCCGAGGGCATGCGCCGTGTGCTGGTTCTGCACGACGTGGAAGGATACACCCACGAAGAGATCGGCGAGTTGCTGGGGATCAACCCCGGCACCTGCAAGAGCCAGCTCTTCAAGGCGCGGGCGAAGATGCGGGCGCTGCTGAGCCCCGCCGCCGTGCGCGACGAGGAGGTACAGACGTGCAACACCTGACGCTGGAAGCGCTCGCCCGCCTGGTGGACGAGCCCGCGGGCCCCGACGAGGCCGCGCACGTGGCGAGCTGCCTGGTCTGCCGCCGCGAGCTGGACGGGATGCGGGCGCAGACGGCCGCCCTGGCCGGGCTGGACGACCCCGACCCCGCGCCCGAGGCCTGGTTCCGCCTGGAGACCGCGCTGCGCGCCGAGGGGCTGATCCGCGACGAGCCGGCGCGCCCGGCGGCGCGCTACGCGGCGCGGGGATGGCTGCGCATCGCCGCGGGGGTCGCGCTCTTCCTGCTGGGCGGCGCGGCGGGGGTGTACCTGCGCGGCCACTCGTCCACCACCGTCGCGAGCGGACCCGAGACGCTGCGCGGCGACCCCGTGGTGGTTCGGCCGGGAGAGGACGGGCGTTTCGCCTCGTCCGCGCCGGTGGCGGGGCCCGACGTGGACCTGCGGGGGCCGGCGGTGGTGGAGCCGGTGACGGGCCCCGGCGTGCGGCTCACGTCGACGGGCGGCGGCGGAGCGGTGCCGCAGGCGCGCCGGCGCGCGCCCTCGCCCCAGGAGGCCAGCGCCGCGCGCGAGCTGGCCGAGGCCGAGGCGGGGTACCTGGCGGCGCTGCAGCGCTACGCCAACATCGCCGACCCGCGGTCCGGCGCCGACGCCGCCACCCGGATGGCCGCGCTGGACCGGATGGTGACCACCACCCGCGCCGCTCTGGAGAGCGCGCCCGACGACCCGGTGATCAACGGCTATCACCTGGCCGCCCTGCGCGAGCGCGACGAACTGCGCCGGCAGATGGTGCAGCCGGCGGAGAACGACTGGTTCTGAACAGCGGTACGGAGTGCGGAGTGCGAAGTACGGGGGGACCATCCGCACCTGGCACGCCGCACCTGGCACCTGGCACCGCGGTTCAGACACACCCGATCCATCGAGAAGGAGCAAACGAAGGATGAAGACACGGAGCATGCTGGCCGCCCTGGTGGCGCTGGCGCTCGCCCTTCCCGGCGCGCTGCGCGCACAGGACCGCCACGGCGGCGACCGGCGGCCCGAGGGCGGATACATGGGGATCCTGTTCGGCTGGGACGACGATGACGGCGTGGCCATCGTGCGCGACGTGATCCCCCAGTCGCCCGCGGACCGCGCGGGCGTGCGCCGCGGCGACGAGGTCGTCCGCCTGAACGGGCACGCGGCCACCGAGGACGCGGTGGACGACCTGCGCGAGGGGCTGAAGCCCGGCGACAGCGTACGGCTCACCCTCCGCCGCGACGGGCGCGAAGAGCAGCGCACCATCGTGGCCGCCGAACGGCCCGAGCGGCTGGCGGACGTGATCCCGCGCGAGGGGCCGGGCGGCGTCTACACCATCCCCCCCGGCGACCGGCGGATCGTGATCCGGCTGGACACCATCGAGGCGCACGTGGACTCGATGCGCCGGCGGATGGACTCGCTGCGCGTGCACTTCCGGCGGCAGCACGGCGACAGCCTGGTGATCCGCTTCGACACCATCACGCGCATCATGCGCGACAGCCTGGTGCGCGTGTGGCCGCGGGTGCAGCAGCGCGTGGGCGAGGAGCTCCCCTTCCTCTTCGAGTTCGGGATGCGCTCCATGGCCGGCGCCGAGTTCACCGAGATGAACCCCGGCCTGGGCAAGTACTTCCACACCAGCGAGGGTCTGCTGGTGCTGCAGGTGTCGCCGCAGACGCCCGCCGCGCGCGCCGGCCTGCAGCCGGGCGACGTGGTGGTGGAGGCCGGCGGCCGCCGCGTGGCGCGCGTGACCGACCTGCGCCAGGCCTTCACCCGCGCCGGCGATGGACAGGAGGTGCAGCTCACCGTGCTGCGCGACGGCCGGCGCCAGCCGGTGCGCGTGCGCTGGGAGCGCCCTCGCGGCGCGCGCTACCGCGTGGAATCGACCGAGCGCGCGCGCAGTCGCGGCGAGGAGATCCGGGTGGAGCGGCTGGGGCCCGCGCGGCCCTGACAATCCAGACCGACGGTGAGACGAAGGGGAGGCTTCCGCGGCCTCCCCTTCGTCGTTCCCGGACCAGACTCCAGGGTAGGAATCCGGCGGGTTCCAGATTATCTTCCTCCCTCCGCCGGACGTTTCCGGCGCGTCTTTCCACGGCACCTCCCACCGCGCCATCCGCCGTCCCCCTTCATCCGCGAGCATCCCCATGAAGATCGACCGCCAGAAGTTCCTGGACGCCTACGTGGCCGCGTTCGGCACCCCCAAACCCGACGCGCAGGCGGGGCTCGACGCGCTGCTCACCGCCGCCGAGGCCGACACCGACATCACCGACATCCGCTGGCTGGCGTACATGCTGGCCACCGTGAAGCACGAGTGCGCCAACACCTGGCGCCCGATCGAGGAGTTCGGGAAGGGGCAGGGGCGCAAGTACGGGGTGCCCGTGACCGTGACCGACGCGCAGGGGAAGAGCTACACCAACGTGTACTACGGCCGCGGCTACGTGCAGCTGACCTGGAAGGACAACTACCAGACCATGGGCACGGCGCTGAAGAACCGGCTGGTGTACGAGCCGGCGCTGGCCCTGCAGGCCGAGGTGGCGTACCAGATCATGTCGCTGGGGATGCGAAAGGGCTCGTTCACCGGGAAGAAGCTGGGCGACTACATCGCCGCCGACCGCTGCGACTACGTGAACGCCCGCAAGATCATCAACGGGCTGGACCAGGCGGACCGGATCGCCGGGTACGCCACCAAGCTCGAGGCCGCGCTGCGCGCCAGCGTGGTGGCCGCGGTCCCCGGCGGCGTCCCCACGCCGCAGCCGGCCGCCCCCGCCGCGCCTTCGGCCCCTTCCGCCCCTGCCGGCGCGGCGTTCACCGTGACCGCCGACTCGCTGAACGTGCGCAGCGGCCCGGGCGCGTCCAACGCGCTGGTGGCCGGCAGCCCGCTGGCCCGGGGCACGCAGGTGGAAGGGCTGGAGGACAACGGCGGCTGGAAGCGGATCCGGGCCGCCAACGGCGTGACCGGCTGGGCGAGCGCCCAGTACCTGGCGCCGATGACCGCCCCCGCGCCGGCCGCCCCCGCCGCCGCCGGGCCGGCGTTCACCGTGAATGCCGACTCGCTGAACGTGCGCAGCGGTCCGGATGCGTCCAACGCGCTGGTCGCCGGCAGCCCGCTGGCCAGGGGCACGCAGGTGGAGGGGCTGGAGGACAACGGCGGCTGGAAGCGGATCCGGGCCGCCAACGGGGTGACCGGCTGGGTGAGCGCCAAGTACCTGGCCCCCGCCGCCGTCCCCGCGGGCGTCTGACCGCACGCCCTCCACACCGGAGAAACCATCGCGCCCGGCGGATCACTCCGCCGGGCGCGTTTGCGTGCGTCTACGATGGTTGCGCCATCCTTCCGGATGACATGGTCTGCTTTCACCCCTCCAGTCGCAAAACTGCCTCACGCCGGCTTCTTCCGCGCGCCGCGCTTCGGCTTCGCCGCGGACTTCGGCTTTGGCGCCGAGCGCGGCTTCGGCTTCGGTTTCGCCTCCGCCTCGGACCCTTCGCGCAGCATCGAGACGAGCGGGTCCTCGGGCTCGGCGGGGACGGCGTAGGGGGAGAGGACGTCGCCGTATTCGTTGAAGAGGCCGGACGGAGCGGCGGGTTTCTCTCCCTCCACCATCTGCTGCAGCATCAGCGCGTTGGCGACGGCCTTGCCGCGATAGTGGTTGTTGGTGACCACGAACACGTCGTCCGTCGCGGGCTCCCGCGCCAGCTCCTTCGTCCGTTCCGCCCACGGCTCCAGCTCGTCCGCCGGGTACAGGTAGTCGTAGCGGGCGTCGCGGCCGGCGTTCTGGCGGAACCAGTCCTTGAAGTTGCGGCCGTGCACGCGCACGTAGCCCACGTGGCTGGTGGCCACCGCGCTGGGCTTGATCGAGTTCTTGAACAGCGGCTGGTCGATGTTCACGAACCCGACCCCCCGGTCGCCCAGCTCGTCGAAGAACGCGGGCACGTTCCAACTGCTGTGCCGCACCTCCAGCACGAGAGGATAGTCCGCGAAGGTGGCCACCAGGTCGTCCAGCCACTCGCGGTTCTCGTCGGTGCGCCGGAAGCTCCAGGGGAACTGGAGAAGAACGGCGCCCAGCTTCCCCGACGCCATCAGCGGGTCGAACCCGGCGCGCACCTCGGCCACGTCGGCCTTGGTCCACGCGGTCTTCCGCTGATGGGTGAAGCGCTGGTAGAGCTTGGCGGTGAAGCGGAAGTCCGGGTTGTGCGTTACCCGCCGCACCCAGCTGTCGATGGTGGACGGACGCGCCGGCCCGTAGAAGGTGGAGTTGATCTCGATGGTGTCGAAGTAGTTCGCGAGATAGGCGAGCGGGTCGAACCCCTTCGGCTTGGGCGCGGGGTACACGATCCCCTCCCAATCCTTGTACTGGAATCCCGCTGGCCCGAAACGGATCATCGTTCCACCTCCTTTCGATCATCCGCCAAGCGCAAGGTGCGGGCCGGGTTACGGCGCTCGCGACGGACGATGCGAACGGGTGTGTGAGTGCGCCCGTGCGTGAGTGCGTTCCCACGCTGGCGCATCCGTGTCACTCCGCGCAGGAATGGACGAAGCCCCCCGCCTCATCGTGAGGCGAGGGCCTTTCTGCCGTTGAAGCTCGCGTAGGCAGACTGTCAGTCGCAAACTCCGCAAGGATTTACCTCGCTCATTCCGCGCCCGCCGCCCTCCGGATCGCCACTGTCCGCTCCAACTCGTCGCGCGCCTGCAGGACCTTGCGGCGGATGTCGATCGGGAGCTCGGGGTGGTCGGCGAGCAGCTGATCGACCGTAGCCAGTGCTTCGGGCGACGACTGGGCGCGGATGAAGGCGTTGATCCAGCTGGGGAGGAAGAAGATGCGGCGGTTGTCGCGGATCCACTCCAGGCGCGAGAGCGACGGGCGCAGGAAGGGGAGCGTGAGCCGCGCCTGGTCGGGGTCGTTGAAGGCGCCCAGGCTCGCCGTCACCCACTCCTCGTTCAACGTGGGGTCGTCCAGGTAGCGCCGGAAGTACGCGGCCTTCACCGCGGTGTCGGGCGCGGCCACGGCGGCCACGAAGGCGCGGCGCGCGGCCTCGGGGGTCGTGTCATGCCGCACCTCGGCCTCGTAGAGCGCACGGGCGTCCGGCTCGCCCAGCGCGAGCAGGCGCTGCACGATGCTCCAGCGCGTGGGCTGCTTGACCACAGCGCCGTCGAACCGCCGCGCGCCGGACAGGTACTCGCGCAACATCGGCCGCGCCTCGGCCGTCCGTGCCGTGGCGACGAGCATGTCCAGGCTCTCCTTGCGCATCCCGTAGCCCAGCCGCGTGTCCTGCGCCCGCTCCGCCAGCATCCGCTCCCACGCGGGAAAGAGCCGCGCCGCGTCCGTGTCCGACGCGTAGCGGGTGAGCGCGGTGGCGCCGCGCTCCAGGATCAGCGAGGCGATCTGCTCGTCGCCCTCGCGCGGCAGCTCGCGCAGCGCGATCTCGGCGAAGCGCGCGGGCGGCAGCTTCGTGTCGCGCACCAGGTCCCACAGCGCGCCCCAGAGCATCGCGCGCAGCAATCCGTCGCGCGCCTCGCCCACGTGGCCGGCGATCCAGGCGGCGCTGCGCTCGTCGGGAAAGAAGAGCCCGTAGCCGTAGTCCCCATCGTTCGGCCATACGTAGTCGGGGACGGGCAGACCCGCCGCGCCGTCGACGCGCACCGAATCGCCGGCGAAGGTGGCCGGGAGAACGACGTCTTCGCGGTCGTGATAGCCCAGGCGGACGTTCACCTTCATCGGCCACCACCCGCCGGGGTCGCCCTCCAGCGGCCGTGCGATGCGCTGGGCGAGCACCAGCGACCGGATCGCGCCGCCGTCGGTCTCCAGCCGCGTGTCCACCCGCGGCATCCCGGCGCGCAGGATGTACTGCTCGCCAAAGCGCTGCAGCGGGGTGCCCGACGCCTGCTGGATGGAGGCGAGCAGGTCCTGCCAGGTGGCGTTGCCGTAGCGGTGCGTGGTGAGGAAGCCGTGCAGCCCCGCGCGGAAGGCGCTGTCGCCCACCAGGAAGGAGAGCTGCTTGATCACCGACGGCGCCTTGTTGTAGACGATCGGCCCGTAGTTGCTCTTGGCCAGGTCGAGGTTGTCCAGCTCCTGCCAGACAGGGGTGGTGCCGCGGGTCACGTCCACGCCGTAGGCCAGCGGCTTGTTGCGCAGGTAGAAGGTCTTCCACGCCTCGCTGCCGGGGCGCAGCTCCTCCTGCATCCGCGCGGCCATGTAGGTGGCGAACCCCTCCTTCAGCCACAGGTCGTCGAACCAGCGCATGGTGACCAGGTCGCCGAACCACTGGTGCGCCACCTCGTGGAAGATGGTGGCGTCGCGCCCCAGCTTCTGCGTGAGGGTGGGCGGCTCGCGGAAGATGAACGAGTTCTCGTTGTAGAAGATCTCGCCCACATGCTCCATCCCGCCGAAGGGGAAGGCGGGCGCCAGCAGCACGTCGAGCTTGCTGAAGGGGAAGGGGACGCCGAACCACCCCTCCAGCCACGCCGCCGCCTCGCGGTTGGTGCGCGTGAGCGTGTCGGCGTCCACCTCGCGGGCGCGCGAGGCGCGGGCGTAGAGGGTGACCGGCCGCCCGCCCGCCGGCGCCGTCTGCCAGCTTCCCCACGGCCCGGCGGCGAAGGCGGCGAGATAGGTGGAGATCGGCTCGGTCTCGGCGAAGCTCCAGGTGACTGCGGCCTGCGCGCTGTCGGCGGACTCGACCCGGGCGTTGGCCAGCACCCTCCACCCGCGCGGCGCGCTGAGCCGCCAGCGGAAGCGGGCCTTCAGGTCGGGCTGGTCGAAGCAGGGGAAGAGGAGGTTGGCGTCGCTGGGAACCAGCAGCGTGTAGAGGTAGGTGGAGTGGTCGCTGCGGTCGTCGAAGCGGATGATGGCCGCGCCCGCCGGGGCGATGCGGGTGGCGAAGCGCGCCTCGACGCGGTTCTCGCCGGTGCGCAGGTGGTGCCCGGGGATGCGCACGTGTCCGTTGCGCCACTCGAAGTCGCGCACGGGGTCGCCGTTGGCGCGCAGCTCGGTCAGGCGTGGGCCCCTGAAGTCGGCCACCAGGTCGCCCGCGCGCGCAGCGCGGGTGAAGGTGATGGCCACGGTGCCGCCGGCCGAGTCGCGCTGGGTCACATCCAGCCACAGGTCGTAGCGCACGGCCGAGATGCTGGCGGCGCGCTGGCGGGCCAGCTCGCGCGAGATGCCGGGCTGCATCAGCGTTTCGGGGCGAGGTGCGCCGGGAAGCGGCGCGCCCGCGCCGCCACCACAGGCGGCCAGCGGCGCCAGCGCGGCCAGCGCCGCCGCGCGAAGGGTGGGGGTCATCAGGGATCGCTGGCCGTGGATCAGGAGGATGCCTGCTGGAAGGCGCAGGCGCGCACCGCCTCGCGCAGCCGCACCGCCACGCTCGCGCAGTCTACCCACTGCGGCAGCTGCGAGAAGGTGATCTCGAGCGTGCCGGTGTCCTGGTCCCACCGGTATTCGGCGGACGCGCCCTGCGCCGTCACGGTTCCGGAGCCGTCGTGGGGCACGGGCACGCCGAAGCGCCGCGCCTGGGCCTTGAGGCACTCCAGCACCTGCGGGGTCACGCCGGGAAGGGTGATGGTCGGGCAGCCGGGCATCGTACGTCCTTGGGTGCGGAGTGCAAGGTGCGGAGTGCTGGGGGCGGAGTGCCAGGTGCTGCGTCGCCGGTCCGGAAGGCAGACGCACGGGGTGGGCCGGGCGAATGAATTCGCTGCTTCGCTGCAACAACCACACGAAGTCCGCCTTCGCGGACTACCGGCCGTGGCGCGGACGCGGCGACGGGGCGCGGCACAAGCTTCGGCGCGGCCGCGGCGAGCCCTCTCCCCCCGGTATCGAGGACTCGCGTCGAGAAGTCCGCGAAGGCGGACTGTGTGCCGTTGTAGCCGCGAGTTTACTCGCAGACTGGGCACACCCGCCCGAGCCGTTCATCGTCCGCGGGACATACGCCTATCCCCGCTCCACCAGCGCCATCATCGTACCCTGCAGGGTCGCCACCAGGCGCTCGGTACCGTCACGGTGGGCGAACACGTCGGCGGTGACCACGCTGAGGGTGCGGCCGGACCTCTTCACCCGCGCGCGGGCGGTGAACGCGTCGCCCAGGGCGGGGGCGAGCAGGTTCAGCTTGAACTCCACCGAGACCACGTCCGCGCCGGGCGGCATCAGGGTGTAGGCCGCGTAGCCGCTCGCCGTGTCGGCCAGGGTGGCCACCACGCCAGCGTGCAGGTAGCCGTGCTGCTGCGCCAGGTCGGCCCGGTAGGGCATCCGCAGCTCCACCTCGCCGGGCGCCACGTGCGCGATCGTCACACCCAGCGTGGCCATCGCCGTCTGCCGGGCGAAGCTGGCGCGGACGCGGGCCTCGCAGTCGTCGGGCGGCGTCATGCGCCGCGTGAGGTCGATGTCGTGAACGCGCGGACGGGGTGCGGCATGGGCGCGGCGTGGTTGAATCGATCGATGGGTGGGCGGCGTATCTTGCGCCGTGCGGCGGGGACGCGCAACCTGCGTCACTGACCGGCCGCACCCGTGTCCACGGTCCACCCGTCCACCCAGAGTGTGCCGATGTACGCCAGCATCCGACGCTACCGCACCCCCGATCCGGAGGAGATCCGCCGGAACGTGGAGGTGGGATTCCTCCCCCAGCTCCGCACGCAGCCCGGCTTCGTGAGCTACACCTTGGTGCACGCCGGCAACGGGGTGATGGTGTCGGTCTCGGTGTTCGAGACCCGCGAGGGCGCCGACGAATCCAACCGCATGGCGGCCGAGTGGGTGGCGCAGAACGTGGCCGCGCTGGTGCAGGGGCGCCCAGACATCACGCAGGGAGAGGTGGTGGCGCATGCCCCCTGAAACCGCGTTCAAGGACCACTTCTCGGGCCACGCCGACGCGTACGCCCGCTTCCGCCCCACCTATCCGCCCGAGCTGTTCCACTGGCTGGCCACCGTCTCACCCGCCCGCGGCCGCGCGTGGGACTGCGCCACCGGCAACGGCCAGGCCGCCGTGGAGCTGGCCCGCCACTTTTCCGAGGTGATCGCCACCGACGCCAGCGAAAAGCAGATCCGCAGCGCCTTTCCGCACCCCCGCGTCCACTACCACGTGGCCCCCGCCGAGGCCCCGCGCATCGACGGCGGAACGGTGGACCTGGTCACCGTGGCGCAGGCCATCCACTGGTTCGACATCCCCCAGTTCTACCGGCAGGCGGAGCGGGTGCTGAAGCCGGGCGGCGTCCTGGCCGTGTGGGCGTACGGCCTGTTCGAGTCCACCCCCGAGATCGACGCGATCGTCCATCACCTCTACCGCGACGTGGTGGGACCGTACTGGCCGCCGGACCGGGGGATGATCGAGCGCGGCTACGTGGAGGTGCAGCTCCCCTTCGACGCGATCGACCCGCCGCCGTTCTGGATGCGGCTGGACTGGAGCGCCCAGGACGTGATCGGCTACATCGGCACCTGGAGCGCCACGCAGGGCTTCAAGGCCGACCAGGGCTACGACCCCGTGAACCACGTGCGCGAGGAGCTGACGCGCGCCTGGGGCCCGGGCGAGCGGACGGTGCGCTGGAGGCTGATCCTGAAGGTGGCGCAGAAGGATGGAGGAGAGGCTGGCACCGCTGGATGATCTCACGGAGAAACGGAGGAACCGCGATGAAGTTTCCGTTCCTCCGCCCCTCCGCGAGAGCCATCAGGAAAGCTGGGAGAAGAGACAGGATCTCGGGATCCGGATCATGGATTCGACCGCAACGCGAACGGGCGCTCCAGTGAGCGCCCGTCGCCGTTCGAGCTTCGTGCTGCTGGCCTGCTGGTTAGGTCAGAAGCATGTAGATCAGGCCCGCGCTGCCGACCGCGCCCATGAACACGGCGAAGACGGCGCGGCCCATCCCGCGCCTCTCCGGGTGGCGCTTCAGATCGGCCACGGCGGCGATGCCCACCAGCAGCGCGAGCGGCGCGGGGACCAGGATCATGGCGAACAACCCCAGGTAGCCGGCGATGAACGCCAGCGCCGAAACCTTGATCGGCAGCAGCAGCCGCATCCCGGCGTTGTCTTCGATGAACGGCTTGATACCCGGCTCGGCGGGCGCGGCGGGGTACGGCGGCGGAGGCGCGTGGTTCATCTGCCGACGGGGGATGGGGTTCCGTTCGCGGGAAGGCCGCGGATGAGCAGCGAGAAGTCGGGGCTGTTCCCCGCCCGCATCGCGCGCGCGTTCACGTGGTAGCGCTCGCGGGCCTGCTCGAAGGGAAGATTGGTGTCGATCAACCCCAGGTCGTAAGCCAGGCGGTCGCTGTAGCCGGGAAAAAGCACCTTCAGGCTGAACGGCACGCGTTTGGGCGAGATGCCGTTCACGTGGCCCACGATGCTGGTGGTGCAGGTGTTGGTGAGCGTGTTGTAGAACTCCGGGTGCGCCGCCAGGTGGTTGGCCCGCGTGAGCATGTCCACCAGCAGCGCGCGCACCTTCGCGCGGTCGGCGCGGCCGGGATAGAGGTAGACGGGGTCGTGGCGGAAGTTGGTGCGCAGCCGCACCACGTCGCGCTCGTCGGCCACCACGTAGGTCATCTCGAACTGGCGCAGCAGCCCCTTGACCGGGCTGAACACCTCGCCCTTCTCCTTGCGGATCTCGGCCGACACGGCGAGGAAGCGTCCGTCCGCGAACTGGAAGCTCACCAGCGTGTGCGCCGGCCCGCGCCAGTCCTTGCTGAACGGCTCCACCAGGAACCAGGCGCGCTCCACCTGCCGCAGGTCGTACGCGCGGTCTTCCCAGCGCACCGTGTAGTCGGCGGTGGTGCGGTAGTCGGCGTTGCGCACGTTGTGCACGTACACGCTGTCGCCGCGGAAATCCGCCGTGGGCACCCGCGCGTTGTCGGGCGTCCAGTCGCGCTGGTTGCTCGGCGTGCGGGTGAGCCACCAGATGGCGAAAGGCAGCGCAAGCGTGGCGGCAATCGCGCGCTTGTTCATCCGAAGATCATCCCTTCCAGGTAGCGCGCGGCCGTGCGGTCATCGAGTTGGGGAAGACGCGGGTTTCTGGACGTGGCACTGCGGCGGGCGATGGCTACGGGGTGGGCGGCGCGGGTGTTTCACGCGCGCCCGGGTGTGGCGAGGGAATGTAACTCCGTGCGGCGCTTGCGTCTAGCGCGTCAGCTGCGGTGCGTGGGCTCGGGCGGGGCCTCGGCGTAGGTGCCGGGGCGGTTCAGGCGGCCGCTGCGGGTGAGGCCCTCCCAGCCGCAGCGCGGGCACCAGCGCCGCTGCACGGTGCCGCGGGAGAGGAACGAGAGCATGCGCCCCAGCGGACCCATGCGGATGGGCAGCGTGTCGCCATCGCACTCGCTGCACACCCGGTCGGCCGGGAAGATCAGGTAGATCATGGCGAACGCCAGCACCGCCTTGGCGCCGAACGCCACGAAAAAGAAGAAGATCCAGGTCAGCATGCACTCTCGCCTGCCATGGGCGTCCGCCCCGTGCCTTCGGGCCGCTACCCGGGCGGGTGCAAGAACCACGCACCCGCCGCACCTCCCCAGGTAATCTATCCAGGAACCCCTGTCGGGTCATGCCCCACAGTGGCGTCTGCGGCGGAACGCGGGGGAAGGATGGATTCTGACTGGCGGGAGATGAACCGCGGATGAGCGCCCGGCTGGGAAGGTTGTCACCCGGATGATTTGAGTGGTTCGGCGGAGGATTCCGTGTGGAGTTTGCGACTGAAGAAGTCGCGGCTACGACGGCACGCAGTCCGCCTTCGCGGACTTCAGCAGCCGGTGCCGCGCGCGGTCACCGCGGCGGCACCGGAGATGGTAGTCCGCGAAGGCGGACTTCGTGTGGTTGTTGCAGCGAAGCAGCGAATTCATTCGCCCGTCGGACCCTGGCAGCCGGAAGGATCTATGCAGCCGCCGCGGCGACCGCTCCCACCGGTTCCTCGCCCTCGGCGGCCGGCTCGAGGGCGGCGGGGACGCGCTCCACCTCCACGGCGTTGTCGTAGAAGACGGCGCCGCCGCCCATGTCGGTCACGCGCTGGCTGGTGGTGTCGTTCACCGTCGTCCCACCCTCGCTGCGGCTGGCCCAGCGCACGCCGTAGCTCACCGCCACGCCGGGCCGCACGTCTTCCGTGACCACCGCGCGCGCCCGGAAGTCGCCGCGGGCGTTGAAGGTGCGCACCCGGTCGCCGTCCACGATGCCGCGGACGGCGGCCTCGTTGGGGTGCAGCAGGAGCTTGGCGTGCGTGCCGGCCGCCCGCTCCAGCGCGGGGATGTTCACGAAGGTGCTGTTCATGAACGGATGCTCGGGCGGCGACAGCAGCGTCAGCGGGAAGGCGGCCGCGCGCTCCGGCGCCGCGTCGGCGCTTTCGGCGGGCGGGATCCAGGTGGGCAGCGGATCGAGGCCCAGCCGCTCCAGCTCGGGCGCCAGGACCTGGATCTTCCCGGTGAGGGTGTTGGGCCTGGGATCGGCGTAGGGGCGCCACTCGCGCGGCAGGTTCATCCGCACCCACCCCTCCTCCAGCAGCCGCTCGAAGGTGACGCCCTCCATCCGCTCGTGCCCGGAGTCCAGCGCCTGGCGGATCAGGGTGATGTCGTCGTCCCGCAGCTCGGGGTCGGTGAGCCCCATCCGCGCGGCCAGGCGGCGAAAGATCTCGGAGTTGGGCAGGCTCTGGCCGACCGGCTCGATGGACGGGCGGTTGAGGGTGACGTAGACGTGGCCGTAGGTGGTGTGCACGTCCCAGTGCTCCAGCTGCGTGGTGGCGGGAAGCACCCAGTCCGCATAGTCCGCCGTGTCGGTGCGGAAGTGCTCCAGGACCACGGTGAACAGGTCGTCGCGGCGCAGCCCTTCGCGCACCTTGCGCAGGTCGGGGGCGACGGCGCCGGGGTTGGAGTTGTAGACCACCAGCGCCTGCACCGGCGGCCCGCCCACGCCCGCGTCGGGGAGGGTGAGCGCATCGCCCAGCTGCACCATGTTGATGGTGCGCGTGCCGGGGGTGATCCAGTCGGGCCGCTCGAGCGCGGCGTTGTTCATCTTGAACGCGCCGCTGGTGCTGAGCGTGGCCCCGCCCCCCAGGTCGCGCCACGCGCCGGTCACGGCGGGAAGGAGCGAGATGGTGCGCACCGCCATCCCGCCGCCCGCGTGGCGCTGCAGCCCGTAGTTCAGGCGGATGAAGCTGGGACGGGTCGAAGCGTACTCCGCCGCCAGCGCCTCGATCTGACCCTCGTCCAGCCCGACGATGGGTGCCGCGCGGCGCGGGCTCCACTCGTTCAGCACGCGCTCGCGCAGCGCCTCCCAGCCGACGGTGTGCGCGGCCAGGTAATCGACGTCGGCCCGCGCGTCGCGGAAGGCCACGTGCATCATGGCCAGCGCCAGCGCCGCGTCGGTGCCGGGGCGGATCGGGAGCCACTGGTCGCACTGCGCCGCCGTGCGCGTGCGGATCGGGTCGATGGCGATCAGCTTCGCTCCCCGCTCGCGCGCCCGCCGCAGCGCCGGCCACAGGTGCGGATTGGAGGTGAGCGTGTTCGTCCCCCAGAGCAGCACCAGCCTGGCGTGCTCCGCCTCCTCGGGGGTGGGCCCCATGCGGTCGCCGTACGTGGCCATCCACGCCGCGGTGCCGGCGGCCGAGCAGATGGTGCGCGCCAGCAGGCTCGCGCCGATGCGGTGGAAGAAGCGGCGGTCCATCGAGTTCCCCTGCACCAGCCCCATCGTACCGGCGTAGCTGTAGGGGAGGATCGCCTGCGGCCCGTGCGGCCCGCTCCGGATCTGGTTCAGCCGCCGCGCGATGTCGTCCAGCGCCTGGCCCCAGGTGGCGGGCTCGAAGCGCCCCTCGCCCTTGGTCCCCACGCGGCGCAGCGGCACCGTAAGGCGCTCGGGGTGATAGGTGCGCTCGACGTAGCGGTTGACCTTGGTGCAGAGAAAGCCCTGCGTGACCGGGTGCGCGGGGTCGCCCTGCACGCGCACGGCGCGGCCGTCCTTCACGTGCACCAGCATGGCGCAGGTGTCGGGGCAGTCGTGCGGGCACGCCCCGCGCACCACGCCGTCGCGGATCAGCGGTAGGGAGGTCACTGGACTGGATCCCGGTGTGAATTCGGCGCCGCGGGCCCTCGCGGCTGCTTCGCGTGCGCGGGGCGGCCAGCGTTCAATATCGCGCGATTTTCCGCAGGGTCAAACAGCTGCGACAGGCCGTGTATCCCATGTGGTTCATGGCCGTGCCAGTTCGATGGGCTCGGCGTTCGGGAGCGCGCTCGGCGCGTGCATCCGCAGAGATCAGGAGACGGCGCGGCGCCGTTCCGGATGCGGGCGGCTGGGCGCCTTTCCTCGCTCTGCACACCAGTTCAGGTACACGTCGACAGACGTCCGGAACTCCCGCTCCAGCCCTCGATCGACTCGGACTCGAAAGTGATCACGTCGCGAATGTCCGCCACCCGTCCGTGCAGCACTCCGTCTTCTTCGTCGATCTCGACGATGGCCGTGTAGCCTTTGTAGTTCATGGGCATACTCCCGCTGAGGTCAAGAATAGCCTCACGTTCCGGATAGCGCGTTGCTTCGTATCTTTCTGGGGGTGTGGCCTGTGGAACACGGCGTCTACCCCGTTGAGCTCGATCCTGACGCGGGAACCCGCACCAGAAATCACGGTTGCGCCAAAGTACACGAACATCGCTTCGACGTCCCTCCCACAATATGTTGGCACGGACCGGATCTTCAAAGACCGCGGCAAGGGTGCGCAGGTGCCGGGTCCTCCACAAAAATGGACAGATCGAGAGTAAACGAAGGGCACATGACAGGGCGTTGCATCGGGAGCGGCGCACCCGCTGCCGCACCAGGAACCATCCGCCATCCGACAGCCGTAACGTTCGAAGGGGCGCCCCGCGACGGAGCGCCCCTTCGGTCACCTGTGCCGATACTGGCGGAAGCCTACCAGCGGGCGAACCCGCTCACCGGCACGTTCACGCCGGCCACCAGGCGGAAGCCGTCGAATTCGTCCATGCCGGTCCAGCGGGCCTCGGCGAAGGGGCGCAGGGCGGAGCGGGCGAGGTTCCCGCCGTCGATGCCGGCCACGAGGTTCCAGCCGGCCGCGGTCTCCACGCCGGTGCCGTCGTTGTCGCGGCGCAGCAGCGCCAGGCCGCCGCCGCCGTACAGCCCGCCCAGCATGCGGGGGCGGATCAGCCCGTCGAGGTTCGCCTGCCAGCTGGCGCCCGCGTCCCCCAGGAACGCGTCGAAGCTGGGCTCCAGCGCGAACTGGCGGATCACCGGGATGCGAAGCTGCGCCCCCACGCTCCCCTGGTCGTCCTCGAAGTCGTACCCCCCACGGATGCCGAGCTCCACGGGCCCGCGGTCGCGCCAGAAGGAGTCGCGGTGGCGCCGGCGCTCGCGGTCGCGGTCCCGGTCACGGCTGGGGTCGCGGTCGCAGATCACCACGTGCCCGTCGCCGTACCGCCGGCAGCGCTCGCGCTGCTGCGCCGCCAGGGCGTTCGTACCCGCCAGCGCCAGCAGGCCCAGGCAAACCAGGGTGCGCTTCATCATCGTCCCTCCCGTTGTGCGGCCTCAGAAGCTCGCGGGCGCGCGACCCCCGCGCGCCCGCCCACCGGTTCTGATGCCGGGTCCGCGCCAAGGGTTGTAACCCGCGGCGAGGCCTTAATCATCCAGGCTCGGCGCGGACGACCGGGTCGGGACGACGCGGTGGAGCCTGCCGCCGCGCCGGCGCTGCGCCCCCTTGGCCGCGGACGTCGCCGGGCGGTTTCCATCCCGCATCCGTGGGCGGCGCTTGCGCGCAGGCATTCGCCGCACGATCCTCACCTCCGCGGCGGCCGTCCTCCTCCGCACCTCCGCACCCCCGTACCTCCGCACCCATGCTTTACCTCTATCTCGCCGCGGGCGGCGTGCTGGGCACGCTCGCGCGGTACGGGCTGGGGAAGTGGATCCCCACGCGGCTGGGGACGGAGTTTCCCTGGCACACCTTCCTCATCAACCTGACGGGAAGCCTGATCCTCGGCTTCGCCATGCGCGCGTCGGAGACGGTGGCGCTGTCGCCTGAGACGCGCGGGTTCGTCACCGTGGGGTTCTGCGGCGCCTTCACCACCTTCAGCACCTTCACCTGGGAGACGGCGGTGCTGATCCAGGACGGGCAGTGGGGGCGCGCCGCGGCGTATGCGGTGGGGAGCGTGGCCGCCGGGCTGGTGTGCGTGTTCGCGGGGATGACGCTGGCCGGCGCGCTGTTCCGGCCGCGCGCGTGATTCCGTCCTGATCCAACCGGGAGGACGCCGATGCACGGGCTGACGGGCGAGCGCACGCTGATGCGCATCTTCTTCGGCGAAAGCGACCGCTGCGATGGCGGCGCGCACCGCGGAAAGCCGCTGCACGACGCCATCGTGCGCGTGCTGCGCGAGCGCGGGCTGGCGGGCGCCACGGTGCTGCGCGGGATCGCCGGCTTCGGCGCCAGCGCGCGGGTGCACACCGCCCGCGTGCTGGAGCTGTCGCTGGACCTGCCGATGGTGGTGGAGGTGGTGGACACCGAGGAGAAGATCCAGGCCGTGCTCCCCGCGCTGGACGGGATGATCGGCGGCGGCCTGGTCACCCTGGAGCGCGTCCGCGTGATCCTCTACCGCCCTGAATCCGCCCCCCGCGGCGATCCCTCCGAGCCGTCCCCACCATCGCACGACTGATCGGACTCCAGATAGCTCTCGCCGTTCTTCCTCTTCACTTCGGACGCACCCGGCGCGATCTCGCACCGAAACGAATGAGGGCGAGTTGACGGCGGAGTGACGGCGGACGGTGATGATGATCGGCAGACGGAGGCGCCGAAGCCGTGCGCCGTCTCCCATGGCAGCGCCGGATCGTCCGCTCGCCGGCCATCGTCACTCGAACCGTGATCTCGCCAGGAAATCCGATGCGATCCCTCTCCTTCAGCCGAGCGGCGGTCCTCGCCGCGGCGTTCGCCCTTTCCGCCGCCACCGTCCGCGCGCAGTCCGCCGCCGGGCCCGTGCGTGACGCGTCGCTCGACGCTGCGCGGATGCCCGCGCGCGTCGCGCTCGTCCGTGCGACGGATGCGCCCGCGTTCGCCGACGCGGGGCCCGTCGATCCCGCGGGCGGTCTCGCGCGGCAGGTGGAACTGTCCAAGCCGCACCTGTACGCGTCGATCCCGCTGTCGGCGCTGATGGGGGTGGCGGGCGCGGTGCTGGGGTACGGCGCCGGGTTCGTCCTGCTCGATTGCGACGACGAGAGCTCCACCTGCAACCAGGGGCCCGACAACGCCGAGTACTACACCGCCGCCGCGGGGCTGGTGCTGGGCGCCGCCACGGGCGCGCACGTCGGCGGGCTGCGCCGCGACAGCCGGGGGAGCGTGGGGCTCACGCTGCTGGGCGCGACCGCGGGCGCGCTACCGCTGGTGCTGGCGTCCAAGGAGGGCGACGCGGACGTGGCCTCGCTGGTGAGCCTGGCCGCCGCCCCCGCCGGCGCCGTGCTGGTGGACTACCTGGTGCGCCGCCCACGGCACTGACCGGAATGGCCACGCCCGTCCGAGCGGCGGGCGCGACGGGGAGGGCGAAGAGCCGAAACCCACGGCGGCGCACGCACGTACTTGCTTCGGCGAGCCATGTGCGTGCGCCGCTTGTACAGATCCCTTCCGCGGCGGCTGCGAACGCCGCCCCGTTGCCTGCGCTCCGCTTGATCCGATCAATCCGATGCGCTGCCCTGAATGCGAGAACCGGTACTCGGACGATCATTCGTGGTGTCCCCACTGCGGCCGTCCCAATCCCGCCTGGCAACCGCGCGGGTCCACCCCCCAGAGTGCCACACGGAACCCCGTGCGCGAGACACCCGCGCCAGAAACGCGCGTCCCTGGAGATGCGGCCTCCGGCTTCGGCGAGGCCGACTCGCGGGCAGACGCGCCCCGGCAACGGGAAGACGGCTCTGGCACCCCGGTCGCCCGCGTCGTGCCGTGGCTTGTGACTTTCCTGCTCCTGCCGATCATCATCTGCGCGCTCATCGTTGGGATCATGCTGCTCTCCGGCATCGAATGCTAGGCAGCGGATCACGGCTGAGGGTGGGCTGAACGGCTGAACTTCGGCCGCGGCAGCAGGTGTACGGCGCGGGCTGCGATCGAAACTCCCGCGACGGCTCCCGGGGTGGCGGTGAACGCGCGAAACCCACGGCGGCGCACGCACGTACGACGCGTGCGCCGCCGCCTTCGTGCGGCAGGTGTTTACTTGCGGATGCGCGGGGCGGGGCTATCTTTCTGCACCTGCCGGCCAGCCGTCCAACCCTGCATCCGCCGGACCCGGTGCCTTGACGCCGGCACACGCCTGAACGACCCGTACGCGCGCGGCCCAGCCCCACGCGCACCGATCCTCCCCATCAGGAGCACCCAATGGCCCAGATCACCTGCCCCGACTGCGGAAACCAGTACGCGGACGACGCGCCGTACTGCCCCAACTGCGGCCGTCCCAACCCCGCGCGCTCCGCTGCCGGCACCACCGGGACGACTGGCGGCACCGACACCACCGGCGGCGCGCCCGAGACGCCGGCCACGGGGAGCACCACCTACACCGCCGGGGCGGGCACCGGTGACGCGGCCGGGGCCGCCGGCGCGGGCACCGGATACGACAAGGGCAACACGTACGGCGCGGGCACGGGCCAGGCGGGCCCCTCGGCCGGCGCGTACGGCGGCGGGACCGGCTCTACGGGCGGCACCTATGGCGCGGGGACGGGTCCGGCGGGTTCAACGGGCGGCGCGTACGGCGCCAGCGGCACCGGCGGGTACGGCGGCGGCGCGCCGGGCACGGGCGGCGGGTACGGTGAAACTCCGTCGGGCGCCACGTACGGCCCGGGTGGCGGGTACGGCGGCGGCGCGGGCGGCTACGGCGGCGGTCCCGGCGGTCCCGGCGGCCCGGGGGGATACGGCGGCCCCGGCGGTCCGGGCGGGTATGGCGGCGGCCCGGGCGGGTACGGCGGCCCCGGCGGGCCGGGCGGCGCGCCGGTGCAGAACTACATGGTGTTCTCGGTCATCGTCACCATCCTGAGCTGCTGCAGCTGCGGCATCCCGATCGGCGCGGTGGCGCTGTACTTCAGCACGCAGGTGAACTCCAAGCTGCAGGCGGGCGACATCGCGGGCGCCCAGCAGGCGTCCAAGAACGCCAAGCAGTGGTGCTTCATCGCGCTGGGGATCATGGTGGCCTGGTGGATCATCGGCATGATCTTCGGGATCATGGGCTCGATCCTGAGCGCGGTCAGCGGGGCGGCCAACCAGTGAGCTCCGCTGCCGCGACACGCCCGGCGTTCGGCGCCCGCCTTGGCACGGCAGCCATGCTGCTGGCCGGGGCGGGCGCGGCCGGCGCGCTCGCGGTGCTGTACCGGTACAACCCGCTGAAGGTCGATTTCTACCCGCGCTGCCCGCTGTACCTGCTCACGGGCATCTACTGCCCGGGGTGCGGCGGGCTGCGGGCCACGCACGCGCTGCTGCACGGCCACCTGTTCACGGCGCTGGGCTTCAACGCGTTCTGGGTGCTCGCGGTGCCGGTCCTGCTCTACGCGGTGGCCGCGCAGGCCGGGCAGCGGCTGTACGGGCGCGCGGTGCTCCCCGCCGTGCGCCTTTCGCCGCGGCACGCGCAGGCGCTGCTGTGGGCGATGGTCGCCTTCACCGTGCTGCGCAACCTCCCCGTCTACCCGTTCAACCTCCTGGCGCCCTGAGCGTTCGCGGGGGACGGAGCCGGGAGCGGCGCCCGGCAGGCGGGCGCCGCGCCGGCCGGGATCCCGGGTGATCGGGGCCAGTCGGCGCCGGAAGCCCGGTTCAACCCCGCGCCGGAATCTCCAGTTGGATCGAACGATCCGGGTCCGCTTCGCATCACACGCAGCCACAAACCCACCTCCCTCCCGTCATGGCCGACGATCGCTGTCCGGACTGCGGCGCGTCCGTGTCTCCGAACGCCGTGGTGTGCCCGCAGTGCGGCTTCCCGATCCGCCAGAACGCGCTCCCCGGCCAGCCGGGGCGCCCGGGGTCCGGCTCCGGCGCCGCCGCCATCGTGATCGCCCTGGTGGTGGGTGGCTTCGTGGTGGTGATGTTCATCGGGGTGCTCGCGGCGCTCGCCATCCCCCGCTTCACGCAGGCCAGCCGGCGGGCGAAGGAGATCGAGGGCGAGGCGCTGCTCAAGTGGGCGTACGCGGCCGAGCAGAGCTACTTCGCCGAGCACGGCGCGTACACCGCCAGCGAGGCGTCGCTCACGGAGCCGAAGCGCCCGCCCGCGGACGTCCTGCAGCGGTACACGCTGCAGATCTCGGCCGCCAGCGACCGCGACCTGTGCCTGGAGGCGGTGCCCAGGGAGGCCGGCGTCCGCGCGATCAGCATGGACGAGGAGGGATGGATCTACCGCGCGGCCGGTTGCAGCGGCCCGCCGGACTACCCCTCGCGCGGCGACGCGGGCGACGAGGGCCAGCGGCAGATGCTGCGCGAGGTGCATGAGAGCATCGTGGAGTACCGCGACGCGCACGGCGGAACGAACCCCGCCACGCTCCCCGACATGATCACCCGCGTGCACGACACGGCGGCCAGCACCCGCTACACGCTCACGGTGCGCCGGGCCGACGAGTACGGCGTGTGCGTGGCCGCGTTCCCGCGCAACCCGCTGGGCGGCCAGACCGTGCTCAGCGTGGACCAGGACGGCTACATCTACAGCAGCCCCACCTGCACCGGCACTGCGGTGGAGGAGCCCGGTGCCTCCTCCGGCACGGAGCGCGGCTCCGCGGCCACCCCCGCGGAGGAGAGCAAGCCGGCCGCGAAGCCCTGATCGGCGGTCCCGGATTTCCAGTCGGCGGAGATGCCGCCGTTCGGGTCTCACGGAGGAAAGGAGAAACGGAAACGGCGATGAAGTTTCCGTCCCTCCGTCCCTCCGTGAGACCCACGCAGTTCCGGGTGGTTGAAACGGACGAGGCGCCGCCGGAACGATCATCCGGCGGCGCCTCGCTGTCGACGTACCCCGTACTCCGTACCCCGTACCCTCAGAGCTTCTCGATCTCCTGCTTCAGCCGCAGCAGCGCGTCTTCGGCGGCCACCAGCTCGGCGCGGGCCTCGTTGAGCTGCTCCTGCTGCACCACGACGAAGCGGCGGTACGGGGCGATCGATTCGTTCACCTTCTCGGTCGATTCGTTGATGGCGGCGTGCACCTGCCGGGTGAGCGATTCCTTGAGCCGCGTGCGCAGCCCGGTGATCTTGCCGGCGAACTCCTTCTTGGCGTGCGCGCGGCGGCTGGGGATCACGTACAGCCCCGTCACCGCCAGCGCGGTGGCCATCAGGATCCCGGTCAGGTCGGCCGCGGCGCCGGTGATCACGGTGGCCACCAGGGTGCCCAGGCCGATGGCGCCCACGCCCGCCACCATCGCCGTACCCGCGCCGGCGCGCACCTCCTCGGCCAGCTTGCGGGCCTCGGCCTCGCGGTTGTAGCTGCTCACCACCTCGCGGCTGGTGCGGCCGATGGAGTCGAGCAGCGCCTGGCGGTTGTAGCTGAACCCGCCGCCCACCTCGCCGATCATCCCCTCGCGGTGGCGCGAGATCTGGCGCCGCTCGATGTAGGTGCCCAGGTCCTGCCAGAGCTTCAGGTTGCGCTCCACGATCCAGTCCACGATGCGGCCCACCTCGTCGTCGATCTCGCGCGGGGTGTCGCCCACCACCACGCGCTCGAAGTCGCGGCGGATCTGGTCCGAGCGCATCAGCGACCGGATCTTGCCGAAGCGGATCTGGTCGTCGAAGAAGTTCATCCCGCGCAGCTCCATGTCGTTCAGCATGGCGTCGAGGCGGGAGAGCCGCGGCTCGAAGTCGCGCAGCATCTCCTGGTGGAACGCCGCGAGCTGCGTGTCGATGTTCTGCAGCGTGGCCACGTCCTCGGCCAGCATCTTCAGCCGCTCGAAGGCCACCGCCTTGTAGGTTCCCGCCAGGCGGAGCCCCACGTTGAGCGGGTTGAGCAGCTTGAGCCGCACGCGCTCCTGCTGGTCGAGCGTGTTCACCAGCCAGTCGTCCATCGCCGCGAAGCCGCTGGCCACCCACCCCTGCTCGTCGCCCGACGAGCGCGCGCCCTGCGCCAGGCGGGCCGAGACGGGGAAGACCTCGGGCACCTCGCCCAGCACCGTCTCGGCGTTGTCGCGCACGAAGCTGATCACCTGCTGGCGCTCCTCGGGCTTCTCCAGCAGGTCGATCTTGTTCACCACCATCACCACCTTCTTCCCCCACGCCCGGATCTGCTCCAGGAACGCCCTCTCGCTCTCGGTGAAGGGGCGGTCGGCGCTGGTGATGAAGAGGACCAGGTCGCTGCGGGGGACGAAGTCGCGCGTGAGCTCCTCGTGCTCGCGGATCACCGCGTTGGTTCCCGGGGTGTCGACGATGTTGAGGTCGCTGAGCAGCGAGGCCGGGTGGGTGCGCTCCAGGAGGTATGCCTCCAGCAGGTTCTCGCCCACCTCCTTGCCGTGCCGCAGCAGGTTGATGCGGTCCGTCGTCGGCGTCACGCCTTCGGGAAGCACCTTTTCGCCCAGCAGCGCGTTGATGAAGCTGCTCTTCCCCGAGTTGAACTCGCCGGCGATCACCAGCAGGAAGAGCCCGGCCAGCGCCTCGCGCGCCTCGCGGAAGTGGCGCAGGTCGTCGCCCCGCGCGGCCTCGGGGCCGAAGCGCTCCAGCGCGGTGGCCATGCGGTCCAGCAGCTCGCTTTCGCGGGCGCGCAGCTCGGCCTCGCGGTCGGTGAGCAGCCGGTTGCGCCGCATCAGCCGGCCGATCAGCCCGCGCCGCGGCTCGGGCGTGGCCGGGGCGTCGCCCTGGTCCGCGGGTACGAGGGGCGTGTCCGGGGTTCGCTGGATCATCGTTTCGCACCCTTTTGCAAGTCGCTGTCCGGCAGCAGGTTGTACGATCCCGTTGCAAGGGTGGGGCCGAAGGGCGGTGCGGAGGTGCGGGGAGCTTCTCCGGCGGCGCCTCGTTTTTCATGTACCCCGTTCGTACTCCCGCACCTCGGTTCAGAGCTTCTCGACCTCCTGCTTCAGCCGCAGCAGCGCGTCCTCGGCGGCAACCAGCTCGGCGCGGGCCTCGCCCCTCCGGCGGCGCCTCGGCCGGTTCAACGACCCAAGAACTGCAAACGGCGGCATCTCCGCCGACTGGAAATCCGGGAGTGCGCACGTCCGGTTTGAAGAGGGGGACCAGGAAGACCCTGGTCCCTACTCTACTGTGACCCATCAGCCGAGCCGGTATTGCGACTGAATTCCCGGAGGTGCCTGCGACGGAAACAGGAAGGGGCGCCCCATCCCGGAGGCGCCCCTTCGTCTGTCGTTCCCTGCGATCGGCCGACGGCTCAGACGTTCGCGGGCTGGCCGGCGAGGTGGGGGACCTGGACGGTGGCCTTCAGGAACTTGGCGCTCACCCAGCCGGTTACGCCGGTCACGCCGCGGACGGCGCCCTGCACGGTCACGCGCTTCCAGCTCCCGCTGTCCTCGAAGCCCTGCACCACCGTGCCGGCCGGCAGCGGGCCGCCCTTGACCGGCGGGTTCGACGCGCCCGGGCCGCTGCGGATGTTCAGCTCCTCGGTGACCGTGAAGAACGCGGCGGCGGGCTGGGCCGGCTGCGCCTGTGTCGCGGGCTGCGCCGGGGCCGCGGGCTGCGCGGGAGCGGCGGGCTGGGCGGCGGCGGGGGCGGTGCCCAGCACGAAGGCGCGGAACGACTCCATCGGGAACGCCGGACCCGGGTCGCACTTGCGGCCGGGGGAGATGTCGTCGTGGCCGATCACCTCCTTCAGCCCGTACGCCTGGACGATGGCCTTCGCCACCTCGCGCGCCACGGCCAGCTGCACGTCGGGGTACTTGTACCACCCGCACGGCTTGGTCTCGTTCTTGTGCGTGGCCTCGAGCACGTCGCTGGCGGCGAACGAGCCGCCGAAGGTGTCGGCCGCCCAGCGGTCGCCCTTCTTCACCATGCGGCCGGGGTTGTCGAGCTCGATCCCGATCGAATGGCTGTTCAGGCCGATGATCCCCTTCCACTCGCTCTTGCCGGCGTGCCAGGCCACGCGGTTGAAAGGCACCTGCTGCGTGACCTTGCCGTCGCGGCCGATCACGACGTGCGCCGACGCCTTGGCCTCGGGGTTGGCCAGCCAGCTGATCGACTCGTTGGCGCTCGAGCCCGCGGTGAAGTGCATCACCAGGATGGTGGGCTTGAACTCGCCGCCCATGTTGGGCGTCTTCACGAAGCGGACGGCCGAGCCGTCGTCGTTGACGAGGAGGTGGTTCACGACCTTCATGATCGGCACTCCGGGGGAAGGGTGAAGGGGAAAAGCGGTCCGGATGCGGCGGGAAGGGAGCTGCGCTGCCGCGGATGAAAAGTTGCGTCCACGCGGCGCCCGGTCAACAGGTTCGAGCATTGCAGAGACGGCGGCGGGCGCCCTCGGATGGTCTCCGGGGGCGCCCGCCGCCGTGTCGTATGTGTCCCTTGCGGTGCGGTCAGCTGTTGTCGGCGGGGGTGGCGCCGTTGTGGCTGCTCTTCCACCACTCGATCGCCTTCATCACCAGCCACACCAGCACCACCAGCGGCAGCACCCTGGTCAGCAGCACGCCGCCCACCACGAAGGCGATGGCGAACACACTGAACACGATCTTCATGGCCACCACCGCCAGGATCACCAGCACGATCCACTTCAGGACCGTCTCCAGGGTGCTCTTGCCGTTCTCGTCCATCGTACGGGCTCCGGGATTTCGATTGACTGCGCAGAGGGCGGGGGGCCGCCGGCTGTGGGCACGTACGGGGACGTTTCCGGGAAAGTTTCAGCGCGCGGTTCAACCGCCGCGGCGGCCGTACACCTGCCGCATCACCGGGTGGTCGTCCGCCCGCCCCGGCGCCGCGAACCGGGTATCCGCGAAGAGGACGTCGAGGCGCGTTCGCTCTTCACTGCGCGCCGGCGACGGGGCGAGGACCACGCTCTCCTTCACGCCGCCGGCAGCCGAAACGAGCCGCACGTGCAGCCCGTCCGCCCGCTCCCGCGCCACCAGCGAATCGCCCGGCGCCGCGGCGAAGGTGCGCGTCTGGTACGGGGTGACGTCCAGCGTCAGCCGTGCCGCCGTGCCCAGCAGGACCCACGCGTAGGGCCGCCCCACCGTCACGCGGCCGTAGCTGCCGCGGATCCACCCGCCGCCCACGCGCGCGGTGAACTCCACCGCGCCGAGACCGGCGGGAAGGCGCGGCTTCAGCGCCACCACGCCGCGCTCCAGCTGGGGCTGGATCCCCAGGAAGAGCTGGTACCACACCCGCAGCTGCTCGGCGTTGGACCATGCCTGAAGGAAGGTGCCGGTCAGCCGCGGCTCGCGTTCGCCCGGGTGGGGAAAGGCGTCCATCGTCTCGGGAAGGCCGCCCACCCCGCCGCGGCGCAGCGCGATCCGGTTCATCGCCTGGAACAGGGGCCACGCCAGGTCGGGCTGGCCCGCTTCGATCATCCGCTGCAGGGCGATGCCGTTCAGCCACGGCCACACGGTGCCATTGTGGTACGCCTCGTCCTTGTGGTAGTGCTCCCAGGCCAGGTGGTACGGGTGGAAGAAGGGGTCCGCCTGGTCGAGCGTGGACACGCCCCAAGGGTACACCAGCGCCTCCCACGCGCGGCGCGTCGCCCGCGCCGCGACGTCCGCGTCGCCGACCATGTCCAGCGCGAAGAGGAGGTTCGGCCGCAGCGTATAGTCGGCCGAATCCCGCGCCGTCAGGTGGTCGGCGATGCGTCCCGCCGCACCGTCCACGAAGTCGCGCACGAAATGGGTGCGCACGCGGTCGGCGGCGTCGGTCCAGCGCGTGGCGTGCGCGGTGTCGCCCACCGCGGCGGCGAAGGCGGCGCCGGCGCGCAGCTGCTGGTACCAGAGCGCCTGGATGTCGTTGGCGCGGTTGGCGCGCGGCGAGTAGCTGGCGTGGTCGGGCTCGCGCCGCGCGTCCATCCACGTCTCGTTGTCGGCGTGGACGAGGTATCCGTCCGCGTCGGTCCAGCGGGCCAGCGCGCCCTCGATGCTGGCCGCCACGTTGGGGAACAGCTCGGGGATGAGGGAGCGGTCGCCCGAGTAGTCCACGTAGTCGCGCAACGCGATCACCCAGCGTGGGGTGCCGTCGGTGGTGTGGTAGTCGATGCTCCCCGGCTTCACGATGTTGGGGAGCCGCCCGTAGAACTCCGAGCCGCGGTCCAGCTGCTGGAACCGGGCGAAGGAGCGCAGGATCGCCCGCGCCTGCTCGAAGTGACCGGTGGCCAGCACCGCGCCGGGAAGGGAGATGAACTCGTCGCGCCCCCAGTACTCGTTGAACCACGGCAGCCCGGCGTAGATCCCGTCGCCGCGCTGCCGCGTGACCAGCGCGTCGGTGGTGAGCGTGATCCAGCGCAGCGCCCGCGTCAGCTCGGGGTCGTCCGTCGAGAGGTACCGCTCGCCGCTGACCAGCGCCTCCAGCCGCGCCTTCCGCTCCGCGCGCCAGCGGTCCGCGTCGCGCGCGGCGGTCTCGAACAGCGACTCCGCGGCGGCGCGGGATGAATCGACCGCGATCAGGAAGCGCCCGCCGCGCCAGCCGGTGACCACGTGGTCGATGATCGTGTCCCCGACCGACACGCTCGTGGAGACGTAGCGGGTGAGCCCGGCCTCGCCGCCGTCCGGCCGCAGCTGGTCGCCCGTGAGCCGCAGTTCCACGCCGGCCGGCGCGTGGCTCACTTCGATCTCCACCACGTCCCGTTCGTCGAACAGGCGCAGCGTCTCGACGATGCCGTTCGGCCAGGTGCGGACCAGCGCGTCGGGGCGGACCACGGCGGACGCGGTGGAGGGGTCGAGCGCGGTGCCGCCGGCCAGGATCTGGTAGTCGTTGAACACGCGCCGGCCGGCCAGGTTGAAGCCGCGGAACCACGCGTGCTCGGGGTGGTCGTTGCGGTGCGTCTGGGTGTAGAAGTACGCCGAGCGCTTGTTGGTGAACGACACCGCGCGGTTCTCGGCGCGGGTGACGGGGATCGCCAGCGACTCCAGGGTCACCGTGCGGCCGGGCGTGCGCTGCGCCGCGGCGGGCAGAGCGTCCGTCACCATGAGACAGGCGGCCAGCAGCGGCCACGGCAGGGACCGGCGGATCGATCCAGCACGCGTCATCCATCTCTCCAGGTTCGCTCCGGCCGGCCGGGACGGCGGCGGGTGATCATCGTCATATCCACATGACCCTGCGCTGCGCCGCGCCGCGGGGGGAAAGCAGGAGGATCGATCCTCCGCAGAACACGGCATTTCGTGCCCCACCCCAAACCATGTCATCTTGAGGGAGCCGCTGCGCTAAGCTCTTGTTTTGCAAGGATTTGTGGCGGCGAAGGATCTGTACTCAAGATCCGAGCGACAGATCGGCTGTCGCTCGAATCCATGGGATCGATCCTTCGTCGCCGCCAGGGTCTTGTGCGTACGCCGATTGCGGCTCGGCGGCTCCTCAGGATGACAGCGGCGGGGGGGTGGGGCGAAGCCGATTGCTCGCTCGCGTTCAACCCTCGCCGCGGAACGCCTCGTCGGTGCGGGCGGCCATGATGAAGTCGTTCTCGTGCAGGCCGCCGATCTTGTGCGTCCACCACCGCACCGTCACGCGCCCCCACTCGGTCAGCAGCGCCGGGTGATGCCCCTCCTCCTCGGCCACGGCGCCCACGCGGTTGGTGAACGCCAGCGCCTGCGCGAAGTCGGGGAACGGGAACACCCGCTCCAGCGTCCGGACGCCGTCGGGCTCGACGATCCTCCACTCCGGCACCTGCCGCATCAGCCCGGCGGCCTGCTCGTCCGTCACCTTCGGCGCGCCCTTCCGGCACGGCTCGCAGTGCTTCTTCCCCAATTCGCTCATCTCATCCTCCGGGTCGATCCGGTTGATCCGCGTCAGGCGGCGGACGCGTCGTGGGTGAAGTCGAAGCGGACGAAGGCGCGGCCCACCAGCCAGGTGAGCGGGAGGCAGAGGAGCGCCATCGCCAGCGCCGCCGCGACGAACGCCGGCCAGGGCGACTCGGCCAGCAGCCACACGCCGAACCCCGCCGCGCCGCCGGCCACCCCGAGAAGACCCAGGGTGAGCAGCTTCAGCACCATCAGCAGCAGCGCCTTGCCCATGAACTGCGAGCCGGCGCGGCCGTCGTTCCCCACGCGGTAGGGCATCAGCAGGAACATCAGGTTCTCCACCGCCGCCGCGCCCCAGGCCACGGGAAAGACCAGCAGCGCCGCGATGGCGATCCACTCCGCCGGCACCACGCGCGTGATCGCCGCCACCGCCAGCAGCACCAGCATCTCGAACACCGCGAACGCCAGCGCCGACGGGAACACCTGCCCCGCCGCCACCGACCAGGGCGACAGCGGGAGCGAGCGCAGGAAGGCGATGCGGTCCAGGTCGCGCCGGAAGTCGAAGGGGAGCGGGTTGCCGAAGACGACGGGAAGGATCAGGCCGCTGCTGAGCACGGTGGCCTGCAGCGCCAGCGGGTCGCCCTCGGCGGCGCGCGAGCCGCCGAACACGGCCAGAACCCACGCGCCGCCGATGATCAGCGGCGCCAGGATCGCGCGCGGCGTGCGCGCCAGCTCGGTCAGCTGGCGCCACGCCAGCGCCCCCGCCCGGCCGGGAAGGAGCCGCCGCGGCGCCGCCACGCGCAGGCGCCGGCCCCTCTCCGGCACCGCGTCCGCGTCCGGCGCGGACCCCGAGCGCAGCCGCCGCAGCCGCGCCTGCACCCGCGCGCCCACCGCCAGCGACCGCTCGGTGTAGGCCACGTCGAACCCCAGCACCAGCCCGACCCCCACGGCGATCACCCCCAGCGACGCCGCGCCCCACAGCAGCGCGCCCGCGAGCGACGTCGCCGCGAACAGCTCCGCGATCGGCCGCGCCACGATCGATACGGCGCGGACGGCGGGCGCGCCGAGCAGCGCGCGGAACCGCCCGCCCGGGGCACCCGGCGGCGCGTCCGCCGCGGCAGACGCGGCCACCGCCAGCAGTCCCGCGATCGCCGCGATCCGCACCACGCGGCGCACCGCCGGCGAGAAGTGCTCCTCCAGCGCGGTGGCCCCCAGCGCCAGCGCCTGCGCCGCCACGTAGATGAACACGAACCCCAGGATCACGCCGCAGAGCCCGGTAACCAACATCGGCGCGTAGCGCAGCGTGAAGATCGCCACCCAGAGCGCGGAAAGGACCTGCACCCCCAGCCGCGTGGCCAGGTTGTACACCAGCAGCTCGCGCCGCCCCACCGGCGCGGGAAAGAGGAAGCCGGTCTCGGGCGGGGTGAAGTACAGCCCGCGCTCGCTGAAGGCGGAGAGGAGCGTGAGCAGCACGATGATGGCCGGCACCGTGGCCCGCAGCGTATCGGGCGAGGGCGGCGGGGTGCGCACGCCGGGCGTCACCGCGCTCCACACCTGCAGCGCCGCGATGGCCAGCAGGAAGAGCGCCGCGCCGCCGATGCCGAGGGCGCCCTTCACCGTGCGCATCCGCCGCGTGAGCAGCCGCACCCGCCCGCGCGCCAGCCGCAGCGCCAGCAGCGTGAGCCCGGGGTTCACGGCGCGCCCACGGCGGCGGGGTGCGGCGCCGGGCCCTCGGTCAGGTGGAAGAAGATCTCCTCCAAGGTCGATCCGGCGTCCGCGTAGCGCGCCCGCATCTCGTCGCGCGTGCCGGCGAAGAGGAGGCGGCCCTGGCGCATCACCACGAAGCCGGTGCACAGACCCTCGATCTGACCCAGCAGGTGCGAGGAGAGGAGGACGGCCGCGCCCGCCGCCGCGCGCCGGCGGATCGCCTCGTACAGGGTGCGGATGCCGCGCGGGTCCAGCCCGGTGAGCGGCTCGTCGAACAGGAGCACGGCCGGCTCGTGCACCAGCGCGCAGGCGACCGCCACCTTCTGCCGCATCCCGCGCGACAGCTCGTCGCCCAGCGAGTTGCGGCGGTCCCCCAGCTCCATCTCGTCCAGCAGCGCCGCGGCGGACGCCTTCCAGTCGCGCACGCCGTAGATGCGCGCGGTGAACTCCAGGTGCTCCCACACGGTGAGCGAGACGAAGAGCGACGGCTCGTCGGGCACCAGCGCCAGCCGCCGCTTGGCATCGACCGGGTGGCGCACCACGTCGTGGCCCGCCACGCGCACGATCCCCGAGCTGGGCGGATGGATCCCGGCGATGGCGCGCAGCGTCGTGGTCTTCCCCGCGCCGTTTGGCCCGACCAGGCCGACGATCTCGCCCGGCGGGACGGAGAAGGTGAGCGCGTCCACGGCGATGCGGTCGCCGTAGTGCTTGCTGAAGCCGGCGAGCTCGATGGCGGGCGCGGCGGGGCGAGGGGCGCCGGTCAGCGGCACGCTCACGGCTGTCCGCCGGGGTTCCAGCGCGGCGCCGGTCCGTCGGCCAGCAGCCGCGCGGCGCGGGCGGCGGCGCGGATCACCTGCGTCATGTGCGGCACGTCCACGCGGTCGGCCTCGTCGTTCGCGGTGTGATAGTCGGCGTGCAGGTTGAAGGTGCTGAGCGTGTGCGCCGGGATCCCGCGCCGCGCGAAGGCGATGTTGTCGCTGCGCCGGTAGAAGTCCTGCGCCGGCCGTGGATCGCGGACGATGGGGAGGGCGGCGGCCGCCAGCATCTGCCCCATGGTGGACCGCTCGTACCCCGTCAGCCACGCCTTGCCGCTCCCGCCCGCCAGCGGGTCGGGGCGGCCGATCATCTCGATCTCCAGGTTGGCCACGGTGCTGTCCAGCGGCAGCACGGGGTGCTGGAGGTACCAGCGCGTACCCAGCAGCCCCACCTCCTCGCCGGTGGTGAGCAGGAAGACCACGGTGCGCCGCGGCGCCGGCCCCCGCGCCATCTCCCGCGCGATCTCGAGCACGGCGACGGAGCCCGACGCGTCGTCGTCCGCGCCGTTGCAGATGGTGTCGTCCGGCAGCGCGGGACAGTCGCCGAGCTCCGCCGTGCCCAGGTGGTCGTAGTGCGCGTCGATCAGCACCCCCTCGCCCGTCAGCCGCGGGTCGGTGCCGGGGAAGATGCCGACCACGTTGATCCCCCGCCCGCGGTCCGCCGCCGCGACCCCCGCCGTGTCTGCCCACGAGCCCAGCAGGCGCGGGGTGCGGTCGCCGCCCACGTCCTGCCAGGCGAGCGGGAGAAGCTGGAAGTACCCGCCGTCGCCGCCCGGCCGCAGGCCGATCTCGCGAAAACGGTCCGCCAGGTAGCGCGCGGCGCGCTCCATCCCCGGCGTGCCGGTATAGCGTCCCTCCATGCTGTCGGCCGAGAGCGCGAACAGCTCGCTGAGCACGTCCATCTCGCTGGTGCGCGGCGTCTCCATCGTCATCGCCCACTCGATCGGCAGCGACGCCGCCCCGCCGCACCCGGCAGCGGCGAGGACCAGGGCCAGGAGCGGGAGGATCCGCGTGCGCGGCGGAAGGTGCGGCATCGATCAGGGAGGGCGGGGGCGGACGAAAACGCGGCGTGCCTCTTGGGCCACCTCAGGACCACGGCGGGAATATGGGTGATGGATGCGGGGGCGGGGAAGGGCGTGCGGCTGCGCTCGAGGCGGCGGCGCCGTTCTGTGGCCGGGGACCGATGGATTGCCGGCGCTGAGGGGGCAGGGCGATCGAAATCGCTGCAACAACCACACGAAGTCCGCCTTCGCGGACTACCGGCGCGGGTGTGGGCGAGGAACCTGGTGCGCGCCATTGACTCTGTGGGTCGCCCGCGCGGGTGGGTGGACACGGTGCGGTGTGGGCGGTGACGATTGGATGCCGGCGAGCAGTCCGCGCAGGCGGACTTTCCGAAGTTCCAGCGGCGGGTTTCAACCCGCCGCGTTCCGCCCCCCCGCGGTGGGGACACGCCGCTCTGGTGGGGTGCGCCGTGGACATCGTCGGAGCGTACCGATGGCCGCGTGGGGGTCCGCGAAGGCGGACTTCGGGCCGTTGCCGCCGCGGTTTCAACCGCCCGGAACCTGTTGCCGGAGCGTGAGATGCGTGAGGGATGCGCGCCCGGAGGGCCGGGACGGCGGCGGCGCGCATGCGATGAACCGCCGTCCGGGTGGAGGTGGGGCGCGCCGCCGCTGGCCCGGCGCGGTTGGGCACGGTGGTATCGTGCCCTACCGCGCGCGCAGCCCGGCCCGGAGCGCAGCGGAGGGACACGCCCAGACCCCCCTGGCAGTTCAGCAGTTACGAACCCTTCAGCCAGCACCGTAGACGCGGCGCGTCACAAAACCCTTGACCTTCATGACGCAGTGCGTTATCCTACGACTCAGCGCAGCGCGAACGGAGACGAAGACCATGGCACGCGTGATCAAGCGGTACGGGAACCGGAAGCTGTACGACGTGCGGGCGAGCGAGTACGTGTCGCTCGACCAGATCGCCGCCATTATCCGCGGCGGCGAGACGGTGGAGGTGCTGGACAACGTGACCGGCGAGGACATCACCGCCCAGACGCTCACCCAGATCGTGCTGGAAGAGGGGAAGCGCGGCCGCGGCGTGCTGGGCACCGAGCTGCTGCACGACATCCTGCGCCGCGGCGGGCGGGTGATCGAGGGCGGGGTGGGGCAGATCCGGCAGGGGGTGGAGGAATTGGTCGAGGGGTCGCTGGGCCGCATCAGCCGGGTGCTGCAGGGCCCGCAGACGCAGGAGCTGAAGCAGCTGCGCGAGCAGCTGGCCCAGCTCGAGGCCACCCTCAACCGCGTGCTGGATGAGCAGGAGGAAGGGAAGCGGCCGCAGCCGTGACCGGCGCTTCAGAGGGCTTTCGCGAGGGACCCGAACGGGCAGCAATCAACCTGGGGAACGAAAGACGGGGTAAACCGATGAGCACGCAGACCACCAATAGCAGCTTTCCGCGCCTGGGCGACCTGCCGAAGACCGTGGCGGACCGGGTGGTGAAGCTTCCCAAGGAGATCGCGGGGACCGTGAGCACCCGCGGCCGCGAGGTGTGGCTGGCCGGGCTGGGCGCGCTGGCCACCGTCGAAGAGCAGGGCACCGCGCTGTACGACACGCTGGTGAAGCAGGGCTCGCAGCTGGTGGAGCGCGGCGAGGGCGTGGAGGAGCGCGGCAAGGCGAAGCTGGACGAGCTGAAGGACGACGTGAACGCCCGCCGCGAGGCCGTGGTGGAGAAGGTGGAGACCACCGTGACCGATCCGATGCTCGACGCGCTGAAGAAGCTGGGCGTGCCCACCCGCGGCGAGGTGCAGAAGCTGAGCACGCAGGTGGAGTCGCTCACCGAGCGCGTGAACCTGCTGATCGCCAAGCTGGAGCGGAACCACGGCACCACCTTCTCGGTGACCTTCCGCAACGGCAGGTGGGCGGTGGAGAAGAGCGGCGTGAGCAAGCCGGTGAGCACGCACGCCGCCGAGGCCGAGGCGCTCGAGGCCGCGCGCCTGCTGGCGCAGGACAACCGCCCCTGCGAGGTGGTGGTTCACCGCGAGGACGGCTCGGTGCAGAACACGGTGGTGTACGGCGCCTGAGCCGCAGCACGGGTTCTGCGAACGTGACGGGTGCGGGCGCGCGGAGAATTCCGTGCCTCCGCACCCTTTTCTCTGCCCGGGTGTACTGTTGACGCATGAGCCAAACCGTTGAAGGCGCCGGCGCGTCCGGCAAGAAGCTGGGCCTGGCGCTGGCTGGCGGGGTGCTGGAGGGCGGGTTCTACGAGGTGGGCGTGCTTTGCGCCCTGGAAGACGCGATCGCCGGGCTGGACTTCACCCGCGCCGAGGTGTACGTGGGCGTGAGCTCCGGCGCGGTGATCACCTCGCTGCTCGCCAACGGCGTCCCGCCCCGCACCCTTTCGCGCGCCATCCTTTCCCGCGCCGGCGGCGGGCTGGACCTGGACCCCAACCTTCTCTTCACCCCCGCGGTGGGCGAGTACGCGCGCCGCGTGGCCCGGATCCCCGGTCTCGTCGGCCGCTGGGTCAGGCGGCGCATCCAGAACCCGCTGGACATGTCGGTGCTGGGCTCACTGCTGGAGCTGGGCGCGCTGGCCCCGGTGGGGCTGTTCGACAGCGCGCCGATGCAGCGCTACCTGGCCCGCATCTTTTCCGCGGACGGGCGGAGCGACGACTTCCGGCGGCTGCGCGGCAAGCTGCGCGTGGTGGCGGTGAAGCTCGACACCAGCGAGCTGGTCTCCTTCGGCGGGCCCGGGTACGAGCACGTGCCGGTGAGCCGCGCGGTGCAGGCCAGCCTGGCGCTCCCCGGCTTCTACTGCCCGGTGACCATCGACGGCGAGCAGTACATCGACGGCGTGGCGCGGCGCACCCTGAACGCCAGCGTGGCGCTGGAGGAAGGCGCCGACCTCCTCTTCTGCGTGAACCCGATCGTCCCCGTGGACGTGCGCCACGCGGCGGAAACGAACGGTGGCGGAGCGCACGGCGACCGGTCCGCGCCGAACGGAAACGGCGCACGCGTCGACGGGCGGAACGGCGGCGGAAAGCGGCCCAGGAGCCTGAGCGACTACGGGCTGCCGGCGGTGCTCTCGCAGACCTTCCGCACGGCCATCCACTCGCGGATGGGCACGGGGTTCCGCAGCTACGCGCACACCTACCCCGGCGCCGACGTGATCCTGGTGGAGCCCGAGCTGTCGGACCACCGGATGTTCTTCTCCAACATCTTCTCGTTCAGCAACCGCCGCGACGTGTGCGAGCACGCCTACGCCAGCACGCTCGGCCACCTGCGCGCGAACGCGAAGGAGATCGGCGCCAAGCTGGAGCGCCACGGCCTGCGCCTGCGCCCCGAGGTGCTGAACGACCCCCGCCGCGCCCTCTTCCCCGAAGACGAGTTCGACGCCGCGCCGGCCAGCCGCGGCGTGGCCGGCGAGATCCGCAACGTCCTAGACCGCCTGGGTGACGTGCTGGACCGCATCGAGAACTCGGCGGCGTAAGCGGGGAATCCACGAAGACGGGTGGGAACGACGAAGCCCCGGCTGCGCGTGCGGCCGGGGCTTCGTCACCTATGGCGATAACGCGGATCTCGTGTCCGCTCATCTCCCCCACATAAGTGGAGCGCTCAGGGCACCACCTCGAACGTGTGACCCTGCTGCCGGTAGGCGTAGAAGTGAGAATCGACCGTGAACACGCGCCGCTGGCTCAGCGTTTCTGCCGCGGCAACGATGGAAGCATCCGCCAAGTCCATCGGCGTGTCGGAGTATTGGGCCATCAAGGTTCGTGTCCGTTCCAGTTCCCCAGCCGCCGGCGGGTGGAGGCGAACGACGCCCGACTCGAAGTAGCTCCAGAGCGCTTTCTGGAACCGCCATCCACCGTCACGCCCCAGGAGATACATCGCTTCGGTGAGGCATGGCCACGTTGTAACCAGCCCACCCGGCGGCAGGGTTTCCAGCGCTGCCACACACCGCGCATGCTCGTCGTCGGTGTCATCCACGAGAGCGACGAGCGGGTCGAGCCCAGTCGAGACCCCGCGACGGTCTAGGAGACCAGGGGCGCGAGGTACTTCTGCGCGTAGGCCCGCACGGCCTTCGG
>Ga0207706_10000502_pt1 | contig 41701 bp, 35 predicted proteins | sample KBSC53metaG_FD_184318 | JGI IMG/M metagenome (GOLD analysis project Ga0207706, IMG submission 184318) | Corn rhizosphere microbial communities from Kellogg Biological Station, Michigan, USA - KBS C5-3 metaG (SPAdes) (version 2) | ecosystem: Host-associated > Plants > Roots > Rhizosphere > Soil ... | reverse complement strand
GTCTGAACGGCGGTGCGGGTCTCTCGTTTGGGCTCCCGCAGGGCTCGGCTCTCTTCCTCGAGTCACGGTACGTGACGGTCTTCACGAAGAATCAGCGCACGAACTACTGGCCGCTTGTTGGCGGAATCAGGTGGACCATGCGGTAGGTTTGCGGGCGACGGGAGATGGAGAAGGGGAACGGGGAACCGGGAACAGTAGCTCCGAGAGGAGTCGCTGTTCCCGGTTCCCAGTTCCCGGTTCCCGCTATTCCCGGTTCCCGCTATTCCCGATTCCCGCTGGAGACCGCCGGCTTCCGCGTCAGCTCCGCGTACGACGACATCGCGCCCGTCAGCGGATTATCGGTCGTCATCGCCGCTGCCCATCCGCGCAGCGTGTCACCCTGTAACAGCAGCGACACGCCCACGTTTTGCGGAAAGCGACGCGCCTCCTCACTCGGAATCGTCCCGGCAAATTCGCCGCCGAGCAGGTTGTTTTTGAACGTTGGCTCGTTGAGCACCGTCCAGAGGACGTCGGGGCCGGTCCCCAGCCTAACGTGGACGTCGTCCGACTTGACGAGGAGCGCGATCGGTGTGGTCGAGCCGTCGTACATGCGGATGGTGCCGGTCCACTCCCCCATCAGCTCCGCGGGGCTGGTGAAGGTCGCCACGGCATCGCCCGACCGATCGCGGGGGGCCGGCGCCTTGTAGCCCGGCACCAATGCCGCTGCGATGTCCACCGCGATACGGTGTGGCGCCGCGCCGCTGGTGTTGGCCAGGGCGACGATCGCCATGTTCTGCTGCGGGTATAGCTTGAGACTCGTCGCGACGCCCGGCATTCCACCGGTGTGGGAGACGACCCGCGTTCCCTGCTCGTTGCTGATCAACCAGCCGAGCCCGTAGCCGTTCGCCGTGTCACCGGGCGTTTCCCGGCGCTGCATGGCGTCGAGCGTGGCGTCCTTGAGGATCGGGCGCTGATCCGCGAGATGGTCCTTGAGATGGAACATGCCGAACCGCACGAGCTCGTGCGCGCTCGTATAGACCGCCGATGCGGCGCGATGGTCGAAGTCATAGAACGCGATCGGCTTCCAGTCCGGCGTGTACCGCACGGCCGAGTTGGCAATGCCCGCGCCGGTTCCGATCGTGGTTGTCGTCATGCCTAATGGCTTGAAGACCTCGTCCTGCATGAACGTCTCGTACGGTTTCCCCGACACCTTGGCGATGATCTCCTCCAACACCCCGTAGCCCAGGTTCGAGTAGTTGTAGACAGCACCCGGAGGGTAGACGACGATCGCATACCGGCTGATCGCCTCGTCCATCGACGGCCGCGTCACTGCGCCGCCCGCGTAGAAGAAGCGGTAATGGAGCGGCAGGCCTGCGGTATGCGACATCACGCGCCTAACGGTCGCCCCCGACGCCGGGCCGGCGAGCCCGGTAATCTTCGCCGAGCCGAGGTAGTCGTTCGCGGGACGATCGAGATCGACCTTCCCCTGTTCGACGAGCTTCATCAAGCCTGTCGCCGTGATCGGCTTCGAGATCGACGCCATGGAGTACAGCGTGGTGGGCGTCGCCGGTGTGTGGTGCTCGACATCGGCGAAGCCGAAGCCTTCTTCCCAGATGATTCGCCCACCTTTCGCCACCGCCACGGCGATCGACGGTGTCTTTGTCGAGTCCATCACATGCCGGATGCGGGCGCGGAGAGAGTCGAGCGTGGCGGGAGCGATCGCGGCGGACTGCTGCCTCCCGCGATTTCCCTGGGCGCGGAGTGAGGACGTGGGCGTCGTCGTCCCGACGAAAAGGGCGACGAGCGCGATGAGACGGGTAGCCCGGAAGCGCATGATCAATCGACGAGGAGACACGGCTGCTCGAGGGATGAGGGAAGGGGGATGAGGGATGAGGGTTAGGAGCGGAAAGCGTCGCGACGCTCAACTTGCGCAGAGCGGCATCCCGAGGGGTTCTCGCTTTCTCCCCTCTTCCCTCATCCGTCATCCCCCTTCCCCCAATCATACGGTAGCGCACGCACGGCCACGAGGTCAGGCGTCGAGGAATTCCTCGGTGACCAGCACCAACTCATCAGGACGCTCCCATATGAGCGCGTGGTCGGCACTTTCGACGATGACGAGCCGTGAGCCAGCGATACCCTGGTGAAGCATCCTCGCATGGTGGAGTGCCACCGCCTGATCGTTCGACGCCGCAACGACGAGCGTGGGACACCGAATCCCGGCCAGGCGTCGCCTGCTGTCGAACGCCATAGCGTCCTTCCACGCTCCCACCATCGCCTTCCGATCCTGATCCGCGATGAGGCCAATGACCCAGTCGGCGCGGCGCGCGTCGACCTGCTTCAGCCCGTGTGAGAGAATGAGCTTCGCGAACCGCCGCATGCCTAACACCTGGAGGAGGAGCGGGACCACGTGGCCTTCGACCTTCTCACGAGCGGTTGCCATGTTGAAGGCGTACGTACAGGCGAGCACGAGGCGGTCGCATCGAGCCGGTTCGTCGAGCGCCAGCTGCTGCGCGATGGCCCCGCCGTGCGAATATCCGAGCACTGCGGTCGAGCCGATGGCCAGGTCGTCGAGCAGGCGCGCGAGGTCGCCTGCGAGCTGCCTGGCCGAGTACGGTGGCGGGAGCCCGCGGCTCCGCCCGTGACCGCGCAAGTCCGGAACGATCACGCGATGTCGCGTCGCGAGCTCGTCGATCACCGGGTCGAACATCTCGCCCGTGATCATGAGCCCGTGCACGAGCAGCAACGGCGGGCCGGACCCTCGCTCGGTGAAGTAGAGCATGATGCGCTTCGTTAGGCGCCGATCCGGAAAACACAACGCCCCCGTGGGGTCCCGGGGGCGTTGAGCACATCACTCCGGCGAGGCTACGTTCGTCGGAGCATTCGCATAATGGTGGCTTGGCGAGGGCTTGGGAACTCGGGCGACCCCCGGAGAATCAACCCAAAACTGACTCGCGCGTCAGGGACGGAACACTGGTTAACGGAACACTGGTTATTCGTTCCGGGTTATTGGTTACTCAAACCTGCTGTCGCCCGTCGCCCGTCGCCCGTCGCCCGTCGCCCGTCGCCTGTCGCCTGTCGCCTGTCGCCTACTCGTCACGCAGCGCCACCACCGGGTCGACTCGCGTCGCCCGCATTGCCGGAACGAACGTCGCCAGCGCCGCGACGCCGACGAGCGTCAGCGCAACCGAGATGAAGGTCGCCGGGTCCGTTGGCCGGACGCCGAAGAGCTGGCTCGCAATCAGCCGCGTCAGCGCGAACGCGCCCACCACGCCGATCAGCACGCCTGCCCCGACCAGTACCAGCCCCTGCCCCATCACCATCCGCAGCACGTTCCGCCGCGCCGCGCCTAACGCCATCCGAATCCCGATCTCGTGCGCCCGCTGCGTCACCGAGTACGACATCACCCCGTAGATCCCGATCGACGCCAGGACCACCGCCATCACCGCGAACAGGCCGAGCAGCATCATCGCGAACCGCCGCTGCCCCATCGAGTTCGTGATGTTCGCATCCATCGTGGAGATGTCGTAGATCGGCACGTCCGGGTCGATGGCGTGCAGCGCCGCGCGCGCGGTCGGCAGCACACGGGTGGGGTCACCATCGGCGCGAATGGCGAACGACATCGAGTTGCTGGTGAACCCGTACCGATGGGATGGGTGGTACATCTGCACGCGAGCCTTGTCGTCGAGCCCGGCGTGCTTCGTATGCCCCACCACGCCCACGACGGTCATCCACCGAACCACCGAGTCACGCTGCGGGTTGTTGAACGTCACCCGCTTGCCGATCGGATCCGAGTTGGGCCAGTACCGCTTCACCATCTCCTCATCCACGATCACGACCGGCTGGCCGCCGGCGTCGTCCTGGTCGGTGAAGTTCCGACCCTTGATGAGCGGCACCTTGAGCGTCGTGAAAAACCCGGGGCTCACGATGCGTTGGTCACCCCATGGCGCTGGCGTGTCCGGCGGTGGCTGGTATCCCTCGACCGCGAAGCTCCCGGTCGACCAATCGTCGGTGAACGGCATGGTGGACGTCATGCCCACCGACCTGACGCCCGGAATCGCCTTCATCGTCTCGATGGCCCGATCCCAGTACTGGATCTGCGCCGTGTCCGACTGATACTTCGCCCGCGGAATCGCCACATTGAAGGTCAGCAGGTGGCTGGAGTCGAAGCCGGGGTTCACCTCCTCCAGCATCGCCAAGCTCTTGATGAGCAGCCCTGCGCCCGTGAGCAGCGTCAACGCCAACGCGACTTCGGCCACGACGAGCGTTCGGCGAAGCGCCTGGCCGCTCCGGTCCGCCGAGCCGCTTCGGCCGCCCTCTTTGAGCGTATCCTGCAGGTTCGCGCGCGAGGCCTGGAGCGCGGGCACGAGGCCGAACAGCAAACCGGTCACCACGGCGATGCCTAACGTGAAAGCTGTCACGATGCCGTCGATCCGGAGCTCCGAAATGCGAGGCACGTTCGCCGGCTTGAGCGCGACCAGGCCTCTCATACCAAGCCACGCGAGGCCGAGTCCGAGCACGCCGCCCACCATGGCCAGCATCAGGCTCTCCGCCATGAGCTGCCGCAGGAGATCTCGTCGCGTGGCACCGAGCGCGCTGCGAATGGCGACCTCCTTGATGCGTGACGCTGCGCGCGCAAGCAACAGGTTCGCGACGTTCGCGCAGGCGATGAGCAGGACGAACCCGACGGACCCTAACAACACGAGCAGCGCAGGGCGGATGTCGCCGCTCACCTTGTCGCTCATTGGCGTGACCTTGAGCGTCCAGTCCGGGGGATAGTTGTTCGGATACTGCGCGCGGAGCTGGCTCGCGAACGCCTTCATGTCGCCGCGCGCCCGATCGACCGAGATACTGGGCTTGAGTCGCGCGACCAGCGTGAGGTACTCGTTCGTCCGACGGTTGTCGGAGAACGCATCCGGCGGGAGCGCGAGCGGCGTCCACAGGTCCGATGGCGCTGGGCCCCTGAAATCGCGGAACGCCGCGGGCATCACACCGATCACGTCGTACGGCTCGTTGTTCAGGATCAGCCGCTTCCCAATGACTGCCGCGTCGCCACCGAACTGGCGTTGCCAGAAGCCATAGCCCAGCACCACGACGTGGTTCTTGCCCGGGACGTCCTCCTCAGGTGTGAACGGCCTTCCAAGAATGGGCGAGACGCCAAGCGTCTTGAAGATGAGCCCAGAGGCACGCGTGCCCTGAAGGCGCAGCGGCTCTCCGCTGTTGCCCGTGAGTGCCGGCGACCAGCCTTGCATGACGAAGACGCCGTCGAAGATCGCCGTCTTGTCGCGCAGGTCGCGGAAGCCCGGCGCGGACGCACCCGCCAGGAGGTTGTTGAGCGACGGATAGAGGTGGTCAACGATAACGAGCCGCTCCGGATCCCGATACGGAAACGGCCTCAGGAGCACTGTGTTGACTACACTGAAGATCGCGCTGTTCGCTCCAATTCCGAGCGCGAGCGTGAGCAGGACGATCAGTGAGAAGCCCGGGGATTTGCGAAGACGCCGAAAGGCGTACCGGACGTCCTTGAGCCAAGTATCCATCGGGAATCGGGAATAGGGATTCGACGACACCAGCCGCCGTGAAGGTGGGACAGGCCCATCTCTCAGAACGTTCGGACCCAGGTCCAAGGTTTCTTGCCGCGTCGATTCGCGGTTCCTGCCACCTACCGCCCGTCGCTCGTCGCCCGATTCCCGTTCCCGATTCCCGATTCCCGATTCCCGATTCCCGATTCCCGACGTAGAATCGCCGTGACCCCAAGCTCGAGGCCGCCCGTGAAAACCCATGCCGTGACCGCCGACGCCCGTGCCTAACGCGGAAGAGGTGCGACTCGCCGAGGACGGCCGGCGCGAGCGGAACTGGAAGCGCTGGGGACCGTACCTGTCCGAGCGCCAGTGGGGGACCGTCCGCGAGGATTACTCCCCCAACGGTGAATGCTGGTCCTACTTCCCGCACGACCACGCTCGCAGCCGAGCCTACCGCTGGGGCGAGGATGGCCTGCTCGGCCTCTGCGACCGCGAAGGTCGACTCTGCCTCGCTCCCGCACTCTGGAACGGCGTCGACCCCATTCTGAAGGAGCGACTCTTCGGTCTCACTGGGCCCGAAGGAAACCACGGCGAGGACGTAAAGGAGTGCTACTACTACGTCGACGCGACGCCGACGCACTCGTACAACCGCGCGCTCTACAAGTATCCCCAAGGCGCCTTCCCGTACGCGGCGCTCAGTGACGAGAACGGGCGTCGCGGGAAGCACGATCCCGAGTACGAGCTGGTGGACACGGGCGCGTTTGACGAGAGCGGCTACTTCGACGTCGCAGTCGAGTACGCAAAGGCGGGGCCGGACGACGTGCTCGTGCGCTACACCATCACCAACCGTGGTCCGGAAACCGCGCCGCTCCACCTCCTGCCCACGCTCTGGTTCCGCAACACGTGGAGCTGGGGCGGCACCGGCGAAAACTTTCCGCCACGCGGCGAGATCGTGCTCGACGGCGCGGGGACACTTCGCGCGTCACACGCGACGCTCGGTGCCTTCACGATGTTCGGCGAGGTGGATGGCGAGGCGGGCGCGCCTGTGGCGCTGTTCACCGAGAACGAGACGAACTTCGACCGGGTGTTCGGGCTGCCTAACGCGCGACCGTACGTCAAGGATTCGTTCCACGACTACCTCATCCACAATCGCCACGACTGTGTCAATCCGGCGAACTCTGGCAGCAAGGCGGCGCTGTGTTACCGCATGACCTTGCCCGCCGGGGCAACCTGGGTGCTGCGGCTCCGTCTCGTGGTCACGGCGGACGCGCCGGCCGATCCCTTCGGGACGGCGTTCGACGACGTGTTCGACGCGCGCCAGGCGGAAGCGGACGAGTTCTACGACGCGCGCATCGCGCGAGAGGCGACGGCCGAGGAGCGAGCCGTCGTCCGGCAGGCGTATGCGGGTCTGCTGTGGACGAAGCAGTTCTACCATTACGTCGTCAGGGACTGGCTCGATGGCGATCCGGCGCAGCCGCCGCCTCCTCCCGAGCGATCGACCGGCCGGAATTCCGACTGGCGGCACGTGCACGCACGCGACGTCATGTCGGTGCCCGACAAGTGGGAGTACCCGTGGTTCGCGGCGTGGGATCTCGCGTTTCACGTCGTGCCGTTCGCACAGATCGACCCCGAATTCGCGAAGCAGCAGATGATCCTGCTGCTTCGCGAGTGGTACATGCATGCCAATGGCGAGCTCCCGGCGTACGAGTTCGCTCTGGATGATGTGAACCCGCCCGTGCATGCGTGGGCGTGCTTTCGCATCTACCGGATGACCGCGCCGCGCGGGCATCGAGACCGGGGCTTCCTCGAGCGCGTGTTCCACAAGCTGCTCATCAACTTCACGTGGTGGGTGAACCGCAAGGACGCCGAGGGCAACAACCTGTTCGGTGGCGGATTCCTCGGTCTCGACAACATCGGGATCTTCGATCGCTCGAAGCCGCTGCCCACCGGCGGCCACCTCGAGCAGGCGGACGGCACCGCGTGGATGGCGTTCTTCTGTGGCACGATGCTCTTCATCGCGCTAGAGCTGGCAAGCGAGGATCCGGCCTACGAGGACGTCGCCTCGAAGTTCTTCGAGCACTACATCGCCATTTCGGACGCGATGAACGCGTTAGGCACGACAGGTCTGTGGGACGAGAAGGATGGGTTTTACTACGACGAGCTCCACTTCGACGGGCAGCTGGCCCCGCTCAGGATCCGGTCGATGGTGGGCATCATCCCGCTGTTCGTCTGTGGCATCCTCGAGGACGAGGTGCTCGCTCGGCTCCCCGGGTTTCGGAAGCGGCTGCAGTGGTTCATCGACAACCGGGCGGAGCTCGCCCGCCACATCTCGCCGGGGGCGTTCGTTCGTGGGCGGCGGGGATCAGGAGCACACAGCGATGGCGAGCCGCTCGTCGGACGGCTCCTCTCGATCGCGCCACGCGAGCGCCTGGTTCGTGCGCTGCGGTACGTCCTGGATGAAAACGAGTTCCTGTCGCCCTACGGCGTCCGATCGCTGTCACGATTTCATGCCGACCATCCGTACACGCTCGAGGCGATGGGCACGACGTACGGCGTCGAGTATGCGCCAGGCGAGTCGACCTCGGGGTTGTTCGGCGGCAACTCGAATTGGCGTGGGCCGGTGTGGTTCCCCCTCAATTACCTGCTCATCGAAGCACTCGATCGCTATCACCTGTTCTACGGCGACGATCTCAAGGTCGAATGTCCGACGGGTTCGGGCTCCTACATGACGTTAGGCGAGGTCGCGCGCGAGCTGGGGCGTCGTCTGTCGTCGCTCTTCCTTCCGGACTCGTCAGGCGCGCGCCCAGTCCACGGCGGCGATCCTCGGTACGCGAGCGACCCGCACTGGAAGGATCTCGTGCTGTTCTACGAGTACTTCCACGGAGAAACCGGACGCGGAGTTGGCGCGAGCCACCAGACGGGGTGGACCGCGCTCGTCGTGCGGTGCATCGAGCAGCTAGCCCGCGATCGGTCGCGCAAATAGTGTTTTCGAGACTGATGACCGAGAATCAATGACCCATGACCCGTCACTCATGACCCGCCAAGACGTCTCGAGGTGTCTTGGCGAGTTTTCGGCCCTGGGTGGTGGGTCATTGGTGTTCGGTCCTCGGTGTCCAACTACGTGCACTCACGCTCACCCCTCCGCCCGCATCGCGGCGAGCGGATCGACCCGCGCCGCACGACGAGCCGGGAGCCACGACGCGAGGAGCGCCACGGCACCGAGCAGCGCCGCCACCGCGAGGAATGTGAACGGATCTCTGGCACCGACGCCGAACAGCAGGCTCTGAAGCACGCGCGACACGGCGTACGCGCCGGCCGAGCCGAACGCGATACCGGCCAGCGCCAGAATGACCCCGCGCCGCACGACCATTGCAACCACGCGCTCGCGGCTCGCCCCCAGCGCAATCCGGATACCGATCTCGCGCGTGCGCTGCTGCACCGTGTACGCGATCACGCCGTAGATGCCCACCACCGCGAGCACCACGGCGAGCACCGCGAAGATGCTGAGCAGCAACACGTAGAAGCGAGGCTGGCCGAGCGCGCGGTCGACCATCGTTTCGAGCGTGAACACGTCGTAGACCGGCAGATCGCGATCGAGCGACAGCACGGTCGCTCTCGCTGCCTTGAGCGCCACAGCCGGGTCGCCGCGCGACCGCATCACGACGGTGATCTCATCGATGGGCCACTGGTCCCAGGCGGCGTAGATGTGCGGCGTCACGTCTTCGCTCAAGCCGTGCTGCCTGACGTCACCGACGACGCCGACGATCTCACCCGCCAGATGGTCGCCATCCCGATTCCACCCGAAGTCGATGTGCTTGCCAATCGGGTCTTCTCCCGGGAAGTACCGGCGCACGGTCTCCTCACTCACCACCATCGTCCGGGGATTGCCCGGCCCGTCGGCTTCGCTGAACACCCGCCCGCGCACGAGCGGAATCCCGACCGTCGCGAAGTAGCCGGGGCTGACGATTCGCACCTGGGCGCGCGGTTCGGCGTTAGGCGGCGGAGCGGGCCGCCCCTGGACGACGTAGCTGAGCTGAAAGCTCGTCCCCGAGAGCGGAAGCCCGAACGTCAGGGCAGCCGAGTCCACGCCCGGGATTCGATGAACGGCTTCGAGTAGCGTCGTCGAGAACGTGCGCTGCTGCTCGAGCGTCTCGTACTTCACCGGGGACAGCGTCACGGTGAAGGTCGAGACTCGCGCGGCAGTGAAGCCCGGCTTCACGTCACGGAGTCGCTCAAAGCTCTTGATCAGCAGGCCGGCGCCGACCAGGAGCATCAGCGCGAGCGTGATTTCCGCGACGACGAGAACGTTACGCGCCCGAGCGCTTCCCGGACGCGTGCGAGAACCACGGTCTCCAGTGCGCAGATGCAGGACCGTGTCCGCACCGGAAGCCTGAAACGCCGGGACCGCGCCGAAGAACAGCGCCGCCAGCGCGGTCGTACCGACCGTGAACAGGAGCACCGTCGCGTCCGTCCGAACGTTGTACAGCCTCGGGATGTCACTCGGCGCGAGCGAAAGGAGGAGTCGAGTCCCGGCCAGCGCGAGGGCGAGACCCAGCACGCCACCCGCCAGCGCGAGGCAACAGCTCTCGGTCAGAAGCTGCCTGACGAGTCGTCCGCGACCGGCACCGAGCGCGGTGCGGACCGCCAGCTCGGATTCGCGTGCGGCAGTGCGACCGAGCATGAGACTCGCGACGTTCGCGCACGCGATGAGCATCACGAAGCCGACCGCGGCGAGGAGGATGATCAGCGCCGGGCGCACTCCGCCGACCATGTCGTCGCGCAGTAGAAGCAGCTTGGTCGAGTAGCCCGCGTTGTGTTTCGGGTCCTGCAGCTCCAGCCGGCGGGCGATGGCGTTCATCTCGCTCTGCGCCTGCTCTCGCGTTGCACCCGGCGCCAACCGGCCGATCACGTCGATCCACCGAGATCCGCGGTTCCCGTCCGACAGATCCCTCGCCGAGAACCGCGTCGTGAGCCACAAGTCCACCGGCGAGGGGTAGCGCATCTCCGGCGGCGCGACGCCGATCACTTCAGTGGGAAAATCGTCGAGGCGTATCCATTTCCCGACGATGGCTGGGTCGGCGCCGAAACGGCTGCGCCACAGTCCATCGCTCAGGATGACCACACGCGGTGCGTCCGGCACATCTTCCCCGGGAGCAAACGCGCGACCCAGCGCGACGCGCACGCCGAGCAGCTGGAACATGTTCGAGCTCACCCGAGCCTGAGTGAAGCGTTCCGCCGTGCCGGTTCCAGTCAGGTTGACGGTGCCTTCCGATGACGCGGCGAGCGTCGAGAATCTGGTCGACTGCAGACGCCAGTCTTTGAAGTCGGCCGGTGACACGGAGACCATCCCGCGCTCGACCTTGGAGTACACTCTGACGAGGCGATTGGGATCGGCATACGGAAGCTCGGCGAGCAGCACGCCGCGGACGACGGAGAAGATCGCGGTGTTCGCTCCGATGCCGAGAGCGAGCGTGACGAGCGCGATGGCGGTGAAGGCCGGATTGCGACGGAGCTGTCGGAACGCGAACCGAACGTCGTTTCGGAGCTCGTCGCCCAGCTCGGCACGACGCTCGTGATGCATGCGCGCGCGGTCGGTGTCGTTGAGATAGCGACGCGTGTATTCGATATCTCCGAACTCGGCGCGGGCGCGGTGCTGGGCGTCGGCGGGTGACGCACCGGCGTCGATGAGCTCCTGCGTTTTCATGTCGAGGTGGAATCGGAGCTCGTCATCGACTTCGCGACGGAGTCGCGATGCGGAGAACCACGGAAGTCTGAAGGCTGGCCGGATGCCGCGAATGCGTCTCATTGGCGTGGCAGAGCGAGAGGTGTTACGCGTCGGGTCACGCGGTCTCGAGGACTTTGAAGACGGCCTCGGCGTACTGTCTCCATTCGCTGGTTTCCGCGCGGAGCTGCGTGCGGCCGGCCTGGGTGAGCTGGTAGTACTTCGCGCGCCGATTGTTCTCGGAGAGTCCCCATTCGGACTCGATGAGGCCTTTGCGTTCGAGGCGGTGGAGGGCCTGGTAGAGCGCCGCGTCTTCGACGGAGAGGACGTTGTCGGTGCGTTGGCGGATCCATCGTGAGATGGCGTAGCCGTGCATGGCGTCCCACGAGAGGGTCTTGAGAATCAGGACGTCGAGGGTGCCTTGGAGGAGATCCATCGTGGTGATTCGTTAGGCAGGTCGGAGGCGGCTTCCACTCACAATGTGAGTGGAGACGTTGGAATCTGTCAAGGAGAGGCGGCAGGCGGCAGGCGGCGACGGCACGCCCGGCAAACGGCACTAGAGCACTGACGACTTTATGGCTCTATTATAAAGACAGTTTTGCGCCAGTTGTGGCTGTTAGTGGCCGACTGCCGACTTGTCGCCCGTCGCCCGTCGCCCGTCGCCTGCCGCCTGCCGCCTGCCGCCTGCCGCCTGCCGCGCAACGATTTATTCGCGTAATGACCCGAAATTGACCGGCGGGCCGAACGCCCCGTCTCCTTGGACCTTCAGGTTGGTTGTTGGCGATTCAGGGTCGAGTTAACATCCGTATCCCTCGGTCGTCGCTAGCATGCTCGAGCATTGTCGAGCAACGATCGGGGTGGCTCCGACTGTCAGTAATGAAGTGGCGTTGTTCCTGCTCGGGCGATGCGGCGTTGCCAAACGCGCCAACATCGAACGGGCATTCTTTCTCGACACGAATTGGGTAGCCGCAGGCGCGCGGCCGCTCTCATGGCGTCTCAGGCAGGGATGCACTGACGCCGACGGAGACGAATCGAATGACGAAGTCCGTCAAACCCGCTTCGTGGCTTTCGTGGCTGAAGCAGCTCGCGGTGGGGATCGGCGCGCTCGGCACGATCATCTTCACGACGCAGCACATCCGCCCGGTCTATGCCGGACGCGCGCCGGTCGTGCGCGATCTGCTCGAGCCTCGCGAGTGGGGCGATTCCGCGGCCGCACGGGCGCCCTGGGCAACCGGGTCCGGTGATGTGGCCCTCATGAGCCCACAGTTCGAGATCGACCGCCGTGCGTTCATGGAGGACCTGATTCGCACGACTGGAAGCACGCCGAGCCGCGCGGATTCCGTCGCGACGTTCGCGGTTCGGGAAGCGTACCGTAGGCGCCTTCCGCCGGCGCTCGTCTTCGGCGTGCTGATGGTGGAGAACCGTGAGCTCAAATCATCCGCGACGTCCAACGCCGGCGCGGTGGGGCTCATGCAGATCGACACCAGCACCTGGGTGAGCTCACTCGGCAAGCGCTTCGGCACGAACCTGCGCAACGACGAGACCAACCTTCAGTACGGCGTGTTCATCCTCAGTCATCTGCTGTACGACAGCGATGCCGACACGACCGCCGATTCCACGAACGTGCATGGCTCGTTACGACGCGGTCTGCTCCGATACAACGGATGCGTTCGCGGCACGAATACGCGGAATTGTTTCCGGTATCCGGAGGTCGTGCGGACGCGCATCGACACGTTCGCGATCGCGCAATGCGGATGGCGCGGCTACGAGCGATGCGTCGCCGAGCCTCTGAGGCACGCGCTCGTCGACGACTAGGTCGGCGCTACGCGTTATTTCTTTCGCGCCGAACGCTTGCTCGTTCGCTTGCGCGGAACCTTCGCGCCTTTCTTTCGTGCCTCGGAGAGGCCGATTGCGATCGCCTGCTTGCGGCTCTTCACCGTGCCGCCTTTGCCGCCGCGACCGCTTTTCAGAGTTCCTTTCTTCCGCCGACGCATCGCGCTTTCGACACGCTTCGACGCAGACTTTCCGTATCGGCGTCCGCCGGATCGTTTCGAGGAGCTTTTACGCTTTGCCGTCGCCATTGGCTCACCCCGGATAGAGTTGGCTTCGTGGACGGATCCACGCCGGGCAAAAAGCCAGCCATTTGAGTCGAAAAGTCGAGAGCTTTTGGTCGGTAGTCGTCGGTAGGCTAACGTCTAACGACTAACGGACTAACGACAATCGACTACCGACTACCGACTACTAAATCAGTCCGTATTCCGCCAATCTCTGCGCGAGCGATTCCGCGTCCGTGAATCGAATCGTGTGCACCCCGAGCGCGGCGGCCGGGGCGAGGTTCTGATCACGGTCATCGATCAGCAGCGATGATCCCGGATCGGCCTGTGCGATGCCGAGCCCGCGCTCGAAGAACGCGCGCTGCGGCTTGCGGACGCCGAGCCAGCACGAGCTCAGGAACGTCGGAAAGATCTCCTTCAGGCCGAAATGCTCGATGCGGTAGACGTTGAGGACCGCCGACTCGTTGTTCATCGTCATGAGCCTAACGCGCCCCGTCGCCGCAAGGTGCTTCGCCACCGCGATGCTGTACGGGTTCGGCTCGCTCAGCGACAGCATGTATAGCTCGAAGTCCTCGCGCGAGAACATGCGCGGCGTGTAGAACACCGTCACGTCGAGGTACTCCTCGAGCGACATCGCGCCGGTCTCGAACTCACTCACCACCTGCTGGTGGCGATGCTCGAAGTCCTCATCCTCGACGCCGAACTTCTCGAGAGCGCGGGTACGCTGCTCGTGGTCCCACCCGTTCGTACCGAGGACTCCGCCAATGTCGAAGAACACGTGCGTCAGTGACACCTCGGCCTCCAGAACGCGGACGCGGTCACCGCCGGAATGGTGAATACGCGATACCGTCGGGCCCCGCTCCGGTGGGCATGTAGGCGATGACGACACCCTTCTCGATATCGATCATCGCCACACGCGAGTTACCCTGCAGTGCCACGAAGGCGTAGTGCCCGTCGCGAGACAACACGATGCCTTCGGGCGAGGGCGAGCCGGGGAACTCCGCGTTTGGCCCGACGCTATCGGCGGGGATCCTGACGGTTGCCCGGTCCTGGCGCGTCGCGCGGTCGACGATGCGCACTGTGGCGTTAGGCGGGTCGGTGATGATCACCGTCCGGCTGTCCGGCGTGACGGCAAGCCGGTACGGCATCCCGAACCCTGACAGCGTCCCCGCGGGCGCCGTCGCGCGCGGATCGAGGACGGTTACCGTCTTCGCCTCGTTACTGCCCACCCACACCTGATCGCCGCTCGGCGTCACGGTGATTCCCTCGACCGCCGGCGCGACGTTGAATTCGCGCACGAACTTCCGCCCGGACACGTCGAGCTCGCTCACCGTCCCATCGGCGACGTTGCTGGTGAAGATGCGCCCTCCGTCCGCGGTGAGCGCGAGCATGTGGGACGCTGGGTGGTTCGTCGGAATCGACCCGACAATCGCGCCGGTGCTGAAGTTCACGAGCACCACCGCCTTGCTCACCTCCGACGTCACGACGAACAGCGAATCCCCCGGCAGGAACGCGGAGCCGTGCGGGCGTTTGAATTCGCCGAGGTCGATCGTGCGGGCGACGACGGCAGCCGGCACGTCGATCACCGTGAGCGAGTTGCCCGGCGCACCGCGCACGCCATAATTGCTCACGACAGCCCACCGCCCGTCGTGCGAGACGGCCACCTCGTGCGCGCCGTTCCCGGTGGGCAACGTTGCCACGACGCGCTTCGAGGCGACGTCGAGCAATGTCGCCGTGTTGTCGCCCATGTTGGCGACAATGACCGTACCGGAAGCCGCTGCCGTATTCGCCGACGGGCTCGGGGCGCCGGCTGTGGCGCCCGGCCGCGCGCCGGAACACGCCATGGCGACGAGCGCGAGCAGAGTAATCCGCGTGCGTATCACGATGTCGCCTGCAGCTCCATGTCCACCTCCGCCTTCAGGCTCTCGACGTCGCGGAAAATGCTCGCGACGGCCAACGTGCGTCCACCGCGCTTGAACCGCACCGAGACATCGCGCGCCGCGGGATCTCCATCCACCTCCACCGAATCCCACTGCTCGGCATGGCCGACGTAGTTGATCGACACGTCGTAGTGCGCGCTCCAGAAAAACGGGACATCGTCGTACGGCCAACCCTGGCCAAGCATATTGCGGGCGGCAGCCTGACCCTGGCGTTCCGCATGCACCCAGTGCTCCACACGGATGCGCTCTCCGGTATACGGGTCGGGATACCGCGCGATGTCGCCCGCGGCGAACACGTGCGGCGCGCTCGTCTCGAGAAGCTCGTTCACGGCGACCCCGCGGTCGATGGCCAATTTTGCTTGCTCGGCCAGACCGGTGCGAGGCCTAACGCCGACACCGATGACGACCAGATCGGCAGCGAGCGTGCCGCCGCTCTTGAGCGTCACGTCATGGTCGCCGATTGCCGTCGCGGTGTCCTCGAGGTGGAAGACGACGCCATGCTCCTCGTGAAGCGCCTTCACGAACTTCGCGAGTGCTGTCCCCATCACGCGCTCGAGCGGCAGTTTGTCCGGCGCGACGACATGTACGTCCAGCTCCCGCTTGCGCAGCGACGCCGCCACCTCGAGGCCGATGAAGCTGGCGCCCATGACGACCGCACGCTTTGCCTGCGCGGTCTTCGCGATGATCGCCCGGCTATCGGCCAGGGAACGCAGATAATGCACGTGCGCGCGATCTCCTCCCGGCAACGAAAGCCGAATGGGCTCGGCGCCCGTGGCGAGCAGAAGGCGGTCGAACGGGTAGGCTCGCCCGTCCGCCAGCCGCACTTCCCGACTTGGGAGATCGAGCGCGGAGACCTGCACGCCGTGCACGAGATCGATACCATGTTCGGCGTGGAATCCCGGAGGGCGCAGCGGGATCCATTCCTCGGGCGCGTTGCCGGCGAGGTAATCCTTCGAGAGGTTGGGGCGGTCGTACGGGGAGTCGGACTCCGCGTCGAGCATCGTGATGCGCCCGGCGTAGCCGAGTCGACGGAGCATCTCCGCGGACGCGTTGCCGGCCGCGCCCCCGCCGACGATGACGATCCGCTCCGGTGCGCGTACAGGCGACGCGGTGCGGCTTACCGCGTGCGCCTTCGCTCGCGTTCGCGTGACGCCACGCCTGGCTTGGTCGCTCGGTGCGAGCGGGTCGCGATCGATCTTGCCGGTGAGTCGCACGCGATCCTGCGTGCGCTCGACGCGCCAGCATGCGACAGGGTTGAGCGCAGGCGCGCCAACGGGCTCGCCAGTTCGGAGGCTGAAGCAGGCGTGATGCCAGGGACACCGCACCGTGTCCTCGACGAGGAGGCCTTCCGAGAGCGGCCCGCCGTAGTGCGAGCACGTGGCGCCGATCGCGAAGATTTCGTCGCCGCGGCGAGCGAGGAGCACACTCTCGCCCTCTGCGTGACCGAGCAGCATCGCGCCGTCGGCAAGGTCGGTGAGTGGAATGCCTGACGAGAGATCTGGTCCTTTCAGTTCTTCTTGCCCGCCGCCCATATCCGCCCCGCGTGTGATTACCGATAATCAAATCGGTACTGGCCAGCATCGCGACCCGATGCAAGCTCCTCTGCGAGGCAAGCCTTTTCCTGAACTGCCATGAAGCCGATCCGGCGGGAACTGCCGGATTGACCTCTAACAGGACGGCTCATCACGCAACGAGCCGACTGTTGTTGGTAACAACCACGGGACACTCACGCGTCTCGGTCGCGGGTCGTTCATTCACAATCCCGGCTCGTTGCGAAAGCTCACGTGAATTCAAAGCCGGATTCGGCAGTTTCAGGCTGTTTCCGTTTTATCGTTTTTCCCAAAAGAAGCTCGCTGCCGCCGCGAAGCTCTAGTTGTCGCGAATGCGGCGCGAGAATTCAGGAGTCATCACGTAGCGGCCGGCCTTGTCGTTCACACGAAAGCGACGACGGGCTTCGTCCAGCGAGATGGAGTTGTCGATCAGACCGAGGCTGTACGCGACCTCGTCGGCGTACCCGGGCAGAATGGTCTTGATCCCGTGTGGCACCGCTCGCGGTACGATGTGATTGACGTGATCGACCACGTTGCTCGTACAGTTGTTCGTGAGCGTGTTGTAGAACTCGGGTCGAGTTTCCAGCGCGTTCGCGCGCGCGAGCATCTCGAGGAACAGCGCACGAATGCGCTCGCGGTTCGCGCGAATCGGGTAGACGTACACGTCGTAACCGCCATACACGGCACGCGATCCGATGAGATCGCGTTCGTCGCCGATGACATAGATCAGCTCGAACTGCCGGAAGAGTCCTGTCAGTGGGCCGTACGTCTCACCTGGCTCGCGGCGCGCTTCCACGGAGATGCCGACATACTGTGAGTCAGCGAACCCGAAGCTGACGAACGTGTGGGCCGGACCACGCCAGTGTTTCGAGAACGGCGTGACGACGAACCAGACGCTCTCGAGGTTGTTCAGGTCGTAGGCGCGATCGTCGTACGCTGGTGTGAACTCTTCCTCCGCCGTGTACGAGAAGTTGCGAACGTGCCTCACGAACACGGAATCGCCGCGGATGTCCGCGTGCGCCATCACGGCCTGTTGGGGAATCCATCGTCGGTCCGATCGCGGTCGATCACTATTGAACGCGATAGCGATCGCGAGCGCGATGATCGCCAGCGTGACCGCAGCGAGCGCGGCACGACGACTCGTCAGCCGCTGAGAGCGGCTCGTCACCGGCGATTGTATTGATTGGATCATCTCACTCGACGACGACCCCGAACACGACGAGGTTACGGGCCCCGCCGACTGGCGACGCTACCCGTGGATCATTAGTATCGGTCGGCTACGAAATACGGGGCGGCGATGTCGGTTGCGCGAGCCGCCAGTCGGTACCGTTGATCTCAACGATGGAGAAACGGCCATGAGCGAGACGAGCCCACGTGGACGCTTTGTCTGGTACGACTTGCTGACGACAGACCCTGACCGCGCGGCGGAGTTCTACACGAAGGTCGCCGGCTGGGGCACGCAGAACTGGCCGGGAAGCGGCGCCAAGCCGTACACGATGTGGACGACGCACGACACGCCCATCGGCGGCGTGATGGCGATGGCGCCGGAGATGCAGGGATGGATGCCGCCGCACTGGATCGGCTATGTCGCCGTACCGAACGTCGATGACAGCGCGAAGCAGGCGGAGTCGCTCGGCGGGAAAGTGCTGACGCAGCCGATGGACATACCGGAGGTCGGGCGATTCGCCGTGATCTCGGACCCGCAGGGCGCCGCGATCGCGATCTTCACGCCGCAGGGTGGCACCGCACAGCCGGAGCACGCGCCTAACGTTGGCGAGATCTCGTGGCACGAGCTCACGACCAGCGATCACAAGGCCGCGTACGAGTTCTACCAGACGCTGTTCGGGTGGGACAAGACCGGCGACTTCGACATGGGCGACCCCATGGGCGTCTACCAGATGTACGGACGCAACAACCAGTCGCTCGGCGGCATGTTCACCAAGCCGGCCGACATGCCGATGCCGCCCAACTGGCTGTACTACATCCGGGTCCCGAACGTCGACGACGCGGCGGAGCGCGTGAAGGCGTTAGGCGGGCAGGTGCTGAATGGCCCGATGGATGTCCCCGGTGGGGACCGCATCGCACAATGCTTGGACCCGCAAGGGGCAGCATTCGCAGTCCACGCGCGCGCCGACTGAGATTCTGTTAACCCGCGGTTTACCTTCCAGCGAACGGCGTTCACGATTGTTTTAGGCGCACTGATACACCTTGGTGATACACGAACCCAAGGTGCACCAGTGCGTTTCGTCGTTCCGGTTCTTCTCGGCATCGCTGTGACCACTGGTCGCGCGCAGTCGCCCGTCGCGAACTCCGACTCCACGCGCGGAGATTCCGTCGCACGGTTAGGCAGTACCGCACATCCCGAGCTTGGCCGGAACACGGTCGGGCTGATCCTCGGCTCCGCCGCAGTTGCCGGGGCGATGACGCTGTTCGATTCACGCCTGTCCACCGATGCCCGCCGGATCGGCGGCGACGACATGTCGACCCCCTCCGCGATTGGCAGTTTCGTCGGCGGGCCTGGGCCCCTCGCGCTCGGCGCGGTGGTGTATGGGTACGGACACGTCCGCGGCAATGGGTTCGTTACCCAAACCGGTCGCGAGGTCATGCGGGCAGTGTTCGTCAGCGGAGCCATCACGGCCGTCGTGAAGGGAACAGTCGGTCGTGCTCGCCCGTTCGCCGCACCCGGTGACGCCGACGTCTACAACCCGGGCCATGGCTTCACGAACGCTGCCATGGCCTCGTTTCCATCAGGTCACACGAGCGCGGCTTTCGCCACGGCGACCGTCCTCGCGCGAGAGCTGAACGTCGCGCATCCGGACTCGCGGTGGTGGGTGAACCCACTACTGTTCGGTGGTGCGACGTTCGTCGGCTTCTCGAGGGTCTACCAGCGCCAGCACTGGCCGAGCGACGTGGTTGCCGGCGCGGCACTCGGCACCATCACAGGGTACGAAGTGGTCGCGCACGCTCGCGGCGACCGGTCACACATCGGCCTGCCGTTCCTTTCGCACCTGTCGGTGGAACCGATGGCGCACGGCGCGGCGATCCAGTGGTCGAATCATTGACGGGAGCGGCGGGCCGTTGCGTCGGATGAGAGTGGGTCGCGGCACGCTGTGGTTGTTCGCGCTGGCAGCGATTCTTCCGGCGGTGGGCGGCGCGCAGGGGGGTACGCCGCCGGACTCGGTCAAGCGCATACGCGTAGGGCGGGCCGACGTCGTGCGACGTGATTCGTCGACCGGGTACGCGTACACACGCCCGCGACTGCTGCATGCCGTCACGGACGTGCCGGCGGCGTTAGGCGCATCCGCTCGCAACGCCTTCCGCCCGAGCAACATTCCGGCGATGATGGCAGTCGTCGCCAGCACGGGGTTGCTGATCGCCGCCGACGAGCAGGTGCTCGCGGAGACGCGACGGCTTGCCAGCCGAGTGGACCTGCCGCAGAACCATCCGTCGGCGAACGTCCGTCTGGGGCCATTCAAGCAACCGTTCCCCACGACGGTGGGCTCCGGTCTGTACTTCCTCGGGGATGGAATGGCGAGCGTCTTTCTGGCGGCGGGCTTCGCCGCGAGAGGGAGTCTGGCGGACGACATGCGAGCGCGCCGCACCGCGAGTGAGGTCATCGAGGCGCTGCTCGTATCCGGGACGATCACACAGACCCTCAAGCACGTGGCGGGGCGTCAAACGCCGTCCGAGGCGACCGTGCCTCGCGGGCGATGGCGACCATTCCCATCGTTGAGCGCGTACACCGCCAACGTCCCCGCCTACGACGCCTTCCCGTCGGGTCACCTCGCGAGCACGATGGCGACGCTCACCGTGGTCGCGACGAACTACCACGAGCACAAGTTCATCTGGCCGGTGAGCATCGCGACGATGGGTGTCCTCTCGTTCACGATGGTGAACAACGGCGTGCATTGGGCGAGCGACTACCCGTTGGCGCTTGCGATCGGCGGTGTGGTCGGCAAGACCGTCGCGACGCGAGGTCGGAAGGTCGTTCGGATGCCGCCCGGACCATCGGGAGACGGTGTGCGCGCAGCCGATCGGAGTCGGCTGTCGTTCGACTTCAGACCGATCGTCGCGCCCGGAGTCCTGGGAATCAGAGCGACCTGGTGAAGCCTCAGCGCTCCGGGGGCCGCCCGTTGTTCAACGCGCGATGGTCGCCTCGATGCGAGCTGTCGGCTTCACTGGCTGTGTCCAGGAGCTTCCGCGATTTGAGGTGGAGGCTGAGCGAGCCGAACTTGAGGTGCGAGGTCATCTGCAGCAGCAGGTGATCCGCGTCGTTCGAGATCCAGATCTGCGCACGACCATCCTCCGAGAAGATCCCCTTGGCCTTGATCACGGGCCGAATGACGAGCGCGTCGAACCGGCCGGCCGGAACTTCGACCGAATCGTGCCCGAGGACCTCGAGGCGAACGGGATTGCGGTCGGGCATGAAGTACCGCTCGAACTCGTACGTGGCGCCCAGCTCGATCGGGACGGTGCGAATGAAGTACAGGAACGATCCGTCATCGAGCGGGTGTGACACGCTCGGCCGTTCGCCTTTGTCCTTCTGGATGTAGACGGCCCGCTCCGGGTAGATCTCGTACTCGTACAGTCGATCGCGCGAGCCTTCGGACAACTGCTGGCGGAACCGAAGCGACGAGAACGTCTCCGTGTCGATCCAGCTCTCGAGCACGTCGTTCACGCGGAAGAAGAGCGTGCCGCCGGTGACCTGGAAGCGCGTGTGCCACGCGCGTCGGCCACGGACTTCTTCGACGTCCACGACCTCCATGCTCGCACGCCCGACCTTGAGCGGCCCGAACTTCACGTCGTACTCCAGCCGCTCGCCGACAATGAGCGCCTTCGAGTGCGGCAGCGTGTCGGACTGGGCTGCGGCTCTCCCGGGCGCGACAAGAACGCCCGCGACCAGGGTGAGAGCCGCGAGCGCCGGTGAGCGAAAAGCGCGGAATACCGACAGCATCCGGCCTAAGGTACCAAGCGGAACGTATATCCGGGCTGAACGGGACACGTCGGAATCTCGTGAAAACTGGCCGGGCCGTCTGTTTCCGCCTGTCAGAACTTCACCGTGAACGCCACATACGGAATGCCGGGGAAGACCATTTGCGAGCCCGGCGCGTTCCAGAATGCGAGGTCCGTGGAGAGCTTCTCGCTGAAGAACCTGAGGCCGTACGAGATGACGCCCTGCACGTCATCGTTAGGAATGAGGTAGTTCTCGGTGACGAACGAGACGCGGCGGCTGAGCCGCGACTCGGCGCCCAGCATGGCGACCGGGCGATCGGCGAACTGACCTGCCGCGTACGCGAGGCCGGTGCCCACGGTTATGCTGGCGTTCGGCGAGCCGAAGGTTCCCACGCCGTACAGGACACCGAAGCTCGCGTCGTCCCCTTCATCCACGAGCCCACCGACGAAGCCGGCGAGCGCGCCCACCGCGAGGTTGAACTTGGGAGAGGCGACGACTCCGATCTTCGGCGTGATGAACAGCGCGTTGTCCGTGAAATTGTCCAGCGGAGCCACTGACATGCCGGCACCCAGGTTGAAGCGTGAGCTCAGGCCGCCCTGCACGCTCATGAAAAAGAGATACGTGTCGTTGAAGTAGCCCTCTCCCTTGGAGAGCATGCGACCTGTCGGCGCGAAAAAGAGGCGCGTCGCGTTAGGGTTGACGGGCCATACCTCGCCGCGATGCATCGAGGACTTCGCGACGTTGCGGACGTCGATGATGTCGGGTCGGGTCAGTGCGAGCGTGCCACCCGTTGCGGCGAAGCGGATCGTGTCGGGTCCGACTTCCGTGACGCGGCCGACGATCGACGAGCCGTTCCGGAGGCGAATCACTTGCACCTGCGTGGAGTCGGCGACGCGGATGGTCGCGGTCTTCGGGGCGGCGCTGGATTGCTGTGCGACGACGATCCCCGAAATTCCCACGATGGCTCCTAGCTCCGCGAGCAGAATGGCCCCCACACGGGCGGCCGATCGGACGATGGATGCGTGGTGCATTGGCGTCTCCGACGAAGGCGGTCGAGCCGGGTGAAACTGGGTTCGGCGACGATAGCATGGACGTGCGGAGGGCCGGATCGGCCGCCAGACGTAGGAGCCTCTCTGAAATGACGTAGCAGTGCGTTCCAACGAAACGCGCGGCCCTTGAGTCGCCTGTTTCCGACCCGTAGGCTGTGATGCATGACCGCGGACACTGGATCGCCGTTGGACCCGCAACCGCCCAACCCGGCAGGCTATCGCGAATACGCGCCGACCGAGAGGCTTCGCCCGTTCGTAGAGTGCTTCTGGTCGCGCGACCCGGGCTCGGCGCGCGAGTCCGCGAGCCCGTCAGTCCACCGCGTGCTGCCGGACGGGTGCATCGACGTGGTGCTGGGGTTTTCAGGGCAGGCGGACGAACCCGAATCGGCGATGGCCGTAGGGACGATGACGCGGGCGCTCGTTCTCGATGGCGGGTCCTGGCCCGAGTGCTTCGTGGGCGTGCGGTTTCGCCCGGGGAAGGCTGCGGCCTTCCTGACCGTTCCGGCGAACGAGCTCACGGACCTGCGGGTGCCGCTCGACGAGCTGTGGCTCGATGCCGGCGAGGTTCGTGAGGCGCTTTCGGCTGGGGCTGGCGCGGTGGAGCGGGTACGTGCGCTCGAACGCGTGCTCGCGTCTCGTGTGGTGCCGAGCGTCGTGTCGGCCCAGAACGATGTGGATGAGGCGATACGCCGGATCGTGGATGCTGGGGGCAGCCTTGGCATCACGCGGCTGGCTCCAGCGTTAGGCGTGACGCGGCAGCATCTGGCGCGGCGGTTTGCGCAGCTCGTGGGCGTGTCGCCAAAGACGTTCGCGCGCGTGGTGCGCCTGGGCCGTGTGATCGAGCGTGCGCGTGCCGTGCCGGCGGGTGAGGCGATCAACTGGAGCGCGCTGGCGCTGGATGTCGGGTACTACGATCAGTCACATCTCGTGGACGAGTTCAAGGAGCTGACTGGAGTTAGTCCGACGGTCTGGCAGCGGGGATAAAACGGGAACGGGGAACCGGGAACAGAGACTCCACGAGAGATTCCGGTTCCCGGTTCCCTGTTCCCGCGGTCGCGCCTCCGGCGCGCCGCTTCCCGGTCGTTCCGGTTCCATTTTTCCAAGCTTCCGCGATCAACGATCGCTAGCTTCGGCCCCAGCACCTCAACCGGAGCAACAACCAACCATGCAGACCATGCAACAGAGCACGATGAAGAAGCTGGCGCCGGTGATCATGGTGGACGCCATCGAACCGTGCGTTCCATTCTGGGAGCGGCTCGGGTTCGCGAAAACCGCGGAAGTTCCCGAGGGCGACCGGCTCGGGTTCCTCATTCTCGCGAAGGACAACGTCGAGGTGATGTACCAGACCCACGAGAGTGTTCAGAAAGACGCGGGTGGGCTGGTACCGCGGGCGCACGGGCACGGCGCCGGCTTCTTCATCGAGGTCAGTGACATCGAGAGCGTCGTCCGCGCACTCGAAGGCGTGGACGTCGTGGTGCCGCGGCGGCAGACGTTCTACGGGATGGACGAGATCGGCGTGCGGGAGCCGGGCGGCCACATCGTCATGTTCGCGCAGCCCACAGGCTGACTGGCCGAGGATTGGGCGGCGTTCTAGCTTGGGCCTTGAACGGGTGACGCGCCACGGTACGCGGCGCGCCACCCCGATCCGTCCCCTTCCCGCTCAGGCACCATGTCCACCACCGGCCCACGCACCGAAGAGTTCAAAGTCAGCGGCTCCAACCTCAAGGCCAAGCTGAAAGAGATCATTCGCAAGGGAACCGTTAGGCGGGTGGTCATCAAGAACGCGCAGGGTCGCACGGTCCTGGACATTCCGCTCACCGCCGGGATCCTGGGGGCGGCCCTGCTGCCGTTCTGGGCGGCCGTCGGCGGGATCGCGGCGCTGGCATCGGACTACACGATCGTCGTCGAGCACACCGAGACAGGCCTCACCAAGAAATAGCGCGTCGTGGCGCCGGCCTAACGACGCGCTGTCAGCTCGGTCACGCGGTGTGCCAGATCGGCGAACGTCCGCAGTCGCTCCAGGTCGCTCGGCTCGAACTCAATGCGGAAATGTTCCTCGATCGACATCACGAGCACGACGAGATCGAGCGAGTTGACGCCAAGATCGCGCAGAGACGACGCGTCGAGCACGAGGTCGTCGCTCACGCCGAGCGACTTGGCCACGAGGTGGCGAAGCTCGGCGTTGCTCGTGGTCGCGAGTGGGGCCGTCGCTGTCACGATCGACTTCGATTTCGAGGACGTCTGGCCGTTCCCACGCAGCGCCGGATCGAGCAGCTCGCGCGCGTTGTCGCGGTATCGCATCGCCGCCTCGTACACGCGCTCGTCCACCTCCGTGAACCGGCGCATCGTCTCGGCCACGACCGGCCCGCCTCGCTCCGCGGCGTACCGATCGAGCCGGTCCTTCACCCAGCTCAAGTGCCCAACTTCATCCTCGATCATGCGATGGAGCGTCTCGGCCACCGCCGGATGCACGTTCGGCCATTTGAGGTGCGCGCGGAAATGGCGGATCACGCGCCGCTCGAACACCTGCGTGAGGGTGAGGATCTCGAGCAGGCTCGCCGGCATCCCGATCTCGGCGTAATAGCGCGTCTGGTACGTCTCGGCCACGCGTTTCGGGGTGCCGCCTACTTTCAGAATCGTCTCCGTCCACAGCCAAGCGTGGTGCGCTTCTTCGGCGCAGTGCTCGGTGAGGTGTACACGCAGATCGTCGTCGTCAGTCTCCCGAGCGAGCCGGCCCATGACCAGCCCGCCCGCGAGCTCCGACTCGCGGTAGTAACTCAGGATCCAGAGGTCGTTCTCGCTAATCTCCACCGGGAATCGACTCCTTCAGGTGTTCGATCGGCGCGAGACCGCATAACAAGCGGATCTTTCGGTTCATGGCCATGATTGCCTCGAAGTCGTTCTCCTCGGCGACAGGCACGGCGACGACGTCGCTTCCATAGTGGCGAAAACGCTGGGCGGCCGCGAGCACCTGGGCCGCCACCGCTGGGTCGCGGTCGATCCGCTTCTTCAGCACATCGCCTGCGCTCGCGCTGTGGCGGAACTCATCGCGCGACATGTAGCCTAACAGGTCTCGCAGGACCGGCTCGTTGGTGCGCCGCGAGATTCTCAGGAAAAAGTAGGCTGCGAAGAGCTCCGAGCACATGAAGTTCGTGAGGTGCGCGATCAGTTCGGCCTTGTCGTACGCGATCCCCAGTGCACGCTCGCGTGCCGCGACGAGCGCCGCCTCGGAAACCTCCTCACGCTGGTAACCTACGCGGTCGAGGTATCGGGCGAGCGCGGTGAAGTGTTTGAGCCCTTCGTAAAGCTCCATGCTGAGGACGGCGGTCGCATCGACATCGTCCCAGAGGAGCTGCATGAGCCGTGCAGCGTATACGGGCAGGTAGCCTTCGATGAGCGCCGCATCGTGCAGTGCCTGATGCAGATCGCGCTCGGTACGCGCGACATCGAGGTCGATCGCATCCCACGCGATGGACGTGTCGAGGGGCCACGCGTTCTCCTCGGTGGCGCGGAGATGGGATTCGTAGATCACGTCGCGCTTGCCTTGTCGCGTCGGGCACGCCGGCGCTCGACCCGTCTCGCGACGACGAGCGTCTGCAGTCCCACATCATCCTGCCGGGCCGACACCTCGTAGAAACCGACCGTGTGCAGCCAGCGAATGATCTCCTCGCCGCGACGGTAGTGTGTGTGAAGCTCCGCGAGCTGACGCATCAGGTAGTCCGCGACGCGGTCGGGTTGCATGGAGGATGTGACGAAGGTGCCGCCTGGCCGGAGCCGATCGTGACAGTTCTTGTAGAACTGGACGAGGAGATCATCGCTCAGGAATTCGCCGAGTCCCGTGGAGACAATGACGTCGAGCTCGGAGGGAAAGGATGTTGCATCGAGGGCATCGCCGCGGGTGAAGAAGTAGTGGTCGTCCCGTCCCGCGAGGTCGCGCGAGAGCTTCACCGGCGCGGGGTCGAGGTCCACGCCGAAGAATGTGCTGCGCGCGTACACGCCGGGGAGTTCCCGCTCGACCGCACGGGCCGCGAGGACGAGGTCGCGCGCGATTCCGCTCGGAATTGACAGGACGCGAAACGGGGCCGTCACCGCAACCGGGTCCACGGCGCTGCGCGATTCGAGCGCTCGGGCGGCCGTGAGGATCTCGCGTTGCGTATGGTGGAAGCGGTTGCGCATCGATCGGGCGCCGCGCATCCGCAGCAGCACCGCATCGAGGGCGCGACCGATTCCGAATCGGCCACTGGGCTGGTTCCGATAGACGTGGTCCGCGAATCGGTAGCTCCCGGAGTTCTCGATGCCTTCGCGCGCTAAATCGCTCGTGCGCATGAGCGCGTAAATGGGCAGGAGATGCAGCTTGCCCTGGCGAAGCAGCTTTCGCGGGATGGACTCCGACGTGCGCGTGCGATTGTGCAGCCGAGTCACGCACCGGCTCCGCGAGTCCGGCGTTGCGCCGCTTCATCGAGCCACGCACGCGCTGCGTTAGGCCACCCCTCACGTTCTACGCCGTGCTGGGCCAGGAGCGCGAGCGCCCACCGCTCCAGTCCAAACGCGACGCAGCCACTGTGCGCTGGTGTATCGCCCGCGAGGCGAATGCCGAAGCGGGTGCCGAAGAAGTCGTGGTGATGGTTGAAGGACGCGGCCGCGATCGTTCGGCCGGTCGCGTCGATGGCGAGGCGGAGCTCGTACTTGAGTGCGCCGGCCTGCTGCATGAGGCGGCGGCCCTCGTCAGCCGGCGCGAAGAACGGGTCGGTGGCAGTTTCGATCGACGCGTCCAGCTCGAGACGCCCGACAAGCGTCATGACCCGCCTGACGAGTGATTGCCGAACATCTTCGACTTGCTGGCGCGTTCCGATCACGATGATCTCGCGCATCGTGAACTCCCACAGCCGCTCGAGGGGGATGTGGTTCCCGTCCTCGAACCGGTAGCAGCGGCCGCGCGCGGTGAGAAGCGTCGGAGTGTCGCCGAGTGTCCGGCCGGACCATTCGGCGTAGGCGTGGTAGCAGACGGCGGGGGCCAACGATACTTCGTCATCCCGAGCCGGCAGGCGAGGGATCGCGATAGTTCCGGTAGAGGGTCCGGTCCCTCTGTCGGGATGAGCGCGATCCCTCGCTGCGCTCGGGATGACAACAGCGGCGCGCTGCAGCACCGCCGCGTCGATCAGGCTCGGGTAACGGTGCTCCGGAGCGCCAAGCGAACCCGCCCACCGAACGACGGTGTCGTCGACTGCCTCGAAGACGTCGAGCGCGAGGCCCGACAGCGCCACCCGGCCGGCGCCGACGATCACGACGTCGCCGCGCTCCCGAAGCAGCTCCAATGGGGAGGCAAAGCGCGATCGGTCAGCACGGCGCTCGAACGTCTGGTCGGGCGCGGACGTTGCCGCCACACCGGCGTCCGGGTGAAACACCCGCACGATCGTGGCGATCGTGCGGAAGTTCGCGAGACGGACCGAGCGATCGGGAATACGCGCACCTAACGACTTTTCCACCATCGCGATCAGGTCGAGGATGCGCAGCGAGTTCATGTAGCCATCCTCGAACAGTCGCGTGTCGCGATCGACCGCGTCCCCGCCGCCGAGCAGCGTGACATTGACGAAGCGTGTGAGCTGCCGCTCGAGCTCGTCGGGTGTCGGCAGTGACTTCGGCGGCGACGTCGTCATGGCTGTGTCCCCCAATTCGTCTCGACGCACCACCGCACGATCCGGTCGTAGTAATCGAGCACAGTCGGCGCCACGATGCCCGCCGGCCCGAGCACGCGGTCGGCGCGTCGGCCATCGAACACCTTGGGATACGCGAGTTGGTAGGCGAACGCCTGGACGGCTCGCGTCGCCTGGAGCAGTACCTGGTTCCCCGCTTCCTCCACGGAGCGCACGAAGAGCTCGTATGTCTCCAGCTCCACGATCGCGGGCCGAGCGATGCTGCGTTTCCGCCACGCCGGGCGGTAGCGTTCGAATGCCACCATCGTCGCGTCCAGCAGCGCACCTAACGTGGCGGATCCCGCCGCGCCCGCACACAGATGATACGTTGCACCCTCGGTAAAATCTCGCTCGAAGAGATGGTGGCTTGCGTCGGCCGCGAAGTCCACCGGGATCAGGTCGACGAGTCCCGTTTCCCGACCCGGCACCATCGGGGCAAGACCCTGGTACAGCAGTCGCAGCGCGTGATGGATCGCATTGAGGCCACCGACCTCGCCGGTGTGAGCGTCGCCAATGATCGTGCTCAGGCGGTAGATGGCGATCGGCAGCTCGCGCATCGCGTCACGCACCACCGCTTCCATCTCGGCTTTCGACTGCTCATAGCTGTTCACGAACCCATCGGCCCCACCGACGTCCTGCTCCGCGAAGCAGCCCGTCGTGCGACCGGCGACGTACACGGTGCTGAAGCACACCATTCGCTGGAGGTGCCGGCACTCCTTCGCGAAGCCAAGAACGGCTTGTGTACCCGCGACGTTTGTCTCGCGCGCGTCGGCCAGCGGTCGGTTGAACGTCGTGTCGGCCGCACAATGCACGATGTCCGTGACGCGTTCGCGCAGTGTCGCCACGTCTGCCGACCCGAGGCCAAACGTGGAGCCGAGCCGCACGTCGCCCGTGAGCGTTCGGACCCCTGGTGGCAGCACGACGGTGCGCGCCCGCGCGGTGCCGCGCGCGAGCACGACGACCGACGCGTTACTCGTGCGCGCAAGGCGCGATACCAGCTCCACGCCTAACGCCCCGGTCCCGCCCGTCACGAGGATCGTGCGTCGCTCCGACGCCGGTCGGCTCGTCATGTGCCGGTGTCAGTGCTCGAGCACCATGCAGCTCCAGTTCAGTCCGTAGCCGAACGTGAAGAGGAGCAGCAGATCACCCGGCTGGAGGAGCCCGGCATCGGTCGCATCGCGGAGATTGATGAAGTTGTCCGCGGCGATCGTGTGGCCTACGCGTCCGATGTTGGCGCTGAACAGCTTGTCCCGAGGACACCCGATGAGCCCGAGCAGGATCTCCCAGCTGCGCAGCGAGACGTTATGCGGGATTACCCACCGGATGTCGCTGAGCGTCACGCCCGCCTTCCGCAGGGTGTCCTCGATGACCGTGCGCGCAGTCGGGAAGTACGCCGCGATGATTTCGTTCTCGAGCGACCCCGAATCCCAGAACGCCCCTTTTGTCACCTGGTGCGTGGCGACGATGCGGTTGCGCGCGGCGTCCCGGCGCACCAGCATCGCGCACGCACCATCCGACACGAGGTTGTATACGACCTCGCGCGACGAACCGTGCGGCAGTCGATCCGCGCTCACGCACAGCACCGTGCGTACGTCGGGTTCCGCGAGCAATGTCGCGCGCGCCAGACGAACGCTCGAGAAGATCGCGGCACACCCCTGCTGGTCGATACCGGCGACCGATGCGTTCACGAGATCGAGCTCGCTCTGCAGCTGCGAGACCGGATACTTGAAGAAGTCCATGAGGTCGCGCAGCTGCAGCACCGATCCTGCAGGGGCAGGCGCGCACTCCATTGTCGAGCTGGAGGTCAGCGCGCCAGCGTACAGGACGAGATCGATCTCATCGGGCGACGTGTTCGTCTCCGCGAGCAGCGCGCGGACCGCGTGCATCGCCATGTCCACGTGGCTCTCCGACTCGGCCACCCGTGCCCGCTCGAAGCCGAACCCGGCGAGCGTCGACGCCGGCCCGCGCAGCGCTCCGCGCGCCTCGAGCTCCGCCAGCGTCGGGGCGTGCGCGGGCAGGTAATACGTCAGGGCATCGATGCCGACGCGAGTCATCGACAGATGGCCAGGGCGATGGTGTACGGACCCGAGGTCCGATGCCTGACGAGGATCGAGTGCGCGGGCAAGCCGGTGCCGGCGATGCGGGCGTGCATCGATCGCGACGGCTTCCACGAGAGCTCCACGTCGCGGAGCGCGTCGCACAGGTGGCGCGCCGCCTTCATCGCCGCCTCCTTGGCCGTCCAGAGCTCGAGCGGCGTTGGCGCGGCGTCCGAGAGCGAATCGAGGTGGGCGATTTCCTCGGGTCGCAGCACGCGCTTCAGGAGATCGATCGACAGTGGCTTCGTGACCTCCACGTCCACACCGACAGTGCCTGACGCGACTCGGTCCGCCACCGCGGCGACCGCGGTGCCGTTGCAGTGAGCGATCGAGATGTCGAGGCGTTCGTCGAGATCAGGGCGTCCGGCGATCGCAAAACGTGGCGCGCCGCGCGTGTTGTTCCGGATTTCGATCGTCGTGTACGTCGGTGCCGCCTCGCCGCGACGGCGACACGCCGCGCGCAGTCCGCGCTTGGCCGCGAGACGCCCCGCGAGCCAATCGCCGCGACGTCGTTCCACGAGCAGCTCGCTTAGAACCGCGCGCTCGCTCTCCGTCAGAATTCCTTCCACGCCGAGACGCGCGACCGCCCGGTCCACCATGGCTGCAGTCACGAGATGTACGCCCGCCGAGGGTCGGGCCACCGGGAATCGAACCAGCAACGTCTCGCTCAATGGGGAAGGTTCGAGTAAGGTAGTAGTTGCGCCGACCGTCTGGCGATATCGTCCAGCGGCACGCGTTCACTCTGATTCTGCATCGAAATTTGGAGGACAGTATGGCCCGGGTAGCGAAGTCAGTGGTCATCACGAACAAGGCCGATCGGATCGTCGACTACATCGCCGATGTGAAGAATCACCCGGCGTTCCTCGGCCCGCTCAAGTCGATCGCGAACGTGAACGGCGACCCGAAGAAGGCGGGCACGTCGTGGGATTGGACGTTCGTGATGGCCGGGGTCGAGTTTTCCGGTCGCGCCGAAACGGTGCGCTACGAGAGCGGGAAACAATTCAGCTTCAAGACCACCACCGGGATCCAGAGCACCTTTAACTACAACGCCGAGCCGCAGGGCAATGGCGCGAAGGTGTCGATCGACGTGACGTACGACGTGCCGCAGTCACTCCTGGCGAAGATGCAGGCGGGCGTCGTCGAGAAGTTGAACGACGCGGAAGGCGCCCGCGCCGTGGAGAATCTGAAGGCCATTCTCGATCAGTAGGCGGGCCGGTCGTGCTGGGCTGGGCGGCCGCGTACGTCGTACTGGTGGTTGCGGCGTTTGTGGTCGTCCTCGCACGGCGCGAACCGACGGTCGTGCGTGGGGATCGCGTCTTTCTGCTGACGGCGCTGTACCTGCTGCTGGCGGCGGGAGTGACCGCCGTACAAGGCGGCCGGTTTTCGTTAGGCGTGCTGGCCGCCAGCATAGTAGTTATGGTGGTTGGCTGGCTCCTGCGGTCCCGATGGTGGGTGATCGGCGCCGAGCCTGACGTGGTGGCGACGACGATCGAGGAGTGCGCCTCGCGGCTCTGCGCGCCGTCCGAGCGAGGAACCGGTGAGTGTCGCGTGGTGGTGCCGGGTGGCGCGGTGCATCTGCGCATCGCTCCAGCGGGGAGATCGACGATGATCGTCTTCGTGGCCGATGCGAAGCATCGGAAGGCGCAGCTGTTCCGGCGCCTTTTGGCCAAGCAGTATCGCGCCGTGACTCCGACGATTCGCCTCGGATCGTCCCTGACGTCGAGAGGCAGCTGACCGTGGCACGGCGGTGGAAGCAGCTCGGCGTGCTGCTGGTGGTGCTGGCCGTCGTGTTCCTCGGCGTGCGCCGATTCGCGTTCATGGCGGTGGAACGCAACGGGCTCATTGTCGCGCCCGATGGACCGGAGACGCCGGCGACGTTCGGTGCGCCATTCGAGCGACTCTCGCTCGCGAGCGGAGATCGTACGCTCGACGCGACGCTCGTACACGCTGCGCAAGACACCGCCCCTGCCCTGCTCATCTTTCACGGCACCGCCGAAGCGGTGTCGTACTGGGCGGACACGCAGGCGCTGCTCTACCGTCATGGCATCACCTCGATGGTGTTCGACTACTCGGGCTTCGGCCGAAGCACCGGCCGCCCGACGGCCGCGCATCTCGAGGAGGACGCGGACTCGGCCTACGCGCAGTTCGTGCGGCGCGTGGGCACGCGGGCCCGTCACTATGTGCTGGGTTACTCGTTAGGCACCGGCGTCGTGTTCGACGCCGTGCGCCGTTTCACGCCGGCGCCGGCTGGCGTGATCTTCGTGGCGTCCTACTCATCCGCGCGGGAAGGCGCCGTGGCCTTCGGGCTCATCCCACAATGGGCGACGCTCCTACTACCAGATCTCTGGAACAACGTCCGCGATACCCGCAATCTCCGCCAGCCGCTCCTTGTCGTGCAGAGCGATTCCGACCAGCTCTTCCCAGTGAGTATGGCCAAGGCAGTGTACGACGCAGCGACGGTGCCGAAGCAGATGGTCGTCCTGCACGGCTTTCGCCACGAGGACGGCCACGCGCATCCCACCGACGAGTACTGGGCGCCCGTCATCCGCTTCATGACCCGCGCCCACGCGGTCAATTGAGTGATCGAATGAGCGAAGGCGGTGGCGTGAAACGCCCGCTCGTCTGGAACGGGACGTTCGGATTGCCGATCGGAGTCTCCAGCGTGACCGAGCCCTTGAGGACGTAGTCGACGGTGCCATCGCCGGACGCGTCCCGCGCGGCCGCGCGAAGCCCCTGCCACGAGACGTCGATTGGAAGGTCGACGACCGTGGAGTCGTGTGCGGGGAGCGTGAACGCCGCAGCCGATTCGCCGCGGCCGACTTCGGTGGAGTCTCTGAGGGCGAAGCTGTAGACGGCGTGCTGTACGGGAAGCGGATAGGGATTCGGGTTCGCGATGGCGAGCGCGATCTCGATGGACCCGCCCGCGAGGCCGATGCTCTTGAGCTTCACGCCGCGCACGGCGATGGTGGGCTGCGCGAAGGCGCGCTCGGCGATGCGGGCGCACGACGACAGTGCTGTCGCCCCGACGGCAATGCTGACGGCCAGTAATCGAACCATGACGTCTAACGCCCCCATCGGTTGTTCGTCCGATCGATGTCCGGGAATGCGTTCTCCGGATCGATCTCGACCTTCACGATCTTCGGCGTTGCCGCCACGCGAAGGGTCGCATGGCGCTCGCCGTGAAGCCAGACATCCACGGGAAGCTCCTGCCGCTCGACCGCCGACACACCCTGCCGGGTGATGGCGAGCCTGACGGGCATCGGCGCGAGACCGCGATCCTCGATCGTGATCGCGGCGCTGTCGCCACGCACCTCCACGCCCGCGATCGCCTGGTCGAGCGTCCAGGTCTCGTAGAACCACGTGCGCCAGAACCACGAGAGGTCTCGTTTGCTGACGTCGTTGAACGTGTTGAAGAAATCGTACTCCGTCGGATGCCTGCCGATCCAGCGGCGCCCGTATTCGCGGTACGCCTGCATGAACACGTCATTCCCCAACAGCGCACGGAGCGCGACCAGATTGGTCGCCATCTTCTGGTAGCTCGCCACAGAGTAGGCCGGCGTTCCTACGGGATAGAGATCGCCATGCCGCATGAGCTCCACTTCGTCGCCCGTGCGCGCGAACCCGAGGTAGGAGTCACGCACGATGCGCTCGAGGTCGTACCCGCCGAAGAACGAGCGCATCGCCTGCGCCTGGTTGAAGCGCGTGAGGCCCTCGTCCTGCCAGGCGTGCCGTTTCTCGTCGGACCCGACCTGCATCGGAAACCACATGTGCCCGAACTCGTGCACGGTGACCGAGTACAGGCCTAACGTGTCACGCTGGCCACCGATGCAGGTAATCATCGGGTATTCCATCCCGCTGCACGACACGACGCCGTCGAGCGCGGTCATCTGCGGGTACGGGTACGGCCAGAGGAACCCCGACAGGAACTCGATCGCGTGCCGCGCGTAACGCGCCGACTGATCCCACGCCCACGCGATACGTGACGGACGGTAGAAGGCGTTGATCGTCGCGCTGTCCGCGCGCGTCGCGTCCCACAGGTATTTGTCGGACGTCCCCCACGCAAAGTCGCGCACATTGTGCGCCTCGAACAGCCACGTCACCTTGCCGCCTGCCCCCATCGTCGTCGACCGCCCCGGCGCGCGGTCGGCTTCGGTCACCACATGCACGACCTCCGGTGACCGGCGCGCTTCGGCTAGCCGCTCGCGCGTTTCGGGTGTCAGCACCTCGGCCGCGTTCTTGAGTTCTCCCGTCGCGCCGATCAGCCATCCGGCTGGCACCGTCAGCGCCACATCATAATCGGCGTAGTCCATGTAGAACTCGGCGTTCCCCATGTACCAGTCGGTCTGCCACCCGTTCACGTCGTCGTAGACGGCGAACTGCGGGTACCAGTAGGCGATCATGAATACTTCGCCATCCGTGCCCGAGCGCGGGGCGCCGTCCGCCGGAACTGTGTACTCCCACGAGAACTCGAAATCGGCTGCGCTGCCCGGTGCGAGCGGCGTCGGCAGGCGGATCCAGGCGATCGTTCCTTCGATCTGAAATCCAGGTTGAACGCTGGCGTCGACATCCCGAAGCTGCGGCAGCGGGTGGCCCTGGGCCGTAACGCGCAACAGGGTCATGCCAGTCGTGGGCGGAACTTCGACGTTACGTGCTGCGCCAGGCGCGAAGAGGTTCTGGTACAGGTGGACGGCAACATACCGGAGTGTGTCCGGCGAGCGGTTCTGGTATCGTGCTCGCGCGTTACCCGTTAGGCGCTTGTCCTTGGGATCGAGCTCGGCGCGCAGCGCGTACCGTGCGTATTGCGTCCAGTACCTCGGTCCCGGCTCGCCAGTGCGCGTCCGGGTTCCACGTTCGACCGCTCGCTTGAACCCGGGCGTCTCGAAAATTGGATACGGAACCGGACGTGCTGCAGCTGTCTGCGCCGACGGAACGGGCGCCGGCGCGTTCGCGGCCGGCGGTGTGCCTGACGAGCATGCGAAAATCGAGACGGACGCGGCCGAGGTGACCGTAACGCGCGCCATGCGGGCGATGCGGCCATTGCGCTGGTTCAACCGCGCTCGTGTCGTCATGAGGGAATCGGAGGACGCCGGCCCGGACCAGCATGCGGCCCGCCATCTGGCCGGAGATACGCCAATCTACCGCCTTTGATACGTTATGCGCTCTCCGGTGCGGTTGTCGGTCAACACCAGATTCCCCCCGCTTATCGATCCGGTGGCCGCGGTGCCGGGAATGGATTGGTCGATTGGAGCGAGGAAGAGCTGGGTCGTGCCGTTGCCTTCGTCCGTCCCGTACGCTTCCACCGTCTTCCCCGAGACCTGGCCGGTTCCCGACAGTGCGATGCGTCGACCGTTGCCCTCACGCGGGAAGTACGGCGATGAATAGAGCACGATCGCGGTTGGCAGGGTCGCGGAGGTACGATCGGTAGCCCACGAGCCTTCGATCGGCGTGTCGGCGTCCGCCGTGAGGTCGAGAACCTTCGAGACGATCGGAGCGACGGACCCAAAAAGACCGACGCCACCGGTCAGGGTGTTTCCGCGCGTGTCGTCGCCGAATGGATCGAACCCGGCCACGTAGTAGCGGAAATAGTTCGAGTCAACGGCAACGAGCGTGAATCGCTGCGCGATTCCCGGGTAGATCGTCCCGCCCGCGAAGGAAAAGGACCAGCCGCTGTCGGCTGCGCTGCTGGGCGGGCGAAGGAGCGCACCGTCCAGGGTGGTCACGTAACGTTCGTCGGCGCCGCGTCTCCACTCGTGCCGCAGATAGAAGCCGGCGGCGTTTCGCACGCTCGTCGTGTCGACGCGCAATGTGTCGCGATCGAGGTTGAATGTGACGCGCGATCCATCCTCCGGCCCGCCGACCGGAATGGTCGTCTCTCCGGTCGCCACGCCGATCGTCGTCTCCACGCGGAGCCCATAGCGCTCGCCGGGGCGAAGGCGCAAGACGTTAGGTTGACCGTTCCCTGCGGAGCCGTCCGTGACGGTGATGCTCGACACGCGATACACGCCGGCGTTCACACCGGCGCCGGTTGCTGGCCTGGCGATGACCGAGTCCCCGCGCGGACCATAGATGATGACGAGCGCATCGTCGATCGGATCGTATGGCGGCATTTCGCTCGACGTGCGCACGATCGACCGCAGCGTGCGCTCGACCGTGACGATCTGCACGGCGCTCGTTGGGTTCAGCACCGCATGCACGACGACTCGCGGCTCGAGCTCAGGCGCCGTGGTGCCCTTGATCTCGCAGCCGACGATCGACGCCGTCAGCGCGGCGACGAGCGCAACGGCGCACGCGGCAAGCGGGCGACGCGTGTGCCTCACCATTCCATCCTCAATCCGATCGATGGCAGGAATGGCAGCTGCGACGCGCCTTTCACCTGCGGCGGGTCGGTGTTCGTGTCGACCGTGTACAGGAACACGTTCTTTCTGTTGAAGACGTTCACGAGGTTCAGGTACGGCTTCACCGTCATGGCCCCCATCTCGAACCGTCGCTCCGCGCTCAGGTCCAGCCGCCAGTAGAAGGGGAACCGCTCTCCGTTGCGTGGCCCACGCACGTCCTCCTCGCCGTCGCTGCCTGGCGGCCCCCACACGTTGCGCACCGGGTCGTAGCGGTACCGGTTCATGAGACCCGCCCAGCCCGTATACGGCGTTCCGCTCGCGAGCCCCAGATGGCTGCCTAACGCCCACCGGCTTTGCGGCGGCGCGTATGTCGCCACGACGTTCGCGTTGTGACGCCGGTCGTGCGCTGGCCAATACGAGACGCCGTCCCGCGCGCGCGTCGTGACGCCGAAGCTGTAAGCGATCCAGCCGCTGAAGCCGTTGTGGTCGAGCTGCCGCAGGTAGAAGTCCGCGCCGTACGACCGTCCGTCGTAATACCGGAGCAGGGTCGGGCGGATGCGGGGGTCTACCGTGCTCGCGGGCTCTGCCAACCGGTCGTAGGTCTTGCTGTACCCCTCCACGCGGAGAAACCGGTCCTTCGCCACCCAGCGCTCGGCCCCGAGGCTGAACTGCGTCGACGTCGAGACGGGAATCGAGCTATCGCTGGCCATCCACAGGTCGAACACGCGAAGCGGAAGGTCCTCGTTGCGCATCGCGCGCATCCACTGCGAGTAGCGCCCGCCCGCCGCCGTGATCGCGAGCCGCGGCGTGATGAAGTACTTGGCCGACACCCTCGGTGAGAGGCCCAGCCAGTTCGCCCCGGACACGAACTCACCGCGCAGCCCGGCGCGCACCAGCCATCGGTCGTTAGGCTTCCACAGGTCCTCGGCAAACAGGCCGGCCATCGCCGGGGCCTGTCGCATCGTGGTGTCGCCATCCGTCGCAAGCGGATCGGGGAACTTGGCGTCGCTGTTGCCGTCGTTGCTCTCGATCGCGATCTGCTCCCGGTACGACGTCCGGTAGCTCGATAACTCGTACCCGGCGGACAGCGTATGTCGGTGCCGGGCATGCGTGATCGCGCCGGCCAGCTGCAGTTCCGCGACGCTCTGGGCAAGGTACACCGACTCGCTTGGGAGATCGAAGTGCGTCCCGAACCGTGTGTACGCGAGGCGCTGCGACAGGATCGTCCGGGCGCCCAGCGGCTGGTCGAGCGTGAGGCCGACGACGCGGTTCCCCCAATCGAACGTGATCGTTTCGTTGTCGTCGTCGGTGATGTCGATCGGTCCGCCGGGATCGCTGCCGAGCTGCACGCTTTCGTCCTGATGGTAGAGCAGGTCCTTGCCCATGTACATCGTTAGGCCGAGCGAGCCGCCTTTCGGCAGGGCGAGGCGTGAGCGGAATTGTGCGTCCTGGAAGTGATACGGAAAGTCGTTGTTCCCGCGGATCCACTCCACGACCTTGTCGGCGTATGTGCGCCGCACGGCGAAGTTCCATGAGAGCTTGTTCTGGCTCAGCGCGCCACCGAGGAACAGCGACGACGACAGCAGCGAAACCTCCGCCGTCCCATGCAGACCGTTTCGCGTCTCCTCGAGACTCTTCACATCGAGCACGCTCGACAGGCGACCCCCGTAGCGGGACGGGAACGCGCCGGTGATGACGTCCACACCGCTCACCGCCTTGTCGATGAACGTTCCGAACAGCCCGCCCATGTGAAACGGGTTGTAGATCTGGATCCCGTCCAGCAGGACGAGGTTCTGATCGGCCTCGCCTCCACGCACGTTGAAGCCGGCGGAGAAGTCGTTGCGTGCGACGACCCCCGGAAGCAGTGCGGCCGTTCGGAGCACGTCGCTCTCTCCAAGGGCAGGGATCCGGCGAACCTCGGCAGCCGAGATGCTCACGACGCTCGGCGTCGCCTGCTCGTCGAACCGCGTCCGCTCCGATGACTTGGCGACGGTGCGCACCTCGGCGAGCGACTGGGGTATCGCGGGAAGCCGAACGGAGACTGTGACGATCTCCCCACCACGCACAACGACCAGCGTGTCCGCGGCCTCGAAGCCAAACGAGATGGCACGCAGTCGAACACGCCCGGCGGGAATGTCACGGAAGGTGAACCGACCTGCAGAATCCGCACGGACGCTCCTGCGCGGCCGGTCGATGCTGACTTCGGCGCGAAGCGGACTGCCCGTCGTCGTGTTCGTGACGGTACCAGTCAGCGAGCCGACCGCAGTTGCCTGGCGCGGCGCTGGCTGCTGCGCCACGGCACGAGCCCCAACCGCGCCCGCAACGACAGTGACTGCTGTGACGAGCGCGGTCGAAGTGAGACGCATGCGTCGGAATGCCGCCGTTGGCGAAGAAGCGTCGGTGCTACCCGTTCCTGAACCCTTTGATCCGTCTCTAGCCTGACGTCCGCGAGCACGGCATCTATGTGGATGGCCGTTCGACTCCTACGTTCTCGTTTTGTCGAGCGTCACGGAACCCTCACATGGTCTTAGGCCACTACGGACTCGCGCTCGCCATGAAGCGTGCGGCCCCACGGGTGTCGCTCGGTACGCTGACGGGCGCGGCACAGCTAGCGGACCTCATCTGGCCGGTGCTGCTGCTCATCGGACTGGAGCACGTGAGCATCGTGCCGAACACGAATCCGCTTCTCAGGCTCTCGTTCGACTCGTATCCGTGGACACACAGCCTCCTCACGGCAGCCGTGTGGGGGGTGCTCGCCGGTGGCGCGTACGCCGGCATTCGTGCTGATCGCAGGGGCGGTGTGATCGTCGGGCTGTTGGTCGTGAGCCACTGGGTCCTCGACTGGATCGTGCACTTACCCGATCTGCCGCTTTATCCGGGCGGTCCGCGCGTTGGCCTGGAGCTCTGGCGATCGATGTCCGGAACGATGGTCGTGGAGACAGCGATGTTCGTGGTCGGCGTCGCCGTATATGCGCGCGCCACGCGGGCGACGGACCGAGTCGGTCGCTGGGCGTTGTGGGGATTCGTGGCTTTGCTGCCGGCGCTTTACGTCGCGAGCATCTACACGCCACCACCGGCGAGCGTCTCGGCGCTCGCGTGGGCCGCGCTCGCGGGGTGGCTCATCCCGCTGTTCGGCTGGTGGGTCGACCGCCATCGCGTGGCCTCGTGAACGGGTGCGTCCGACCGTGGTGAAGACGACGCGCCGGCGGCGTGAGCGGCTGTCGTTAGGCGAGGCGCGGCGGATCGCGCTTGCCGCGCAGGGGTTCGACCGCCCGCGACCCGCCGGCATGGCCACGGCGGCGCACCTGCGACGCATCATCCGGCAGATCGGGCTCCTCCAGATCGATTCGGTGAGCGTGCTGCTTCCCGCGCACTACCAGGTGCCATTCTCGCGCGTCGGCCCGTACGATCGCTCGCGGCTGGACGCGCTCATCTACCGCGACCGCGAATTCACCGAACAGTGGGCGCACGAAGCGTCCATCCTGCCGGTGGAGCACTGGCCGCTCATCCGGCATCACCTGAGCCCGCACGAACGGCGCTGGGGAGCGCTCGCGAAATGGATGCACGCGAACGCGGACTACGCGGCGCGCGTGCTCGATGAGGTGCGCACGCGCGGGCCGCTCCTCGCCGGCGACGTCGACGAACCGAATGGAACGCGCGGCAAGGGCGGAGGCTGGTGGGGATGGACGCAGGCGAAGATCGCGCTGGAAGGCCATTTCGCCCGCGGCACGATTGCGATCGCCGAGCGGCGCTCCGCCGGGTTCGCGCGGGCGTACGATCTGGCCGAACGTGTCGTACCTAACGAGCACCACACGCGGACGCTGGCGCGCGACGAGGCGCAGCGCGAGCTCGTGCGGCTCGCCGCGCGGGCGAACGGCGTCGCCACCGCGAGCGACCTCGCCGACTACTATCGGATGGCACCGCGCGAGGCTCGGCAGCGAGTGGCGGAGCTGGCGAGCGCGGGTGAGCTGCTCGAGGTAGAGGTCGAGGGCTGGCGCGACCAGGCGTATCTGCACCGTGACGCGCGAGCACCGCGGCGGATCGAGGCCGCGGCGCTGCTGTCGCCGTTCGACCCGGTGATCTGGTATCGCCGGCGCGCCGAGCGCCTGTTCGAGTTCGACTATCGCATCGAGATCTACGTCCCGCGCGAGAAGCGCAAGTTCGGCTACTACGTGCTGCCGTTTCTGCTCGGGGACCGCTTGGTGGGGCGAGTGGACCTCAAGGCCGATCGCGCGGCGGGCTACCTGCGCGTGCTCGGCGCGTACACCGAGCCGCATGCTCGGGCATCGGACGTGGCCCCTGCTCTCGCGCACGAGCTCGCAACGATGGCGCGCTGGCTCGATCTGGATGCGGTGTCGGTCGCGCGACGTGGTACGCTGGCGCGCGAGCTCGCCGGAGCCGTGCGAACGGCGGCTGGTTGAGCACGCTGCTCGAGAGCGTGACCCGGGTCAGTCTACGCTGGACGAGTGCGATCTCGTGTCGTACCCTTGCGATGGGACTCGTCGCAGGGGCCATGGCCACGGTATCGGAGAAGTACGAGATCGGATACGAGCAGCAGCCAGCCGCTGAGCCCACGCTCGGTACGTTGGCGACGCGCCTCGTCCGGACGACGGTGCCGCGGCGGCTGTACCAGGTCCTGCATCTCGCGCTGCCGGTGGCGATTGATTTCGCGATGCGCGGCTGGTGGCGTGGCGCGGGATGGTCGCTGGCAATCGCGTCCTTCGGTGCGTGGGGGCTGGCGGACCACTGGTTGGCGGAGTGGGGTGCGGACAACCCGTCGCGGGCCCGGTGGGTGCGGGTGGTTCGGGTG
>Ga0207706_10000501_pt1 | contig 41713 bp, 41 predicted proteins | sample KBSC53metaG_FD_184318 | JGI IMG/M metagenome (GOLD analysis project Ga0207706, IMG submission 184318) | Corn rhizosphere microbial communities from Kellogg Biological Station, Michigan, USA - KBS C5-3 metaG (SPAdes) (version 2) | ecosystem: Host-associated > Plants > Roots > Rhizosphere > Soil ... | reverse complement strand
AAAATTGACCATGAAACGTGATTGACCAACGGTAATCACCTCTCTATACTTCGCCGCCATTGAGCCCTGATGGCGGAATTGGTAGACGCGGCGGATTCAAAATCCGTTTTCGAAAGGAGTGGGAGTTCGAGTCTCCCTCGGGGCACCATCTTAAAAAAAGACCTTGAAATTCAAGGTCTTTTTTTTCGCCTGTAGAAAAGCGGGTGATCAGCAGAATGACCGATCGCCGCCTGCTCTATCTTAAAACACAGCCGCCTGTGGGCGCTGGCTTGCCTGCGAAGACGCCAGCCCAAACATCCTCAAGCTATCTGCCTTACGCCTCCACTGACTCCCCCTCCTCCACCACCCCATTCGATAACATCCCATTCGCCAAATCATCCACCACCGCCTTCGCCATCTCCCCCAAATAATGCGCCGCCCAGGCATAGCGATCGGCACTGGAATCCATGGCCGCATCCAACGCCAGCAACTTGGAACAGTGCAACAACTCGGAGACATGCTCCAGGGCATCACGGATGGGCACGCCAGAATTGACGCGGAATAGACGGTGGAGGTTGGGCTGCTTGCCGCAAGTGGAAAAGGTGATGACGCCGAGGGTTTTGTTGAGGGGTGGGTTGATCATTCGGCACCTCCGATCTGAGCGGCGGCGTCGATTGCAGCATTGCGCGTGTACGATTTATCAGAAACGTTCATTGCTCAAGCTCCTAATGTAGAGAGCTACCACGTTCGTTTCTCATGCGAATGGGTGGCAGCTATGCGCGGGCTGAGAAACCGGGACAATAGGAACCCGGCAGACCCGAAGGTCTCCCACGCATAGCCACCATGACACAGGCATGCGGGCACAAAAAAGCGCCAACAGTCTAATGGATGGTGGCGCCTATGCGCCTATTGTTTCTCGGATTCTCAAGTCCGGTCGCTGGGTTGGAAGCGACGGAGGAAAAGTAGCTCAGGAGCGGCTGGAGATGAAAGTTGGTATCTGTGGCGAGAGATTTCCGGCGGCCAGTCTGGAGGGTTGCGGGCGTTAGGAAGAGGAAAGTCGTGCACTAACCCCGGTTACGTGCAGGCGTGGCGCTTGCTGTTTCTCTCTACGGACGAGAAGACGTTGGCGTAGCACATGGCAGATGCCAACAAGGAGCTGAAAGCCGGTATGGAGGTGCGCATGCTTGCCGTACCTGCGGATGCCAGCAAAGGCCTGGGCATGTTCGATGTGCTGAATGGTTTTGAGGACGCTGCCGCCCTCTCCGATGCGCTCAAGGCCCGCGTAGCCAAATATTACGGCACGCCCCTCACCGCTTTCCTGCCCGCACTGTGTGCGCCTGGGGAAATGCTCAGGTGGACAGTGATCGTGCGCCGCACTGTGGAACAGTCCATCACCCAAAACCTACCCGCCTCGGCCAGTGGTCAGGCGCAACGTGCCTCCCTTCGCTTTGGCCTCGCAGCAGCGGCCGGGGAGTTAGCCACCGCCTACGGCGTTACTCGCTGGCCCGATGGCACAGCCACAACCGCCGCACGGGTGTGTCTGCATGCGTGGCTGGCCGAACGTGGCGGCGCCGGTAACTTCGAGGGTGATGCGATCTTGGCGCGGCTGCGCCAGGTCATCGAGCGCTTAGGAGAAAGCCGATTCACCCGTTGGGAATCTGCCGCCGCCAAGATCGATGAGCACGGCCCACGCACGATTGATCGGCTGGGCTTTCGCAAGACGATGGAACACGGCATGGGCGATGCCCTGCACACTGCCGGGGGCCCCTGAGGTTTTCATTGAGACACGGGGTCGGAAATCCGCCCGATCTTGTTAGCGGAAAGATGCCCAGCTTAGTGAACAGGTGAACATGGTGAACTGCGGTTCACCTGTGCATTTGCCCAAGATTTAGAGATAGGGTATGCCTATCTTACAGATGTGCTGATGCGGCTGCCGACACAGCGAGCGCGTGAGATCAGGCAACTGCTGCCGCATCAGTGGGTGGCGGCAGAAACCACGTAATCCCCCGATGCTTTGGGACTTACAAGGATGGCGCAATTAACGGAGTAGTCGTAACGATGATTTTGGTTGTTGAGGGTATCAGCGCCAGCGGGAAAACCACTTGGTGCTCTAAGCATGGAGGGCAACATGTCATTCCTGAAAACGGCCGTTTTGAAAACGAGCCGGATCGGATAAAGGATCCAGTCGGAGCAGCAACTTTTTGGGCAGAGCGAAACGTGGATCGCTGGCAAACGACGCTGGCCATGGAAGACATTTCTTCGTGGGTTTTGTGTGACAGTGACCCTCTCAAGCTCCACTACATTTGGAGTCTTTGGCAGATCGGCGAGGCGAGCGAACACGACTGGCGAATAGAATTGGATGCCACAAGAGAAACGATCGCACAAGGACGTATTGGCTTTGCTGACTGTTACATTGTTGGCCGCATAGATCCTCAGCTCGCGCGCGAACGAGCCAAAGCAGACACCACCCGCCGACGGAGTAGATTCGAGCTACACGTGCGCCTCCAACAAGCTCTGCTGACCTGGTACTCAGCTATGGATGAAGTGCTTCCTGGCAGAGTGCGATTCGGGTTTCCTTCAAAAATGCCCACCGTAGAAAACCTTGATGGAAGATATTCGCTAACGGCCTTTGATCAAATGATCGCATCGCTCTCCAGAAAATAATCAGCCCTCTTGCCGACAGGGATTTGAGAGGCTGATACAGAGAACGTGAATTGCCGTGAAAGCAATGTATAGGCGTATTAGCCAGCTGCTTACGAGATAGGTGCCAGGGACCCTGAGCACTCCAAACTGACACGGGGCAGAGAACCCGCGCGTTCGTGTTAGCGGCTGGATTTTTGAAGTTGGTTGACAGGTTGACGGAGTTGACTCGGTTGACGAACGCCATGCGTGCGTTATCAGCAACACAAAGGGGCATCTTTACCAACACGGTAACGATGTCCCTTTTTCTTCAAGATCCTTTCAATTTCAACGTTGAAATTTCAGTAAGCAGGGGAATCTGTCGCTACCACGATGTCGCGGGTTTCCGACCCCGTGCTGTAAGGAATCTCTCAGGGGCCCCGGCAGGTTTTGGGAATCGGCTAGCTAAAGGACGGGAGAAAATGTGGCTATGCGAGCCCAGCGAACTCAATGCGGACACCCGTGCTGCCTTCGTACAAATACAGCTGCCTGTCAGCAAACCCAATATGCAAACGGAAGTCTTTATCACCGACCTCTAACGCATCACGTATTGATTGCTCGTTTAATTCGCACGTTTTGCGAGCCCAATCGAACTGGGCGTAGATTTTTTGCAGCTGCATGAAGTTATTGATGGCAGTGCCATCGCACATGACACCACCGCCTGGTGGAAAGATCACTTCACCAGAAAGCTTCGTCACGGTGACGTTTAAGGACTTTTTCCTGCAGTTTGCTCGCTCCTCAGCCGTCAGGGTATCCGGGGTCAAGGAGCGAGAATTTGAAGGTAGCAAAGACGGCCAATTCTCCTCGATGGTGTGGATCAGCTTCTCGCGAACCCAGACATCACCATGACCGGGACCGTGGGGAAGAGCGTCAAGAAAATAGATGCAGTCTGTCTGTACCAAACCGAATGCGACGGTCTTAGTACCCTTGATCAGTCCATTGAGTAAGCGTTCAGTGCCGAGATGAAAATGCAGAATCCCCCAGTCATCAAGAAGCCCATCAGCTTTATCTATGCTGAACGTGGATCTGCTCAAATACGGTAACAGAGGCTGGCCTTGGTGGATTGCAAGGCAAAGCCCATCGAAGCCGCTTTTTAGATCAGCAGGGACAGAGAAAGACGCTGCGCACTCTGTCCGTCGTGGCGTTGCAACTGGACATCTTCTTTGGAGCTTGAAAAGAAGCAACGCGCAGCCGGTCACATCTCTGTTGGGAGCTACGACATTCAGTTTTTTCAGTTCAGATTCGACGAACGTCAGCAGGTCAGCTTCGAAAGCTGCGCGCATGGTTTCCCTTTTTTGATAGCCTCCGCGAGCTTTGATCGTAGCAGCACCTGATTAAGAAAATGCCCCAACAGAAAGCAGCGTGTATCCCTGCTTGTATCCCGAGATCCAGAATCAGCCTGGAAGCCTTAGGATATATAGAACACTCGAGTCTCCCTCGGCCCCTCTTAAAAAAAGACCTTGAAATTCAAGGTCTTTTTTTCGCCTACAGAAAAGTGGCTCGTCGACGCACTAACTATTCACCCGCCCCTTCCCCCTCACTTATGCAGGATCGCCCGATAAATATCCTCCAGCGCCATGATGCGCTGAGCGGCGTTGAGTTTGATGGCTTCCTTGGGCATGCCGAACACCACGCAACTGGCTTCATCCTGGGCGACCGTGGCGGCGCCGGCGTCGAGCATTTCCTTGAGGCCGCGCGCGCCGTCGTCGCCCATGCCGGTCATGATGATGCCGGTGGCATTTCTGCCGGCGAACCGGGCCACCGAACGAAAGAGCACATCCACGGAAGGCCGATGGCGGTTGACCAGCGGTCCGTCGATAACCTGAGCGTGATAATAGGCGCCGCTGCGGTTGACCATCAGGTGCTTGCCGCCGGGTGCGATCAGGGCCAGGCCAGGCAGGATACGGTCGTTGTTGCGCGCTTCGCGCACTTCGATTTCGCACACGCTGTTGAGGCGCTCGGCGAACGAAGCGGTGAACTTCTCGGGCATGTGCTGCACGATCACCATACCCGGGCACACGCGCGGCAGTGCCGTCAGCACGGCTTCCAGCGCTTGGGTGCCGCCGGTGGAGGTGCCGATGGCGACGATGCGCTCGGTGGTCTGGGCCATGGCATGCCCATTGGCGGCGGGCAGGATCGCATCGGCACTGAGCTTGCTGGCTGGAACCAAGGGCGGGCTGACGCTGCGTTTTCCCAGGTTCCTGACATTGGAGTTTGCGGCGGCCCGGATCGCGGCCACCAACTCGGCCGCCGATTCAATCAGGAAACTCTTCAAACCGGTTGAGGGCTTGGTGATGATTTCCACAGCGCCCGCCGACAGCGCCTGCAGGGAGGTTTCCGCGCCTTTCTGGGTCAGCGAGGAGCAGATCACCACCGGCGTCGGCCGCTCGCTCATGATTTTCTTGAGAAACGTGATGCCGTCCATGCGCGGCATTTCGACGTCCAGCACGATTACGTCCGGCCATTCCCGCGCCAGTTTGTCCATTGCGAAAATCGGGTCGGAAGCCGCCCCCATGACGTGGATATCCGGCGTATCGCTGAGAATCGCCAGCAGTACCTGGCGCACCACGGCCGAATCATCGACCAGCAGCACACTGATTTTTTTGGTAGGCATCTTCTTGAAGTATTCCCATTGGTTGGTGCCGAACCCAGACGTTGCCGTTCCACAGGTCGAACATGATCGTGCGGTAACCGGTACTGCCCATGTCCTGGGCGGTCAGGTGCAGGTGATGACGCTCGGCCAGGGCCAGCGCCGCGCGAATATTCAGGCTGGCGACGTCCTGCGTCGGCAGACGACGTTGCAGATCCGGAAACATCTCGCCGCCGCCGAACAACTTGACCTGGTAATCCCGTGCATGCGTGCCATTGATTTGCGCGTGACGCAGCAGCAGTTCCAGGGCTTCGTCGGCATACCGGCCATCGAGGGGCTGATGGTTGCGCAGGCGCCCCGGCAGCATGAAGTGACACATGCCGCCGATCAGCCGCTGCGGATGCCAAAAGGTGATCGCCACACAGGAGCCGAGCAAGGTCCGCAGGCGCGTCGGCCGCGTTGCAAAACTGACTTGGCCAGGCGCCAATACCACTTCGGTCGTACCCACAGGCTTTTTCATGGCTTGCGGTAAATCGACGGCGCCACCAGCTTCAAGGTGTCATTGACGCCGTGGAGGCTTTCGGAGTGACTGATGATCAAATAACCACCACGCTTAAGCAGCGGCAACAGACGCGCGACCACCTGGCTCTTGGTCTGCTGATCGAAATAAATCATCACGTTGCGCAGGAAAATCACCTCGAACTCCCCCAGCGCCGGCAGCGCTTCGTTAAGGTTGACCTGGATAAAGTTGACGCGGTTGCGCAAGGTCTTGTCGATCAGGACGGTGCCCTCCTGACGCCCTATGCCCTTGAGGCAGTACTTGACCAGCAGCGGCTGGGGCAATGTCTCGATGCGTTCCATTGAGTAATGCCCCGTGCGCGCCTTGGCCAGTACCTGGGAGCTGATGTCCGAGCCGATCACTTCCCAGGGCGTGGTGCCGAGGCTTTCGGCCAGGGTCATCGCCAGGCTGTAGGGCTCTTCGCCGGTGGAACTGGCCGCGCTCCACACGCGAAACATCCGGCCCGGCGCGGCCTGGGGCAGCACGTGCTGACGCAGGAAGTCGAAGTGCTTGGGCTCGCGAAAAAAATAGGTTTCGTTGGTGGTCAGCAAATCCAGCGCAACCTGCAGTTCGCCCTTGCGCTGGTCATTCATGATCAGCTTGAAATACTCACCATAGCTCTGCAGCTCATAGTGCTTGAGGCGCTTGAACAGGCGCCCGGCCACCAGGGCTTTCTTGGCGGGCGACAGGTTGATGCCGGCCGCCCGGTACAGCCAGGTCTGGAACTGACCGAATTCATGATCGTCGATGGAGACGGTATCTGACATGATCGAGCCTCAACGCAGGTCGAGGTCAGGGGCCGGCGCCTGGCCAGCCTCGGCCAGGCTGGACATCTCGTCGATAGACAGCACCTTGTCCACTTCCAGCACGATCACGAATTTGCCCTCGACCTTGGCCATGCCACTGATGAAATCGGCGCGAATGCGCGCACCGAAGCTCGGTGGCGGTTCGATCTGCGTGGCCGGGATCTCCTGCACGGCAGATACCGTATCGACCAGCAGCCCGATGTCCTGTGGCTGACCGTCCTCGGTACTCGCCTCGATGATGATCACGCAGGAACGCCGGGTGATCGCCGAGTTGGCCCGCCCAAAGCGCGCCGACAAGTCCACCACCGGCACCACTGCGCCGCGCAGGTTGATCACCCCGCGCACGAAAGCGGGCATCATCGGCACCACGGTCAGGCTGCCGTATTCGATAATTTCCTTGATCCCCAGGATGCCGATGGCGAACATTTCGCCGCCCAGCATGAAGGTCAGGTACTGCGCATCCTCATCGACCGCCACCGCGGTCTGCCGAGTCGTCATTACTGCGCCCATGTCACTACTCTCCCTTGTAGGCCCGCATCGATCGTGCGATCAGAAGCGGGTGAAATCCGATTCGTCCGGGGCACTGGCCATGGTGTAGGCGAACGCCTTGCGCGGCGGCGTTGGTTTGGTGCGCGGCGGTTGACGGTTGGGCGTGCTGCCGGAGCTGTCCACGCCGGTGCTTTGCACCGCAGCCTTGGACGCGGAATCCAGCACGAAGAAACTCATGGCCTGTTGCAGTTGCTCGGCCTGGCTGCTCATTTCTTCGGCCGTGGCCGCCAGTTCCTCACTGCTCGAGGCGTTTTGCTGGGTCACTTGGTTGAGCTGGGTCATCGCCGTGTTGATCTGCGCGACACCGGCGGCCTGTTCTTCGGACGCCGCGCTGATTTCCTGCACCAGGTCGGACGTCTTGTTGATGGAAGGCACCATTTCGTCGAGCAACTTGCCGGCTTTCTCGGCCATCTCCACGCTGCTGGAAGACAGTTCGCCGATTTCCTGGGCGGCGACCTGGCTGCGTTCGGCCAGCTTGCGCACTTCGGCGGCCACCACGGCGAAGCCCTTGCCGTGCTCGCCGGCCCGGGCGGCCTCGATGGCGGCATTGAGCGCGAGCAGATTGGTCTGGTAAGCGATGTCATCGATGATGCTGATGCGCTGGGCGATTTTCTTCATCGCCACCACCGTCTGCTGTACCGATTCGCCGCCCTCGGTGGCTTCCTTGGCCGCTTTGCTGGCCATGCCATCCGTGACCTTGGCGTTTTCGGTGTTCTGGTTGATGCTGGCGCTCATCTGTTCGACCGACGCACTGGTTTCCTCGACACTGGCGGCCTGTTCACTGGTGGCCTGGCTCATCGATTGCGCGGTGGCGCTGACTTGTTCGGAGGCGCTGGCAAGGTTATCGGAGGCGTTACGCACTTCGCCGATGATATGGGCCAGCTTGCCGACCATGTTGCGCATGGCGTTGAGCACCATGCCGGTTTCATCTTTGCCACCTGGCTCGATGTGCGCATTAAGGTTGCCTTCGGCCAATTGCTCGGCGGCGCTCGCCGCCTGGCGCAACGGCCGGGAAATGATCCGCGCGATGAATATCGCCAGGCCCAGACCGATCAGCAGGGATGCGACCAGTACCGCGATGATCGACACGCGTGAGCTTTCATACAGCGCCGAGCCCTTGTCACCCGCGGCAGTGGCGCCGGCGTCATTGAGCTCGACCATTTTCTGCAGGCGGTTGGTCACCTCATCGAAATGCCCTTTGGATTCACCCCGGAGCAAACTGCGCGCCTGGGCTTCCTGGTTCTGACGGGAAAACTCCAGGACCTGCTTGCTGCTCGCAATGTAGGCGTCCCATGCGCTTTTCACGCTAAGCAGGAGTTGACGATCTTCATCGTTCGACAGCAATTGCTCGTAGGTCTGCATGCGGGTTTCGAACTGCTGGCGCGCCTCGGCGGCTTCGCGTTCGGCCTGGGCCTTTTCTTCGGGAATCTCGGTACCGATGTGGCGGTTTTCTTTCAAGCGATAGTTGGCGGCAAAAAAACGCATGCCTGCGGCTGCACGCATGGAGGGCATCCAGTTGCCCTTGATGTCCTGGGCGGCCTGGTTGACGGCACCGAGCTGAAGGATAGCGAAGGCGCCCATGGCCCCGGTGAGGGCCAGGACCACCAGGAACGAGCTGATCAGCTTGGTGGAAATTTTAAGATCGTAGAACCATTTCATCGGGGAACCTCCATGGAATTGCAAAGACGTCAGCGGGCGACGAGCGGTGGCGACTGAGGCGCCTGGGCCGTGCGGGCTTCCAGTTGTACGATTTGATTGAGTAGCGCCGGTACATCCAGGATCAAGGCCACCGCGCCGCTGCCCAGAATGGTCGAGCCACTGATACCGCGCAGTGCGCCGAACAGCTTGCCCAGGGGCTTGATCACGGTCTGGAACTCGCCGTGCAGGTCATCGACCACCAGCCCGGCCTTGTGCTCGGCATAGCGCACCACCACCACGTTCTGACGGCGCGCGGCCGGGCCTTCGTGGCTGAAGTGGTCGCGCAGGTCCACCAGGGGCAGCACCTCGCCACGCAGGTCCAGATAGCCCTGATCGCGGCTGGACTGGCGCTGGCGTTCATCCAGCTCGACGCATTCCTGGACCATGTCCAGCGGAATCACGTAGGTGGATTGGTCGATGCCGACCAGGAAGCCATTGATGATCGCCAGCGTCAGCGGCAAGCGAATGCGCACCACCGTGCCCTGGCCTGGGCGGCTGTCGAGGTCCACGGTGCCGCGCAACAGCGTGATATTGCGCTTGACCACGTCCATGCCGACGCCCCGCCCGGAGAGGTTGGTGACGGCCTCGGCGGTGGAGAAGCCCGCTTCGAAGATCAGGTTGTAGACCTCCTGGTCGGTGAGCACCGCGCCGCTGGCCACCAGCCCGCGCTCCTGGGCTTTTTCCAGAATGCGGTCGCGGTTGAGCCCGGCGCCGTCGTCGGCGATTTCGATAACGATGCTTCCAGAGTCGTGGTAGGCATTCAGGCTCAGATGGCCCTTGCTCGACTTGCCCGCCGCACGTCGCGCATCGGCACTTTCGATACCGTGGTCCATGGCGTTGCGCAGCAGGTGCATCAGCGGGTCGCCGATCTTCTCGACCACGGTCTTGTCCAGCTCGGTCTCCGCGCCACTGATGATCAGCTCGATGTCCTTGCCCAGTTCCTGGCTGACATCGCGCACCACGCGACGGAAGCGGTTGAACGTGTCGCCGATGGGGATCATGCGCAGGTGCAGGGCACCATCGAGAATCTCTTCCACCAGCCCCGACACCGTCGAGGTGGCCTCCTGCAGCGGGTCGTTGTTACAGGAGCGCGCCAACAGGCTTGCGCCGGCGCTGGCGATCACCAATTCGCCGACCAGGTTGATCAACTCGTCGAGCTTGTCGGCGTTGACCCGAACATAACTGCCGTCGCGGGTTTTCGCCTCGCTGTTCGCTGGCTGGCGCTGGGGCGACGCGGGGGCCAGGCCTGGCTCGGCTTGCGCGATCAGGTCACTGCCGATGGCGACGCTGCTTTCGGGCGTTTCGTCGACCGCGCTGATGTGCACGTCACAGTCGTCGCGCACGAAGTCGAACACTTCGTTGAGCGTGGCATGGCTGGCCGTCGAACGCAGGTCGATCTCGAAGCCCAGGTAGCAGCTTTCCGGGTCCCAGTGCTCCAGGGCGGGGATGCTGTCGGTCAGGGTGGTGACCTGCACCATTTGCCCCAGCGTATCGAGGTAGCGCAGGAACGACAGCGGGTCCATGCCATTACGGAACACGTCCACGCCGAAACGCAGAGAAATATGCCAAAGCACGTCGGCCCCCGTGTCGTCGTGCACCGCAGCGGGTACGACGTCGGCGGTGGCGGTGCGCAGCGGCTGGTAGTCGCTCAGCGCCTCGCGCAAGGTCTCACCGCGCTCCAGCGTGGCCGGGGTCGGCGTCTCACCGCGACTGGCGACCACGTCGACCAGTTCAAGCATGTGGTCGCCGCACTTGAGCAGCAGCGCGATCAACGCCGCGTCCACCGCCACACTGCCATCGCGCAGGCGGTCGAGAACGTCTTCGACGATATGCGTGAACCCCACGATCGACGCGAGGCCGAACAGCCCGGCGGAACCCTTGATAGTGTGCGCGGCGCGGAAAATCGCGCCGATGGCATCCTGGTCACCGGGGTCGCTTTCCAACTGCAGCAGGGATTGCTCCATGGCCTGCAGCAGCTCGCGCGCCTCGACGATGAAGGTCTGCAGTGCCTGATCGAGATTGATGCTCACCTGGACTTTCCTTGTCGATCAATGAACGGGACAGTGCCGCTTAAAGCGCGGCGCTGCGACACAGTTGGAGCGCCTGCATGACTGCCTGGCTCTGGCCTGTCACACTCAAGGCGGTGCCGGCAACGCCGGCTTCACGCTGGATGACGGCCAGCAACTGCAGGCCGGCACCGTCCATTTCCGTCACCTGGGACAGGTCCAGTTCCAGGCGCGGGACCGCGCCCATCTGCGACAACAACGCGCCCGCCAGTTCAGCGACGGTGTAGATCGTGAGTTCGCCGTCGATGCCCACATGGGCGGTGTCGTCGATTGTTTCGTGAGTGATCGGCATGGTGGCCTCCCTGGCGCCGGGTGTCAGGGCAGGATCAATTTGGAGACCGCCGCCAGCATCTGCGCCGGCTGGAACGGCTTGACCACCCACGCCTTGGCGCCCGCGGCCTGGCCTTCGGCCTTCTTCGATTCCTGAGATTCGGTGGTCAGCATGATGATCGGTGTGAACTTGTAGTTGGCCAGCTTCTTCACCTCCTTGACGAAGGTGATGCCATCCATGTTGGGCATGTTCACGTCGCTGATGATCAGGTGCACTTTTTGTCCGGTCAGCTTGTTCAGGGCGTCCTTGCCGTCGCTGGCCTCGATCACGTCGTAACCGGCGCTTTTCAAGGCGATGCCGACCACTTGGCGCACGCTGCTGGAATCGTCGACCACTAATACATTCTTCGCCATGATGTGCTCCTAAAAGAAAGTGATGTCTTGGGAATTCGACTGCACAGCCGCCTCGCCGCGATGGAGGCGTCGTTGCTCGTCAGTGGCATAGGTGGTTTCCATGCGCGCCAGCCATTGGCGGGCGTCGATGGCCAGCGGCTGGTCCGGGGTCTGGTTGGCCTGTTGCAGATGGTCATGCAGCGCGTGCATGTTGTCGCGCACGTGACTGAGGATCTGGCTGACCCGGTCCTGGAATTGCAGGTTGACCAACACCTCGGTCATCTCATCGCGGATGCCGTAGCTTTCCTGCTTGAGCAGGTCGGCGGATTCGGCCAGGCGCCCAGTGATGTTCTGGAAGCGTGTGAGCACCATTTGAATACTGTTTTCGGACTCGGCCACCGAATGGCTGTCCTGGTCGGCACTGCTGGACGCGGCCTGCACCAATTGAGTAATGGCGTTGTTGATGATGTCGACCTTGGCCGACATCTGCTGGCCCGTTTCACTGGATTTGCTCGACAGGCTGCGCACCGCATCGGCCACCACCGCGAAGCCGCGACCGGCCTCACCGGCGCGCGCCGCTTCGATGGCCGCGTTGAGGGCCAGCAGGTTGGTTTGTGCAGCAATCGCTGCCACATCAGCGGCCATGGTACGCAGCTCGCCCGTGTAGGCGGTCAGGCTGCGCACCTGCGCCAGGGTCTGGTCACGGCTGGTTTGAGTGGCCTTGAGCGAATTGATCACCTGGCTCAACTCGCTGTCACTGCGCGCCAGCACCTCAAGCGCGCCGTCAGCGGCCTGCCCGTCCAGCTCGCCGGCCGCGTGCTGCGACGCTTGTACCGTTTCCTCCAAGCGAGTGGCGATCCCGGTGAAACGGTTCACCAGGCTCACGATCGCTTCCTCGGTCTGATGGCGCGAGCTTTCCACCTGCTTGGCCCAGATGGGCATGGCACCCAGCAATACCTCATCGAGCTGTGCACGCGAGGCCAAGCCGTCATGTGCGTGCGCACTCGATTGGTCCGCCTGCGCCTGCGCAATCGCTCGCTGCAGTGCGTTGCGCTGTGAAGCCGCGCTCCAGGCACAGGCACCGAGGCCGACCACCACCAGTACTGCGCAGGCCACCAGATTGGCCGGCGAGGTTGATTGCACGAGTATCCACAAAACGGCCGGCACGACCGGGATCAAGGCGAACCAACGGAAACGAGGATAAACGGGAAGGGGCATGCGGCTGGATGGGCGCTGGGGCATGAGTTCGGTCCTTGAACAGTGTTGCGGATATAAACGACATAGTGTTTATCCGCCCCTAGCGCCTCAACTTTAGGTCTGTTGAGTGCCTTCCGTCTGGTTTATGACCGATATGTTAATGACCCGTGGACCTGAGGCAGGCATTCCTTGAGGCCGCCCTTGCCGGGCGGCCGGTAGGGTTATTTCAACAAGGCAATCAGCGCGCAGACCACCGTGATCGCCAACGCCGGCCATTGCATCGGCATGAAAAAGAAGTGGTGGCGCACGCCATCGACGTGCGGTTGTCGGTTCAGTACAAAGCCCAGCAGGGTGTTGATCGCTGACCCCACCCCGAAGCCGAGCAACACCTGCATCAGCGATGTGTTGCCGGGTTTGACGCTGGGGTCGGGCCACAGCCCCGTCAATAGCAGCACCATCGCCACCGGTGTAAACAACGTCAGCCAGCCTGCGCCGCGATAGATCATCATTTAATCCTCAGCTGTGACGCTGCTGGCTCAAGCCCGCTCGCGTGTTTGTTGTTGCGCCGCAAACACGGCATCGAGGGTATTGAGGAACAGGTCGTGACTCAGAATGCCGGTAGAGATGGTCGACAACACGGGTTTGCCGCTCTCGTCCTTGATCACCACTTTTTCGGTCCAAGCGTTGAGGTCGACGCTGCGCAGCGACGACATCGGCACTTTGTGGCCCTGGTACTCGAGGGATGCGCGGCTGACGACGATTGGCGAGGTGGTGATTTTCAGGAAGTTGCCACTCACGCGTTTGCCCCAGACCTGCCCCGAGCTGATGCAGTTGAACGTCACAGCCCCGCCCATCTCCAGCGTCGCGATCACTGCTGGCATGCGTGCGCGAACGTGCAATTCACGCACCAGTTGCTGGAATTCGTAAAAGCCTTTGAGGCTTTCAATCACCCGATGAAACGGCTCGGACGCGTTTCGACGATAGGCCAGGTTGGTGATCATGCCGGTCATCACGGTTTGCCCGGAGCCGAACAAGTACAGGTCTTCGATATCGGCAAACGCCGTGTACTCGCGTTGCTCGTTGATGATGCGTTCGATGCCGAACTCAAACACGTTGTAGCGTGGCGCGCGCAGTTTTTTGTGCCAGGCGTAGGCTGCAAACACGCCCACGGCAAGAACGACCAGCAAGGCGCTGGTGGCGTAGATCAGGGTATGTGGGTTGGCAAAGTTCAAGGCCATGCCACGTGATGTCTGGAGGTTGACCGGGCCATCGTTGCCCGGTGGCAGTATCGTGCCCAGGTACAGCACAAAACCGGCGAGGGCCAATAACACAACCCCGAATATCAAACTGAAAATCAGGAAGCCTTTGCCGTGGCGGAAACTCGCGATCAGCTCGCCGGTGGCCGAAGGTGCTTGGGTAGGGGATGACTGCATAAGTGTTTGCGTCCTTGTAATGGGTTAAGCCTTGCACACTGTCAGTCTGGTGGCCGGGTGCATTTGGCACGGCGAGTTGGAACATGGCTAATTAATATCGTTCCTTGGGAAGATGACTTCACAGGAGGGTGAGCCTGGCAGTTCGCGGTATTGGGGTCTTTTTTTTCCTGCCTGGAACAGTGATCATCGCCCTCCCCCAAGCCCTAGGAACCAAGACCATGGAGTTGACGCTGGAAGCTGTTGCGCTTTTTGCACTGAAGCTGGTGCACGAGACGGATGGCGGCAGCCCGGTCTTGCGGGACGATCCGGTGATGGATGGGTATGAGCGGGAGGTATTCGGGCTGCTGGTGCGGCAGGGAGACTTGGCGGCCATTCAATCCAAAGTCGCGGAATGTGTGGATCAAGCGCTTGAAGCACTGGGCGGGGCCGATACGGTGATGGGGCGCGAGTTGCAGCGCTTGGCGCTGGGCGTGCGCCAGGCGTCGACACTGGATGAACTCAATGACCCGCTCAACGCACTCAAGGATTACCTGAAAGCCATCCTGTAACGCACGGTTCATCGCCGCCCCTCCACCGCCATCCGCACCGCCAGCCCCATCAATACCGAGCCCATCAACCAGCGCTGCACCACCTGCCAACCCGGCCGGGTAACGAAAAACACCGCGATGGACCCCGCCATGGTGGCAATCACCGCGTTGACACTCACGCTGATGAGAATCTGCGTAAAGCCCAGCACCAGGGATTGCGTCAACACGCTGCCATGACCGTTCGGGTCGATGAACTGCGGCAGCAACGACAAATACATCACTGCCACCTTGGGGTTGAGCAGGTTGGTCACCAGGCCCATGGTGAACAGCTTGCGCGGGCTGTCCTTGGGCAGATCCCGCACCTGGAACGGCGAACGCCCACCCGGCCGGATCGCCTGCCAGGCCATGTACGCCAGGTACAGCGCGCCGCCGAAACGCAGCGCGTCATAGGCAAACGGCACCGCCATGACCAGGGCCGTGATCCCCAAAGCCGCGCACACCATATAAACCAGAAACCCCAACGCCACGCCGCCGAGGGAAATCAACCCGGCCGTGCGACCCTGGCAAATCGAACGGGAGATAAGGTAAATCATGTTCGGACCGGGCGTGAGCACCATGCCGAGTGAAATCAGCGCATAGGCCAGCCAACTGGACAGTTCGGGCATTGTTGGGCTCCTGGGGTGTTAGGTTGTCGGCGAAACATTTGGCCAAGGTTGTCAGCTTGGCCGCCATGGTAGGGCGTTCAAAATGCGCGCGTTAGATACAGATCCGCGAGTAAAACGGCATACACCCAAGAGGCAGGACATGATCGACTTCAACAACAAAGGCTTCTTCAAGCTCAAGCAAAACAACGAATACGCCGAACGCGTCGCCGCCCTGCTGCTGGACGGCGAAGAAGTGGTCGACGCCTACAAGGCCATGCGCGACGGCGTGGTGTTCACCACCAAGCGCATCATCGCGGTGAACGTGCAGGGGATTACCGGCAGCAAGAAGGACTTCACGTCGCTGCCGTATAAAAACATCGTGGCGTATTCGGTGGAGACGTCCGGGACGTTTGATCTGGATTCGGAGTTGGAGATTTATTTTTCGTCGCTGGGCAAAGTGAAATTCGAATTTACCGGCAAAACCTCGATTGTGGAAATCTCGCGGTTGATTTCCAAACATCTGCTCTGACTCCTGGCCTTGAAAAGTCTACAGTGTGAAAGCCTGCACCGCTTAAACGATCGATGCAGTTTTCTCACTGTGACCGGCGAGCGTGATTTCACAGCAGCTTGCAGATGACCTTCAAGTCATCAAAAAGAAAGTGCGCGTTAGCTCGACAATAGACATCATAGTGCTCAGCCATCTGCCTGCCGCTCTGGGTATGATTGAAGTAAGCATCGACCATCTCCTGTGGTCGGTGCAACCGTGGTTTATTCAGAACTCGCTCCTCCGTAAGGTCTCGTTTTTTGCGAACCTGCACGCGCCCGTCTCGCAGTAAATTACGGAGCAAATTCCACTCATAAAAGAAAAACCCGTCCAACTCATAAAAATTCAAAAATGGGATATTGTGCAACAACACGAAATAACTATTATGCTCATAAGCCCCGCCCACACCATGCCGACTTAACTTTTTGCGGATACTCTCATCACTCAGACTATCTCTAAGCACTGCTAACTGGCGAACAAAACCGGCGCGGAAATTATCATTAAGAAACAACTGACATTGTTCCGCGAGGTAGGTCGGCATGTCCGACAACTGATACTTAACCTGAACAAAGTAATAAATATCATCCTCTACATCCTGAAGAATAAAATCTATATCATACCCCTTAACCTTCGAATTATTGCTCGGCTTAAACTCATCATAGACCTTGAAGCGCGGATCATTAAGATCCCGAATGTAGTTGAGGATATAATTTTTTTCGAATCCCACCCCTAGCAAATGACCAAAATTTTGGCCTTTCTCATTTCCTTTTGCCTCACCCAATAAAAACCTGACAAACTTTCTCAACCCATACTTAAAGTTCAGCGCCCCCCTGATATATACGCCGCCTTTGTATTCAATAAAGCTGCTAGCTGAGTCCAACGTGGGTGAACGTCCAATCAGCGCACTGTTGATCATATCCACTGTTGCGGAGCTGACAATACTTCTCAAGTAGGCTTCGTCGGTCGTGACTTGACCTGAAATCACACGCAGCTCAAGGTGAACTGCAAAATCGACGATTTCTCGCAGGTACTGATATTTCGGATGCCGGACCATATCTTCTGACAAATAGTCGGCGTGTATGGAAAAACATTTATCCAAGGTCTGATCAACCAAAAGTTTTCGGAGCGCCTCTGGCAACCGCCCATATCTTTGAAGTAAAGGTATAGCGTCATGCCGAGAAATCAAGTCACTGATCTTTGAATTAGCCTCGGTAATTTCCGCTAGCCAAAAACCCTTAACCCGTCGTTGTAGCTTCACAGTAGGCGTAATATGAAGAGTGTCTCCCGCCAGCCTAGCCGTCAGCAGACCTTGCGCCATCAGAAAATAAACTTCACTTAGGTAGTAACTCGTCCATAAATTAGCATTCATGAGGATGGCCAAATTATGAACTGCACGCAGCTTCAAGCTTTCGGCAACCCTATTACAAGTATATTCGAGCGCTGCCCACGTATAAGACGCATTAAACCCAGCGATCATTTCGCGTCGAGACGCTGACTTAATGTCCTCTCCCGACAATAAAACTCCAACCTTGAAATACAGACCTAACTGATCAGTAAAACGATGCATGGTTTCCTGATTAAGGGGTGTGTAGTCTTCAAATAAATAATCAGGCAGGGTGTCGCGGGCATGCCGCAAGTTAACGCTAAGCTTTTCCCAGAGTAACGATTGGATCTGCTCGGAGCGAATCAGGCTACGCAGTAACGGGATACGGTAAAGCACTCGAGTGTACCACTTGAGACGTTCCCCTACTGGAGGCTCCGTGGTCATTACCGCCATAGGATTATGCAAAAAGTCAAGCAGCGCTGGATCAACGTTGTCATAAATCATAAATAGTTTCCTGTTCGCTCTTTATTACCTTTACCCCCGGCGTTTCATACGGCCAGTTTCCGAGGCTATCAAACCGCAGGCGCGATGCGAAGGATGTCTATATGCGGGCGCAGTTTTATCTTCTTTATCAAAGATATAAATGTCAGTTTTCAATTGGCTCCGCAACCAAGGTTCCCATTTCGGCTGGCGTTGCGCGGCAACTTTTACCTCCTTTTCTCACGGACGGATCGTTTGAGAGATACAACTCCGGTATTACGCAACCTGATTGAGTCCAATGCTAAACGAAAAAAACAGAAAACGAGATAATCGAAACGTGCCTTTCCAACCAGATCTCAGTCCACTTTTCCCACACGTACAATCGAATTAAGCCGACATAAGCTTCTGCTCGCGCGCTCGTAGGCTCACCTCCTCGCACAAGGACGTGAGCCCGTCATGCCAGAACGCTTTTACCCACCCACCGAAGAAGAGTTACGCAAACAACGCATCCTGACGCCACAGCCATCGCGTGCGCCGTATTCGCCATCGGTTGATTTTTTCGAGCCATCCCCTGCCCCAGCCCCTACGCGAGCCAAACCTCCCGGCTGCGTCTTCATGAAGCCTTGCCAATTGCCTGACGGCATCACTCATTACTTCAACCCGGCAGGGTATGTGCCGTTGGAACTGATCAGGGAGTACGGCCACTTAAGCCTGCTGGGTGGGCGTGAGGTGTACAGCAGGGGCGCGGTTGCCTTGCGCAAGATCGGCGGCAGCACATTGCCTGCAGGTTTGGGCCAGTTGGCGTTGCGGTCGGCCGTTTGGGAGTCGGCGGCAACTGCCGTTGGATCGGTCGCAGGGGGCCTGCTGACGGGCTTGGTGGCGCTGGCCTGGCCGTCAGAGCTGGGTGATAGCGCGCTCTACAGCGAGGAGCAGTTGCGTTCGATGCAACGGGCGCGGTCGCAGATGCGGTTGCATATCGAGCAACGCGAGGACGGCACGCTCAAGGGGTATGGGTTCTACACGGGCAACCATGCCGATTGGCAGATGATTGATGTGGTGCAATTCCAAAACCATAGCGATCAGTTTGTAGCGGATTTGGGTGAGGGTGTGGAGTTGATCTGGACACCCGCCGTTGATCCCAGCGACACGCTGGGGATTCCGCCATTGGAGGCTGCGCCGCAAGCGCCGATGATCTGGATTTATCCGCCGACGGAGAAAGCGGCGCAGATTCTGGTGAACCCGGTTTATCCGCCGGAGTATCGGGATTTTATTCTGGTGTTCCCGGTGGAGTCGGGGGTACGGCCGCTGTATGTGGTAGTGAATGAGCCTCGGAAGGGCTTGAAAAACCCAGATTATGGCTACCACCCGGCCCCCAAGACCAAGGAAATTACTGGTTTCCCTGGTTTGATAGAACAGAAGAGAAAGACGCGAAAACGTAACGGCGGCGGTCTTCGGGAACGTTGGAAGGACGCGAAAGGAAAGAGACTTTTTGAATGGGATTCGGAACAAGGTGAGCTGGAAGTCTACCGATACAGCGATGTGAAACACCTAGGTTCATTTGACCCTTATACCGGTGAGCGGCGGGGCCCGGCGAAAGATGAACGGCGAATTACAAAATAAACGGAGAGTCAATCAAGGTGATGAAGATAAGACTGGAATGGTTTGACAAACAAACCGAAAACTTAGAGGCGGACGAATACTCAGAAAACCTCAACGAGGATGATGGCATTCTCAAAGCACTGGACCTCCATGACGAGCCTCAAATTTATGCCGGAGGATTCGATGTTCTCCCAAGTTGGGTAGCGATTCTCCAGCCACATTTCCGACACGTTATAGAGCCTGGCCTTTTCGACTACCAAATCTCCTTCCGCTACCAAGGCGCCTGGCCACCGCCTCCAAAACAATCCAAAAAGGCGTCGTGATGCAATGAAACCCACATCGCAAAAGCCCCTCCTCTACCGCTCAGTCAACACCCGAACCCATGGCGTGCGCCACGGCAGTTGTCGCGCCTACCGGTATGAGCGGCACACCAAAAGCGAAAAAGACAAACAATCAAACCGCGGTTCGATGCATAGCCATCAACGGCATGGCTTTGATTACACCCCGCTATTCCGCTTTCTACTTTCCAAAGTCGGTCACCCTTGGGATCAGGTGTTCAGCGAAGCCAACGCCCGCCTGGATCGTCCGGAGCCGATGTTCTGGATGGTCGCGCAACATGAAAGCGACAAGCAGGATTACGTGAGAACGGATGAGAACAGCTACTACAGCGGCTTGTGGGTCGACGAAGGCGGCCTGCTGCAAAAGGTCAACCCACAGCTGACGCCCGAGCAGATGAAACCCTTCTGCAACTGCTGCACCCACACCTTCAACGGTGTGGTATTCCCGCAGGGTCTACCACACCACGGCTAACCCTCAACCCGACTTACCCCCACTCCCCGCCTCAGCCACCGGTACCCGATTTGCCGGGTCCGTCACGTCATACACATGCTGCTCACACCCCGAACCCTTGAATTGGAATTCCACCAGATACACTTTTGCCTTCTCCGGGCTAAACGTATTCATCTCCGGCCCGCAGGTGTAGTAGTAACCAGTACGGGTGTCGTTCGCGTAACCCGATACAGTGAGTTTCTTGCCGGGGTCGGCCTGGATTTCCAGTTGTGGGAAACGCTTGAAGCCCGCACTGGCCGCGGTCTGGTTGAGCTTGGCGATCCAGTTGAAAACCTTGCCTTCGCCGGTGTCCATCACCGTGCCGAGGGCTTCCATGCGTGAGTCAGGGTCGCCTTCGCGACTGATCGAGAAGTCGACGGCGGGGGTGCCGCCACTGGACTTCATAATGACTTTGGCGTGTTCCGCATCCACAGCCACGGTTTTCTGGCGAAACTGAATGCCGTCCTTGAACAGGCTGGATGATGAGTCGCGTTGGTTGGATTGGCAGGCGCCCAGGGCCAGAGCGAGGGAGAGCAATGCGATTCGCTTCACGGGGGATATCCTTATCGAATGAGGGTGATGAAGAGACTAGGGCTCACAGGGAATGTTCCAAACCTCGTCACCTGTCAATTTTGCGCAGTTTGCCGCCTGAAACCGACTGTGCCACGGCCAATTGTTCCTCGAAGCTGAAACCCGAAAGCTCGTAGAACAGACTCCGCACTGGCTGAGCCTGTTCGCCCCGCAGGGGGTACCTGTGCAGCCGGGGCTGGGCCATGGTTCGGTAGACCCTGATCAGAGCCGGGTTCGCGGCATAACCTGCGAACTCACGCTGCGCACTTTCCACATCGCTATATAAGGCATAGCCGTAGTCGTGAGCGGTATCGGAGTCCGCGCGTCCTCCAAACCGGACTTCGCCATCCTTGAGAAAATGCCTGAGCAAGTGAGGATCCAGAATGGGCACGTCGTCATATGCAAAACCGGCGTGATAAGGACCACTGACGATCACCAACGGCAGCACGGTGACTTCGGACGCGTCGCTGAGGTGAGGAAAATACTGGCTGCAAAATGCCCCCAGCCCTTGCTGAATATGTTGGGCTTTTCGCCGCGCCTGGCGGGCTTTATGGATGATGCCATTGTTGTCGGAAAAATCGTTGTGGTAATCCAGCGGAGTTATCGGTGCTCGACGACTGCGCAGTTCACACACCACCAGCAGACTGCCAAACGAGAACACAAGGTCGATCTCCTCGACAACCTTGGACGGTCCTCTGAACTTCACCGCCCCCAACCATGTCAAGCCCGCCATGATCGGGTTGGTTTTGCGACAATCTTCCAACACCGCGAGCAGGTAACGCTCAAACAGTCGTCCGCGTTGCTTCCCTTTGGGGTCGATGATGCTGAGCCAGATATCAAAATTCCTGGAGATGCTGGCCGTCAACGGCGCACTGATCGGAATCAGTACGTCTTCATCCACCTTCACCAACGGTCGCGACCACAGGTCATGCTGCAGGCTCTTGGCCTCGTAAAGGAGCAGATCAATGGCCGCGTTTACCTGTTCAACTGCAAGCCCCGTGGACTCTGCAAGCCGTTCGACAAGAGTGTTGCGGGAAAACCGCGGACACAGCTTGAGCAGGTCTTCCCACTGCCGAGGCGCAGGCATCTGCCCATAGCGCTCTTTGAGTTGCGCCGCGATCACCGCAAGGTGCAGCCAGATATGCAGCAGGTTTTGGCACTCGGTACTTTTTACAGCCGGGTCGAGAGAGGCATCGAACAACGGATGCAGGTACTCGTCGATCATGTAATACGGCGACAGATACGCATAAAGCGCGGCTGTCTGGACGCTGTCGCTTAATTCAGACCAGCTGCCGATCGACAACACGTCAGTGCCGACGCATTGGATATAGCGCTGCCACCCGAGCCGGGGCACATAGGTTTGGCGACCCTGATGAAGGTCATTGGAAATTCTCAGACCGTTGGTACCGTTGTGGCGATCACGGCGGTATTCATAAATCACTTTGACCAGATCCAGATGCTCCGACGCAGAGGAGAGCAGTACGCCTTTGGAGTCGGCAAAAAACTCCATGCCGCCGTACAACAACTCTTGCCAGATTTTTTTGAAACTATGGGTCAGTTGAACCAGGTCGCTTTCATAGGCAAAAAAGTTGATAGCGCTGAGCATATGCGGGCAATTGTCGGGGAACAGCACACGCAGGTCATGGCGGTTTTGATACAGATCCCAGATCGGCCCGCAAAGCGAATCCAGCCGCAGCATGTTGAGATGATCCGGTGGCAGGCCGGACTCACCGTTGGTCAATGAAGAACGGAATGAAAGGTGCTCTTCAAGGGATGCTGTCGGGTTGGCCTCGACGGCGTGCAGGGCCTCGGCGGCCATTGCGCAGAAGAAGTGATTGGCCGACCCGATATGTGCGCTGATCAGCGCGTCATACGTCAGCGGCTCATCTGTACTGAACGAATAGTGCAGACGGCTGCTCTTCACCCGTTTAAATTGGGTGTTCAGCCAGCGTGCGCCTTCCAGGAAGCCTCTTTCGATACTGTGCCCAGGATAAAGCGCCTGGTATTTCACAATCCAATCGTTGATGTCGAACTCGTCGAGCATCGCGGGGTGTGCCAGTTGTTTGTTGCGGGCGAGCTTGAGCAGTTGCCGGTCCATCAGCGTGCCTCTGGTTTTTTAAGGTGAAGCCCGCAGGCTTCGATCGACACCAATCACTTGGGCTGGAAGGTTTCCAGATACGCCAGGATGTTTTCAATTTTCTCCTGGTCGCTGATACCCCAGAAGATCATCCGCGTACCACTCACCACCTTCTTCGGCGCCTCGATATAGGCCGCGAGCTTGTCACGGGTCCAGACCACACCGGAGTTTTTCATCGCGTCGGAATACTGATAATCCGTGGTCGTCGCGGCGGGCCGGCCGATGATGCCGTTGAGTTGCGGGCCGAAACCGCCGCGCGCGCCTTCGCCGATGCTGTGGCAGCCGCCGCAGGTCTTGGTGAAGAGCTTGCCGCCTGCCTCGGCGTCGCCGGCCGCCAGAGCGGGGCTTGCGTTAAGGATCAGGGCGAGGGTGAAAAAGGCGTATTTCATCAAAGGCTCCACAGCCGGCAACGGTAGGCCGATTATGCCTGTATCAATTTCACTCCGCCGCTTCTGGTAACAGCCCGGGAAGCGCTCTGAAACGACCATCCATCGCCCGGTACACATCCAATCGAACCTATTCCAACCCATCCCACTCCACCTTACTGAATCCCTGATGGTGGAGTAAGGATCATGGCTCAGCCATCGATTTTGGTGCTGGAAGACGACGAAATCATTCGGGCGTTAATGGTGGATGTACTGGAGGATTTCGGCGCGCTGGTGACGTCGTTTCCTTCGGCGGATGAGGGGATGATTTATCTTGAGCGGGCCGATGATCCGGTCGACCTGATTGTCAGCGATATCCAGATGCCGGGCCTGCTCAATGGCTATGACCTGAGCAAGGTGGTGGCCCATCGTTGGCCGAAGGTGCCGGTGGTGTTGACCTCGGGGAATACCAAGTTGGCGGCGCAGTTGGGCGGCTCGGTGCGGTTTTTGCCCAAACCGTGGAGCACCGAGCATTTGATTGAGTGCGTACAAACGGCGCTGACCCAACAAGGCTTGTCAATGCACTGATAGCGTCACGATATCATCCAGATCGAACTTCATGGCGCCGTCCAGAGTCATTATGAAAGCAAGGAGCGACTTTTCTGATCCGCTGGTCAGCCTTTTCGCCTTGCGCGTACAGCTGCCCGCCATGAGTTGTGTAGAATTGTCGCCCGTTTAACGCGTCATTCATGGCCGAGAGGCCCACAGTTCGAGCTCACTGAATGCATTCACAGGCCCATGACGTTGGTGCGCCCTCTTTGCTGGAAACGTTGCGCACAGGCACGGCCCTGCTGCATGTGGCGCTGGAGAAGCGCCTGCCGTTTTTCTCTGAGCATCTGGATGCCGATTGGTATCAGCGCTTGCTTGAGGCGTACTACGGTTTTTATGGACCGATGGAAGCGGCGCTGTACGAATGTGAGTTGATCCCTGAGGGCTTTGATCAGGGGGCGCGTACGAAAACGCCGACGCTACTGCACGATCTCGATGCACTGGGCCTGAATGAACAGGCGATCGGCGCCCTGCCCCGCTGCGCCGAACTTCCGACCCTCGACACCCCCGCCGCCTGCCTCGGAGCCCTGTACGTGCTGGAAGGCGCGACCCTCGGCGGCCAAGTGCTGCGCCGGGAAATGGCCCAGCGCCTGGACGTCAATGCCGACAACGGTGGGGCGTTTCTCAATGTATACGGCGCCGAGACCGGTCGACGCTGGAAAGACTTTCTCGATTACCTGGGCCGCCTGCCGCTGGATGCCCCCGCCAAACAGCGCGCAGTAGAGGCAGCCCGTTCGACATTCCGCTGCTTTGAGCAATGGCTCGACAGCCAGGAGGTACTGCTATGAAACCCGAAGATTTTGAAGAGCTGCTTGCCAACTGTGCCGACGAGCCGATTCGCTTCCCGGGGGCGATCCAGCCCCATGGCGTGCTGCTGACATTGTCCGAGCCCGAGCTGACTATCATCCAGGTCAGTGCCAACGTTGGCAGCCTGTTCGGCCATGCGCCCGAGGCGCTGCTGGGCCAGCCACTGCACACGCTGATGGGCGCCGAGCACGCCCAGGCGGTTGCCGCCATGGCCGAAAACAACACGTTTTTTGACGCGCCACCGCTGCACGTTTCCTTTAACGGCGCAGAGTTCGAAGGCCTGCTGCACCGCCATCAGAATGTGCTGGTGCTGGAATTCGAGCCACGTCTCAAAGACTTCCGCCCACGGGCACTGAACGGGCGCATCAGTGACCTGGGCAAGATGCTGCAACGTTTGCAGGCGGCGAAAACCCTGCAAGCGCTGTACGAAATCAGCGTGACTGAAATCCAGGCCATGACCGGCTACGACCGCGTGCTGATCTACCGCTTCGAAGAGGAAGGCCACGGCCAGGTGATCGCCGAAGCGTCGGCGCCGTCCATGGAGCTGTTCAACGGATTGTTCTTCCCCGCGTCCGACATCCCGGAGCAAGCCCGCGAGCTGTATCGCACCAACTGGCTACGCATCATCCCGAACGCGGCCTACGAGCCGGTTCCACTGTTGCCCAAGCTGCGCCCGGACACCGGCCAGCCGCTGGACCTGAGCTTTGCCACCCTGCGCAGCGTGTCGCCGATTCACTGCCAGTACATGCAGAACATGGGCGTGTTGTCGTCCATGAGCATTTCGCTGATGAAGGGCGACAAACTCTGGGGGCTGATCAGTTGCGGCAACCGCGAGCCGCTGCTGGTGCCGAACGAGCTGCGCACCACCTGCCAGACCATCGGCCAGGTGCTGTCGTTGCAGATCAGCGCCATGGAGGCCCTGGACCTGAGCCGTCAGCGCGAGGAAAAAGTCGAGGCCCTGGCATTGCTCGACCAGGCGATGAAACGCTCGGAAGATAACGTATTCGACGGCCTGGCCCAGCAACCGCAGGTACTGATGGACCTGACCCTGTCCGGCGGCGTGGCGATCATCGAAGACAAGCAGTTGCACCGCTACGGCAACTGCCCGGAGCCGGCGCAGATCCGCGCCTTGCACAAGTGGCTGCAAGAGCGCAGCGAGCCGGTGTTTTCCAGCCATAACCTGGTGTCGGTGTACCCGCCGGCCGCCGAGTTCCAGCAGGTGGCCAGTGGCGTGTTGGCCATGAGCCTGCCCAAGCCGGTGGATAACGCTGTGCTGTGGTTCCGTCCGGAAGTGAAAGAGAACATCAATTGGAGTGGCGACCCGAAAAAACCGCTGGACCTGGAAAACTCCGACGCTGGCCTGCGCCTTCGCCCACGTACCTCGTTTGAAATCTGGAAAGTGGAGATGGCCGGTATCTCCACCAAGTGGAGCCATGGCGACCACTTTGCCGCCAACGACCTGCGCCGCTCGGCCCTGGAAAACGACCTGGCGCGCCAGGTGCTGCGTGAGCAACAAGCGGTGCGTGCGCGTGATGAACTGGTGGCGGTGGTGTCCCACGACCTGCGTAACCCGATGACAGTGATCTCGATGCTGTGCGGCATGATGCAAAAGGCCTTCAGCTCCGATGGCCCACACACCTCGCGACGGATTTCCTCGGCCATCGACACCATGCAACAGGCGGCCGGGCGCATGAACGTACTGCTGGAAGACTTGCTCGACACCTCGAAAATCGAGGCCGGGCGGTATGTGGTCAAGCCAGTGGCACTCGACGTGACCCAGATCTTCGAGGAAGCCTATTCCCTGCTGGCACCGCTGGCGATGGATAAGGGCATCGACCTGTCTTTCAACGCCGAGCCGGGCCTGCAGATCAATGCCGACCCGGAGCGTCTGTTCCAGGTGCTGTCGAACCTGATCGGCAACGCGATCAAGTTCACTCCGCGCCAGGGCAACATCGGCATCAGCGCCATGAGCAATGGCGAAGAGATCGTGTTCTCTGTGCGCGACTCCGGCGAAGGCATTGCGCCGGAACAACTGCCGTACGTGTTCGATCGCTACTGGACCCAGACGGAAAACAACCCGACCGGCAGCGGGCTGGGGCTGTATATCACGCAAGGTATCGTCCAGGCCCACGGCGGCAAGATCGTTGCCGAGAGTGAAGTGGGTCGGGGGAGTGAGTTCCGGTTTACGGTGCCGAAGGTGATCGACGACTCGCATACCTGACTGAACGTCCCGACTGTGAAGGTCGAGACTTTTGTGGTGAGCGGGCTTGCCACAAGCCATGTTTAAACGGGCAACACCACCACCGCTTCCAGCCCTCCGCCCTGGCGCTCAGCCAGGGTCAGGGTGCCGCCATGTTCCAGCACAATCGCCCGAGCGGTCGAGAGTCCCAAGCCGACACCACCCGTGCTTTTGTTGCGTGAGCTTTCCAGGCGATAGAACGGCAGGCACACCCCCTCCCGATATTCGGCCGCAATGCCCGGCCCGCGATCCAGCACGCGAATCACGACCTCGTTCTGTGTGTGCTGCAATTCGATCTCCGGCGCGATGCCATAGTGGATCGCGTTGTCCACGAGGTTGGTGATCACCCGCTTGAGGCCCAGGGGCCGGCCGAAGTTCACCAGAGATGGCGGGCCGCGAAAGGTGATGTCGGTCGCCAGGTCGTGGTAGTCGTCGATCAGGGTTTGCAGCAACGCCGCCAGGTCCAGTTGGGTGCGGTCTTGGATGAAGTGGCGTAATTGCGCCTGCAGCAACTGCCAGATTACTGCGTTGCGTACTGTGGTAGCGGAAAATCGGGCGGCTTTTATGGGCAAGGGCCAGGAAGGCGCGACATCGCTCGGGCTGGACAGTTGCGCGAACAGCACCTCGAATGACGCCTGAAAGCGTTGGCCAGCCGTGTCATAACTTGCAGCAACGTGTTTATAGCTGACTCATTTCGCTCCCTATAAGTTTGGCCTCACTTCGCTGCAACTGGCGAAGTAATCCTCTACTCAATAGAAGGAAACATCCATGCTAAGCGCTATCAATCACACACTGGGCAGCTTTTACTCGCCACTGCAGCAGGATGATGCAGAGCCCCAGCGCAGGAAGCGCAGCATTGACGTCACACACTCGCAACTTAACTACGACGATCTTGAGAGCACGGCAGCCAACGACCGCCGCAAAAGGGGAGGTGGGCTAGACTCTATTGGTCAAGGCAGATTGCTCTAACCCGTCCTATTACGAAGGGCAGTGCACGGCCCTTCGTATCCTTGTTTAACAAAACCATGACACTTACTGAGTTAACCTTGCCGGTCAAGCCCAGCGTGGAACCATTACCTGCATGCCGCACCTCGATACACTGCCCGCCGTATTGGCCGGCCCACTGCTGCGCCGCCTCGAACCCCGGCGCCTGGTACTGTGGCTGGTGGGCAGTCGAGCCCTGCAACTCACTCTGCAGTTGCATCTGCCCGCCCAAATCCTGGAGATCAACCTGGATCATTGCCAGGTCGTTCCGGTGGGGCGCCATGCTTTTATCCACTTGATCGATGTACCGCTGGACGATGCCCTGCCCCAGGACATAACGATCCGTTACGACCTATTGTTCGACAACACCGGCATCGCCGACTGGGCGCCACACCTGCTGTACGCCAACGCCCAATACCCAAGCTTCGTTTTGCACAGCCGTATCCACCAGTTGGTACACGGCTCATGCCGCAAACCCCATCACAGCGCCGATGAAGGCCTGCTGTGTGTCGACCGCCTGCTGGCCGATGCCACCACTGCCGCCGAGCGCCCGGCCCTGCTGATGATGAGCGGTGACCAGGTGTACGCCGACGATGTGGCCGGGCCGATGTTGCGCGCCATACATGCATTGATCGCACGCCTGGGCCTGTTCGATGAATACCTGGAGGGCGCCGTGATCGATGACAGCGCCAGCCTCTACGGGCATCGTGCCAGCTACTACCATCGCGCCGACCTGCTGCCGGCACTGGACAGCAACGAAACCCTGCGTGAACGCTTCTTTGGCGGTGTGAAAAAGCCGATCTTCACCAGCAGCACTGCTGATAATCACCTCGTGACCTTCGCTGAAGTCATCGCGATGTACTTGCTGGTATGGTCGCCAACGTCCTGGGAACTGATCACGCCCGAAGCGCCTCAGCTGGGTACAGAAGAACTGCAGCGCTACACCCGCGAACAAGTGCAGCTCGACCGATTCCGCAAGGGCCTGCCAGCCGTCGCCCGGGTGTTCGCGCACCTGTCCACCTTGATGATCTTTGACGATCACGACATCACCGACGATTGGAACCTCAGCGCCCAATGGGAAGCCACCGCCTACGGCCACCCGTTCTCCAAACGCATCATCGGTAACGCTCTGCTGGCCTACCTGCTCTGCCAGGGCTGGGGCAACCAGCCGGAGGCGTTCAACGAACTGGTCAGCCAAACCCAGGCGCTCACCTGCCAGCCCCAGGCCAACCACCTGCAATCCGCCGCCCAGGATGATTTGATCCAAGCGCTGCTCAACTTCCAGCAATGGCACTACGTGCTACCCACTACCCCGGCCCTGGTGGTGCTCGACACCCGCACGCGCCGGTGGCGCAGCGAGTTCACCCTCAAGCAACCGTCCGGCCTGCTGGACTGGGAGGCGTTAAGTGAGCTGCAACAGGAACTGCTCGACCATCCTTCGGCCATCATTGTTTCCCCCGCCCCCATCTTTGGCGTGAAGTTGATCGAGACGGTCCAGAAGATTTTCAGCTGGTGCGGCCACCCGTTGCTGGTGGATGCGGAAAACTGGATGGCCCACCGTGGCGCTGCCCAGGTGATCCTCAATATCTTTCGCCACTCGCGTACACCGGGTAACTACGTGATCCTTTCAGGTGACGTTCACTATTCATTCGTCTACGAAGTGCTGATCCGCCATCGCAACGCCGGCCCCAGGATCTGGCAGATCACCAGCAGTGGCATCAAGAATGAATTCCCTCCACGTCTGCTGGAATGGTTTGACCGGCTCAACCGTTGGCTCTACTCACCCCGCTCGCCCCTCAACGGGCTCACGCGCCGTCGCAGTATGCAGGTGGTGCCGCATATTCCCGAGCATGCCGAAGCCGGCGAGCGGTTGTGGAATTCGGCGGGGATCGGCCAGGTGTTTTTCAACGAGCAAGGCCAGCCTGAGGCGATCTACCAGCACAACGCGGATGGGAAGGGGCGGACGGAGATGATGGCACCTGGTAAATAGCCATTAGCCATCAACCTTTAGCCGTACATCTGCCCTATTCAAAGCACCCAGGCCCCGTTGTACAGTAGCGCCAGCCACGGAGTATCGGCGTCAACAACGGCAGGCCTTGAGGCCTGCTCAGGCAAGGAATGCGCACATGGTCGATAACTCCGACAACAACCCGTTGGAACAGGACTTCTCTCACTTCAACGCCGACATGCTGCACACCGTGCTGGAGTTGGTCAGCGACGGGATCTGGGACTGGAACGCCAATACAGGGTTCGTCTACCGCAACCCAGGCTGGTACGAAATGCTGGGTTATCCCCGCCACGCGCTGGAGAACAGTGTATTCACCTGGGAAAGCGTGATTCACCCGGACGACTATGCCCAAGTAATGAAGTTGTTTGACGATTACATCCACCGGCGTGCCCCTCACTACCAGGCCGAGTACCGCTGCCGCAAAAAAGACGGCAGCTACTTGTGGATCGAAGACCGTGGCTACGTGATTGCGCGTAACGCCGACGGCTCGGTCGCAAGGATGGTAGGCGCCCATCGCAACATTCATCTGCGAAAATGCTCCGTCGAACAGTTGGAAAGACGCAATCAATCCCTTGAGGCGCTGGTGGCCGAGCGCACACGCGAGCTGTCGCGGGTCAACCAGCAGTTGCAGCTACAGCTGGATGAAAACCGCTCGCTGGCCGAACGGGATGCCCTGACCCTGGTCGCCAACCGCTACCGCCTGGAGAAAGTGCTGCTGGAAGAATGCGACCGCGCCCAACGCTTTCGCCTGCCGCTGACGCTGATCGCGATGGATATCGATGACTTCAAGCCGATCAATGACCGTTTCGGTCATGGCGTGGGCGATCAGACGCTGGTGCAGGTAGTGGAATGCCTGCAACGCTGTATTCGCCCTGGTGATCTGTTGGCCCGATGGGGCGGCGACGAGTTTGTGCTGGTCCTGCCCAAGACCTCGCTGGACAGTGCGAAGGCACTGGCAAAGAGCATCCGCCAGCAATTGAAAAACAGCTCGCAAGGCGGCGACTTCAGAGTCACCTTGAGCCTGGGTGTAGCCGAGCGCGAACGGGATGAGTCCCCCGCCGCGCTGATGGCGCGTGCCGACCAGGCGTTGTACCGCGCCAAAGCGGCGGGAAAAGATGGAGTGTCTGAATAACAGCCCCCGTGCTATCGAACCGGCGGTGCGTACTGGATGCCGCCGTTGTTCCATAGCGCATTGAGCCCGCGCTTGATCTTCAGCACGCTGCCCTGGCCGATGTTGCGCTCGAACACCTCGCCGTAATTACCCACCTGCTTGACGATCTGCACCACCCAATCCTTGCGCAGCTTGAGGTCCTTGCCGTATTCGCCATCAGCTCCCAGCAACCGGGCAACATCCGGGTTCTTGCTGCTCTTGGCCTGCTCCTCGACGTTCTGCGAGGTGATGCCCATTTCCTCGGCATTGAGCATGGCGAACAAGGTCCACTTGACGATGCTGAACCACTCATCATCGCCTTTACGCACCAGCGGCCCCAAAGGTTCCTTGGAGATCACTTCCGGCAACACCACGAACTCGTCCGGGTGGGCCATCTTGATGCGCTGGGCGTACAAGCCCGACTGGTCGGTGGTCAGCACGTCGCAGCGCCCGGCCTCCAGGCCCTTGGCGCTTTCGTCGGCCGTGTCGAAGGTGATCGGCGTGTACTTCATGCCGTGGGTGCGGAAGTAATCCGAGACGTTCAGCTCGGTGGTGGTGCCGGCCTGGATACACACGGTCGCGCCGTCCAGCTGCCTGGCGCCGGTAACGCCCAGTTTGTTGTTCACCAGAAAGCCGATGCCGTCGTAGTAGGTCACGCCGGTGAACACCAGTCCCATGCCCGAATCGCGGGAGCTGGTCCAGGTGGTGTTGCGCGAGATCAGGTCGATTTCACCGGATTGCAGTGCGGTGAAGCGCTCCTTGGCGGTCAACTGGGTGAACTTCACTTTCGATGCGTCGCCGAAGACCGCCGCCGCCACCGCGTGGCACACGTCCACATCGATGCCGGTCATCTTGCCCGTGCTATCCGGTACGCCAAAACCCGGCAGGCCGTCGCTGACACCGCACTGGATGAAGCCTTTCTTCTGGATGGCGTCCAGGGTCACGCCCGCCTGCGCGCTGCTCGCCAGGCCCAATGCAGCGGTGGCGCCGATCATGGCCAAGGTGGTTTTGAATGGGTTCATGCAAGGCTCTCCCTGTCATTCCTTATTATTCGGCGTCGTGCAGCCCTCGCCGGTTTATAGTGCTGCCGGGCAGTATCAACGGCTTTGCGCCGCTGCCACAAACGACCTTTAGGCAAAGGCTCCTTCCGATTTGGAATGAAGTGCATGATTTCAAAACGCTTGACCCCTTCGATGACCGCCCTGCAATGCTTCGAGGCAGCCGCCCGCCACTTGAGCTTTACCCGTGCCGCCGAAGAACTGCACCTGACCCAGAGTGCGGTGAGCAAACAGGTCGCGCAGTTGGAAGAGATGCTCTGCCACAACCTGTTCGACCGGGTGCGCCAGCGTTTGTACCTGTCGCCGGCCGGGTCGCTGTACTTGGCCGAAGTGCACAAAATCCTCACACAGGTGGACATCTCCAGCCGCTACATCCTCACCTACGGCGGCGAGACCGAAGTGCTGCGCATCGCCACCCAGCCGACCTTCGGCGACCGCTGGCTGGTGCCCAAGCTCAAGGATTTTGCAGCGAAGCATCCGAACATCCACCTGGATGTGCGCAACGAGCTGGAGCCGTTCGATGTGTTGCAGGCCAAGGCGGATATCGCGTTTTTCTTCGGCCAGGGTTCATGGCCGGGAGCAACTTGCATCGAGCTGTTCCGTGAGGCAGTGGTGCCGGTGTGTGCGCCGGGTTTTGTCGCCGAAGGCAGTGATGCTTCGTCACGTCACACCCTGCTGCAATGCACCTCGCGCCCGGAGGCCTGGCATGAGTGGTTCCTGGAGCAGGGCCTGCACTCGCAGAACAGCTATCACGGGCCGCGCTTCGACACGTTCTACATGTGCATTCGCGCGGCGCAGTCGGGCTATGGCGTCGCGTTGGTGCCGCAGTATCTGGTGGCCGAGGAGCTGGCCCAGGGCAGCCTGATGATCCCCTGGGACTATGCGATGCCCAGCAGCGGCGCGCACTTTATCGCCCATGCCGAACATGCCGGCGAGATTCCCAAGGTGAAGGCTTTTCTGAGCTGGATGGTCGACTATGTAGGCGCACATCGCGATTTTCAGTCATGACCCGGCGACTTTATTTCGTTTGCGACAAGGGTGGGTGCCCGGCTTAGATAAAAAGACGCCCGTCACTGCCGAGTCTGCGATTCATGAGCCACGAAACCATCAGCCAGTCGATTTCCATCGTGCACCCCATCAGCCTCAGCCACGGAAAAAATGCCGAGGTCTGGGACACCACGGGCAAACGCTATATTGATTTTGTCGGCGGCATCGGTGTGCTCAACCTCGGTCATTGCCACCCGGGCGTGGTCGAGGCGATTCGTGACCAAGCCACCCGGTTGACGCACTACGCGTTCAACGCCGCCCCGCACACACCCTACATCGAACTGATGGCGCGGCTGACCGCATTCATCCCGGTGACTTACCCAGTCAGCGGCATGCTCACCAACAGCGGCGCGGAAGCGGCGGAAAACGCCCTGAAGATCGTGCGCGGCGCCACTGGCCGCACGGCAGTGATCGCCTTTGACGGTGCCTTCCACGGTCGTACCCTGGCCACCCTCAACCTCAACGGCAAGGTGGCCCCCTACAAACAGAAAGTCGGTGTGCTGCCGGGCCCGGTGTATCACCTGCCCTATCCGAGTGCCGACAATGGGGTGACCTGCGCCGAAGCGTTGAAGGCCATGGAGCGCCTGTTCAGCGTGGAAATCGATGTCAACGATGTGGCCTGTTTCATCATCGAGCCGGTGCAGGGCGAAGGCGGGTTTCTCGCACTGGATAGCGAATTCGCCCAGGCGCTGCGACGCTTTTGCGATGAACACGACATCCTGCTGATTGCCGATGAAATCCAGTCGGGCTTTGGTCGTACCGGCCAGCGCTTTGCGTTCTCGCGCCTGGGCATCGAACCGGACTTGATCCTGCTCGGCAAAAGCATCGCCGGTGGAGTACCGCTGGGCGCCGTGGTCGGGCGCAAGGCGCTGATGGACAACCTGCCCAAAGGCGGTTTGGGCGGGACCTATTCCGGCAACCCCATCGCGTGTGCGGCGGCCTTGGCCACGCTGGATGCGATGACCGACGAACACCTGCACGCCTGGGGCGCACAGCAGCAACACGCCATCGTCAGCCGCTATGAAAGCTGGCGGGCGCAAGGCTTGCCGTACATCGGCCGCCTGACCGGTACCGGTGCCATGCGCGGCATCGAGCTGGCCAACGCCGACGGCACCCCCGCACCGCAACAGCTCGCTCAACTATTGGGCCTGGCGCGGGACGCCGGGTTGTTGCTGATGCCCAGCGGCAAGTCGCGGCACATTATCCGTTTGCTTGCGCCGCTGACCATTGAACCCGTAGTGCTGGAGGAAGGCCTGGATATCCTCGAGGCCAGCCTCAAGCAGTTGGACTAGTAGCGCGCATCCACGGGCCTGCCGCCGTTCGGCTAGTCCTTGACCTTGTCGGGGAAGTCCGGGCGCGGTTGTCCCGAGAACATCGCAATATTCCTCTAAAACCTCACCTGGAGTGGTCTCCTCGGTTCAGGTCTGCAATTGTTTTTATGCGTGATCAGGCAGATCACCAGGGCCAGCCAAGCCCCAGGCTTGTTGTCGCGAAATTCCCCAAGCAGCCACTTGATATGGATCAGCGGAACCTCAAAGGCAGTGTGCTGCCTTGACCTGACCTCCCTCCCCCCTGAAAATGCCCGACGCTTTTTTGTCCTCGTTTACTGAAGTAGTGAAATTTCAATGTCCGATTCTTACACCGAACAATCTGCCACCGAAGAATCCGTCGTCGCCTTGCACGCCAAAGCCGAATACGAAAACGCCATCAATCTTTCACAGCATCTGCCCGCCGCCAAGATCATCAGCGAGATGGTGCTGGACGCGTTCCACACCTCCAAGGAAAGCGACCAGATCCGCGAACTGCGCGTGGCCATCCGTCAGGCCCACGATGCCTTCGACGACGACAAGGCCTACGACCTGATGGGTCAGCTCAAACAGCTCAAGGACGCCGAGGCCGCCGACAACGCTGCCCTGGAAAACTTGAGCAGCCAGTTCTCCATCAGCCGCATCCTGTCCTGCTTCAAGGACGACCCCGAGTTCCAGGAGCTGGTCTACGGCCTGGCGTTGAAAGTGCTGAACCAGAGCCACCAGGCCATCAGCAACCCGAGCGCCGGCAAGAGCAAGGCATCCCGCCCGAAGAAAGAAGCCGAAGTGTTTGTGATCAGCAAGGATGGCATCAGCGTCACCCTGCCGCTGCGCACGCCGCGCTCGAAACTGAACGTTGACCGTGAGGCGTTCGAGTTCCTGGGCTTCAGCTTTGTGGGTGAAGGCGATGAAGCGGAGCTGGAAGTCGAGAGCTTTGTGGATAACGCCGGTGCCGAACAGCCTTTGAACCGCAAGAGCGTGATTACCGCGTTGCAGCAGCAGACGGCGTTTGATGGGTACAGCATCGCGCAGCAGTAACCCTTAATCCCAACCCTTTAATCCGCAACACTGCTGGGTACCATGTGGGAGCGAGCACGCCCGCTCTCACATGTGTTCGGCGTCGCGTCAACTGACCTGCTGCGCAAACACCTCGCGAAACCGCGCCATATCCTGCTTGTCCCCCACCGTCACCCGTACCCACTGCGGCCAGCTTTTAAACACCCGGCCGATCATCACACCTTGCGCCGCCAGCTTTTCGATCACCTGCTCCGCCGGTTGCTTCACGTCGATCATGAAGCAGTTGGCCTGTGACGCGGTGCAGGTGAAACCCCGGCCTTTCAACCACGCCACGGTCTCATCACGCAGTTGATTGTTGAGGGCTTTGCGTTGCGGCAACAGCTTCACGTCCTCCAGGCTGGCGAGGCCGCCCAGCAACGTGCTGCCCGCCGGGACGTTGTCACCGCCAAACACGGCCAGGCGTTCCAGCAGCGCCGGATGACCGACCGCCAGGCCCAGGCGGGCACCGGCCATGCCGTAGATTTTCGAGAAGGTGCGCAGCACCAGCAGGTCATCGTGGTCCTTGACCCAACTGACCACGCTGGGCGTATTGGCGAAGTCGATATAGGCCTCATCCACCACCAACACGCTGCCTTCGGGTTTGTGTGCCAAGGCCTGGCGGATGGCGTCGGTGGGCGTCACGGTGCCGGTCGGGTTGTTGGGGTTGCACAGGTAGAGCATGCCAGCCTGGGGGTCGGCAGCGAGCATGGCCGGGATGTCGTGGGCGTGGTCGGCGTTGAGGCTGACTTCCTTGACCGAGGCCTTGTTCGCCTGCGCCGCCTGACGTGGCACTTCGTAGGATGGCGTAGCCATCACCAGACCGCGGGTCTCGCTGGTGAATGCCAGAACGGCATAGCGCAGTGCAGCCATGGAGCCGGCAAATACCGCCACCTGTTCTTCGGCAATCCCCTGCTGCTGGGCAAACAGCCCGGCCAGGGCGTACATGTGTTTGTAGGGATAACGCCCGGCTGTGGCGATTCCCTTCTGCATGGCTTCGCGGGCAGCCTGAGAGGGCCCATAGGGGCTTTCGTTGTAGTTGAGCAGCACCTTGTCAGTCTTGGTCGGCGGCGGGCTGGCAACCGCCCAATCGAGGCGCCCCAGCAGAGGCAGGGCGGCGCCCAGGGCGAGAAGGGACCGACGACTTACGCTGACCATAGGGCTACTCCTTGTAGGCGGGTGATGGATTCGCACAGCACGTACTGAGGGGTATGACGATAAACGCAGCCGGGGATTTAAACCCCGTCCAAGAAAAAGCCCCGCGCTTCTCTCGAAGGCGGGGCTTTTTCACTGCGGGACCACTCAGTGAGCGTAGGTCAACAACAGCTCTTTCGGCACTTGGAAATCCAGGGACATCATCACGCTCAGCGCGGTGATGGTGAAGATCGAGAACACGAACAGCTTGCGCGCCCAGACGGTGTCATCCACCGCCTTGTAGCCGGTCCAGGCCATGTACAACCAGTACATGCCCATGGCGGCGGCAACGGCAAGGTAGCTCATGCCGGCGTAGCCACTGAAGGTCAACATCAAGGTCGCCACGAGGAAGGCCAGGATGTACAGCAGGATGTGTTTCTTGGCGACCTGGATACCCCGTTTTACCGGCAATACCGGAATCGAAGCAGCCAGGTAGTCGTTGAAGCGGAAAATCGCGATGGCGTAGGAATGCGGCATCTGCCACAGGCTGAACATCACCAGTAGCGTCAGCGCGGCCATGTCGAAGCTATTGGTCACAGCCACATAACCAATCACCGGCGGCATCGCCCCCGACAGACTGCCCACCAGCGTGCCGTGAACCGACTTGCGCTTGAGGTACAGGCTGTAGAGGCCGACGTAGATGACAAAACCGATCACGGCAAACAGCGCCGCCAGCGGGTTGGCCACCTTGTACAACAACGCCACACCGGCAACACCCAGGACGGTCGCGTAGATCAGTGCCAGTTTCAGGGAGATGAGGCCCTGGACCAGCACACGATTCTTGGTGCGCTCCATCTTGATATCGATATCACGGTCGATGCAGTTGTTGAACACACATCCGGAAGCTACCACCAGGGACGTACCGATCATTGCAGCCAGGAAGATGGCCAGATCGACATGTCCCTTGGAGGCCAGGAAGAAACCGCCCGCCACAGAAAGCACGTTACCGAAAATGATCCCCGGTTTGGTGATTTGGATAAAGTGCTTAAGCGACATCGGGTCTTACCTCACTTCGCCATCATGAACGTATGGATGCTGAACATGATCCATATCGACAGGCCAACCAGCAGTACGATTACGATCCCTGCGAACACGAACGCAACCACGTTGTCGCGCTGCTCCTTGGAACGGTCCAGGTGCAGGAAGTACACCAGGTGCACCAGAACCTGAATCACCGCGAATGCCAGCACGATCATCAAGGTGATCGACTTCGGCAGGGTCGGGTACATCACCAGACCGAACGGGATGAGCGTCAGGATTACCGACAGGATGAAGCCGATGGCGTACGACTTGACGCTGCCGTGGCTTGCATCATGGCTGTCATGGTCATGGGAGTGTGCATTAGCCATTACAGAGTCCCCATCAGGTAAACAACGGTGAAGACGCAGATCCAGACCACGTCCAGGAAGTGCCAGAACAGGCTCAGGCAGGTCAGGCGAGTCTTGTTGGTGTTGGTCAGGCCGTGCTTATTGACCTGATACATCATCACCGCCATCCACAGCAGGCCGGCAGACACGTGCAGACCGTGGGTGCCTACCAGCGTGAAGAACGCGGACAGGAAGCCGGAACGGTGCGGGCCGTAGCCTTCGGAGATCAGCAGGTGGAACTCGTTGATCTCCATGCCGATGAAGCCCAGGCCGAACAGGAAGGTCAGGGCCAGCCAGCTCAGTACGCCTTTCTTGTTGCCCTTGTAGAAGGCCAACATGGCGAAGCCGTAGGTGATCGAACTGAACAACAGCAAGGCGGTTTCGCCGAGCACGTAAGGCAGTTCGAAGATGTCGTGGCCCGACGGGCCACCCGCTACGTTGTTTACCAGTACCGCGTACACCGCGAAGATCGACGCAAACAAGATGCAGTCGGTCATCAGGTAGAGCCAGAAACCGAAAACGGTCATCGGCCCCGAGTCGTGGTGATGGTCATCGTGCCCATGGTCATCGACATGGGCGTGTCCAGCATTGGTCACTAAGTTCGACATGGTTTAAGCCTGTTCCAACGAGGTTTCAACACGGTTGGCCGGGATCTTCTTCTCGGCTACCAGGCGAGCGTGCTGCTCGGCTTCGATGCGCTCGATCGTCTCGACCGGCACCATGTAGCCTTGATCATCACGGGCAGCGTGAATGATGAAGTAACCGATAGTGCCCACCAGGCTCACGATTGCCAGCCACCAGATGTGCCAGATCATCGCGAAACCGAACACGGTCAACAGCGCGCCCATCACCACGCCAGTAGCGGTGTTGTTTGGCATGTGGATCGGTTCGTAGTGCTTCGGACGCTGGTACGCAGTACCGTCTTCCTTGGCTTCGGTGAACGCATCAATGGTGTTCGCGGTAGGGATCACGGCGAAGTTGTAGAACGGCGGTGGCGACGAAGTCGACCATTCCAGGGTGTGGCCATTCCATGGGTCGCCGGATTCGCAAGCGTTCTGCTTACGGTCACGGATACTCACGTACAGCTGGATCAGCTGGCAGGCGATACCCACGGCGATCATCACCGCACCGAACATGGCGACGTACAGGTACGGCACCCACTCAGGGTTGGTAGTGGCGTTCAGACGACGGGTCATGCCCATGAAGCCCAAGGCGTAGAGCGGCATGAACGCGACGAAGAAGCCCGAGATCCAGAACCAGAATGCAGCCTTGCCCCAACCTTCGTGCAGCTTGAAGCCGAACGCTTTCGGGAAGTAGAAGCTGAAACCAGCGATGTAACCGAATACCGCACCGCCGATGATCACGTTGTGGAAGTGAGCGATCACGAACAGGCTGTTGTGCAGGACGAAGTCAGCACCCGGGATGGCCAGCAGTACGCCGGTCATGCCGCCGATGGCGAAAGTCACCATGAAGCCCAGGGTCCACAGAACCTGGCTGGTGATACGCAGACGGCCGTGGTAGATGGTGAACAGCCAGTTGAATAGCTTCACCCCCGTCGGGATGGAAATCAGCATCGTCGCCAGGCCGAAGAAGGCGTTGACGCTGGCGCCCGAACCCATGGTGAAGAAGTGGTGCAGCCACACCATGAAGCCCAGTACGGAGATCGCGCCCGATGCGTAGACCATCGAGTGGTGACCGAACAGGCGCTTGCCGGTAAAGGTCGAGATCACTTCGGAGAAGATACCGAACGCTGGCAGGATCAGGATGTACACCTCAGGGTGACCCCATGCCCAGAACAGGTTCACGTACATCATTGGATTGCCACCAAGTTCGTTGGTGAAAATGTGGAAATCCAGGTAACGGTCAAGCGACAGCAGCGCCATGGTAGCGGCCAGGATCGGGAACGAAGCCACGATCAGGACGTTGGCCCAGGTGCAGGTCCAGGTGAAGATCGGCATGTCCATCAGTTTCATGCCAGGGGCGCGCATTTTCAGGACGGTGGCCAGGAAGTTGACCCCCGTCAATGTCGTCCCGAGCCCTGATAACTGTAGCGCCCAGATGTAGTAGTCCACACCCACGCCCGGGCTGTACTGGATACCCGACAATGGCGGATACGCAACCCAACCGGTCTTGGCGAATTCGCCGACGCCCAGGGACACGTTGATCAGCACAACACCGGAAACCAGCAGCCAGAAGCTCAGGGAGTTCAGGAACGGGTAGGCAACGTCACGGGCACCGATCTGCAGCGGCAAGGCAAGGTTCATCAGGCCGGTGAAGAATGGCATCGCCATGAAGATGATCATGATCACACCGTGGGCGGTGAAGATCTGGTCATAGTGTTCAGGTGGCAGGTAGCCAGGCGAACCCTCGGTGGCCATGGCCAACTGGGTACGCATCATGATGGCGTCGGCAAAACCACGCAGCAGCATGACCATGGCAACGATGACGTACATGACGCCGATTTTCTTGTGGTCGACGGACGTCAGCCACTCGGTCCACAGGTAGGTCCACTTCTTGAAATAAGTGATTGCTGCAAACAGTGCCAGACCACCCAGCGCGATCATGGCGATGGTCACCATCACGATCGGCTCGTGGAACGGGACCGCATCCCAACTTAATTTACCAAACATCGTTTACTCCTCTGCCCCAGCAGTTGAATGCGAGCCCGTGTCAGAACCTTCAACCACGGCCACTTCTTTCTTCTCGTGCTTGACCGGCTTGCCTGGCTTCATACCTTCGTACTTGTCGACGATTTTCTGAAACAGGTTCGGCTCATACGCGGAGTACAGGGCGACTGGGTTGTTCTGGCTCGGTTTGGTCAGGGCATCGTATTCAGCTTGATCAAGCTGTTTAGGTGCGGCCTTGACTTCGGCTACCCAGGCGTTGAAATCTTCCTGGCTCGTCGAGATCGCTTTGAATTTCATGCCGGTGAAGCCAGCGCCGCTGTAGTTCGCGGAGATGCCTTCCATCTCAGCTTTTTCGTTGGCGATCAGGTGCAGGCGGGTCTGCATGCCTGCCATCGCGTAGATCTGGCCACCCAGGGCAGGGATGAAGAACGAGTTCATCACGGCGTCGGAGGTGATCCGGAAGTTGAGCGGGGTGTGCTCGGGGAACTTGATCTCGTTGACCGTGGCGATACCCAGGTCCGGGTAGATGAACAGCCACTTCCAGTCCAGCGCGACCACTTCGATGTTGATCGGCTTGACGTCGGACTCCAGCGGACGGTACGGGTCCAGCTCGTGGGTCGACTTATAGGTGATGTAACCCAGGGCGATGATGATGAGGATCGGGACCAGCCACACCGCGATTTCGATCTTGGTGGAGTGCGACCACTTCGGCGCGTAGGTCGCGCTGGTGTTCGACGCGCGGTATTTCCAGGCGAAGGCGAAGGTCATGATGATCACAGGAACCACGACCAGCAGCATCAGCAGGGTGGCGGTGATGATCAGGTTTCGTTGATCCAGACCGATCTGTCCTTTCGGGTCCATCAAGGTCCACTTGCAGCCTCCCAGCATTAACATCATGCCAAGCAGCGGCAAAAAGCCTAGTAATCGGGGGTACCTGTTTTTACTCATCTCACGACCTCTAAAGCAGCTTGCGCAATGCAGTTGGGTTTTGATCGCCAACACTTCACCCTGCCAAGGGTTGGCATT
>Ga0207706_10000499_pt1 | contig 41776 bp, 45 predicted proteins | sample KBSC53metaG_FD_184318 | JGI IMG/M metagenome (GOLD analysis project Ga0207706, IMG submission 184318) | Corn rhizosphere microbial communities from Kellogg Biological Station, Michigan, USA - KBS C5-3 metaG (SPAdes) (version 2) | ecosystem: Host-associated > Plants > Roots > Rhizosphere > Soil ... | reverse complement strand
GTCGATGTATTTCCCGAGGTGCTGATCGCCGGCGTCACGGCCAGCGAACGCACAGGGACCCTGGTCCCTGCGCTGGATGACTACCTGCGCTACGCCGAACTGCTCGAGCGCCTGCGCAAGACGGCGGTCAGCGCTGCGATCTACCCGGCCGTGGTCGTGTCGCTTGGCGGCCTGATCGCCTTGTTCCTGCTGCTGTATGTGCTGCCACGCTTTTCGCGCATGTACGTCGACTTCCATGGCGCGGTGAGCCCCGCCACGGCAGCACTGATGGGCGTGAGCCGCCTTCTGCACGATCACCTCCACCTTGTGCTCGGTGGCATGGCGATGATGATCGTGATCCTCGTGTGGGCTTGGCGCCAGGGCTGGGTGTTGCGAGCGGGGGGGGCGTTGCTTTCGCGCATTGGCCCGCTGCAGCGTCAATGGGACCATTTCCGCCTCGCCAAGCTCTACCAGTCGTTGGCCTTGATGTTCCGCGGCGGCTACACGCTGGACGAAGCGTTGCAGGTGTGTGAAGGCCTGAAGCTCGGCGGGCAAGTGGCGGCCGGCCTGCCTGCGGCACGCCAGGCTTTGAATCGGGGGCAGGCGGTGTCGCAGGCCTTCGAAGCGGCACACCTCACCGAACCCGTGTCGCTGCGCCTGCTGGCAGTAGGCGAGCGCACAGGAAGCTTCGACGGCGTGTTGCAGACCATCGCAGATCGGCATGCCGAGGCGTTCACGCTGTTCGTTGAACGCGCAACGCGCATCGTCGAGCCTCTGTTGCTGTTGGTCGTGGCGCTGGTGGTGGGCGGCATCGTGGTGATGATGTACATGCCGATCTTCGATATAGCCAATGGGGTTCGGTGAGGGCGGATGATGACGATGGATTCCAGCACCGACATCAACGAGCTGATTGCCTCCGCCAGGCGCCAGCATCGGGCAGGTGCCGGCTCTGTACTCGATGTGTTGCTGCGCACTGCGGGGCGGGAGGAGGCCGCTCTGCTGCGGCGTTTGCGTGAGGGCGCGGGGGTGGATGCCGTGTCGTCCGGCGAAGGGCAAGCCGACTTCTCGGCCCTGGATCTCAAGACGGCTGCAGCCTGGCGCTGCGTGGTGTTGAAGCGCCCAGGCCTGCCCGGGTTGTGGCTCGGCATGGAAGATCCTTGGAACGACGAGGTGCTGCGCCGCGCCGAGCGGCAGGTGCGTGCCAGTTTGGAGCCGGTGGCTTTGAGATCGGCCGATCTCAAAGCCTGGCTCGACCTCGCAGAGGGCGCCGGCAGTACGGAGAGCCGCGGTGCCGCAATGCCTGCAAACGATTCTGCGCGTGCAGACGGGCCCATCGTGGCTTTCGTCGATACGGCGGTGAAGTCGGCTTTCGAGGCGGGGGCGAGTGACATCCACTTCGAATGCGACCGCAAGGGTGTGACCGTCAAGCTGCGCCAGGATGGGGTGATGGCGCGTTTCGCTCGGCTCGAGGGTGTGCAGCCGGCACAGGAGGTGATTTCCCGCATCAAGGTGCTGGCGCAACTGGACATCACCGAACGCCGCGTACCGCAGGACGGCCGGTTTCGCTTCACACTGCCTGGCCACGGTGAGGGCGGCATCGATCTCCGCGTATCCATCATGCCCAGCGTGTTCGGCGAAGACGCTGTGCTGCGTCTGCTCGACAAGGCGCAGCTGCGGGCCAGTGAGTCGCCCGTGTCGCTGGATCTGCTGGGTTTCGATGCCGAGGGCGCACAGCTGATCCGTGACCTCGCCAATGAACCCAGCGGCATGCTGCTGGTCACCGGCCCTACCGGCAGCGGCAAGACGACCACGGTGTATGCGGCGCTCACCGAGATCAACACCGGCCTGGAGAAGATCATCACGATCGAGGACCCGGTGGAGTACGAGCTGCCAGGCGTGCTGCAGATCCCGGTCAACGAGCGCAAGGGCTTGACCTTCGCGAAAGGCCTGCGCTCCATCCTTCGCCACGACCCTGACCGCATTCTTGTGGGAGAGATCCGCGACGCGGAAACGGCGGAAATCGCGGTGCAATCGGCGCTCACCGGTCACCTGGTGTTCACCACCGTGCACGCCAACAGCATGGCCGACATCATGGGTCGCTTCCGGCATTTCGGGCTGGACATGTTCGGCTTCATGTCATCGCTCAATGGCGTGGTGGTGCAGCGTCTGATGCGCCGTTTGTGCACGCATTGCGTGGAGCAGCGGGACGCGTTGCCACATGAGCGCGAATGGCTGGCCCGGGCGGGGCAGGCCAGCACGAGTCGGGTGCCCCAGGCGGCTGGTTGCGGGCACTGCCATGGCTCGGGATATCGGGGGCGTTTCGTGGTGGCCGAAGTACACCTCGTCGATGACGTATTGCGTGATCACGTCACCGAGGGATCGCCCGTTTCGGTGTTGAAGCGGCATGCGCAGGAGCGGGGCGTGGCCTCGCTCGCACAGCAAGCCGCGCGGCGCGTCGCCGCGGCGGAAACCACATTGGAAGAGGTGAAGCGTGTGGTCGGCTGGCTCTGAGCAGCACCTCTACCTTGATAGCTCTGAGCTGCAGGCGCTCGATGCGGTGATGCGGGATTGGAAGGGCGCTTTGCCCCCGGAGGCAAAGCGTTCGGTGGCGCACATCTGGTTGAGTGGCGCGCTGGCGGTCCCCTTCATGCTGCCCCCCATCGAGGGCTTGCGCAATCGGGCCGAGGCGCAACGCCTGGCCGAAAGCTCCGCGCCCGTGGAGGCGGGCCTACAGGGGTCTTGCACGGTCTGGCTCGATGCATGGAAACCAGGGCGCCCCTGCCTGGCCGTGGCAGTGCAGCAGGAGTTGGTCGCGGCAATTCAAGCGGCGGCAAGCGGGGCCGGCATCAAGCTGAAGTCGATGCAGCCCTGGTGGAATTGGGCGTTGTCGGATCACCTCCACCGCAAAGGCGCAGTGCGTCTGCTGGCCGTCATCGAGGAAGATGCTCTCACCGTGATCGGCAGCGATGGCGAGCGCGTCACTTCTGCCCAGAGCCAGCGGCCGAGACCGGCACCCGAGCGCATCGACGCTCAGCTGCGCCGTCAGGCGGTGAGTTTGGATGTGTCGATCGCGGAGGTGCTTCGCGTGAGCATGTCTCGGGATGCTAAAGAAGGAGAGCCAGCGCCAGGCGGCGTTGCGCGCTGGCAGGAGCAGGGCCTGTGAAACCGCTTCGGATCCAACTGCTGCCGAAGCCGGTTGCGCCTGCTTGGTTGATCGCGCTGGCCTCCATGCTGCTGGTTGCGGCGCTGGTGGCGGCAGCGCTTGCCGCATACCGATACTGGCAAGTGGGCCAGATCCGCAAGGAGCTTCAGGTGGAGCGCGAGCGAAGAGAAGAGCAAATTCGGGCGGCGCAGGCAGCTGCAACGGCCCCAATGATTCCGCCTTCGCCGCCAGCATATGCGGCTGATGCACGCAAGGCCGCGAATGAGGCCGAGTTCCATACCGCTGCCGCGCTCACGGCGTTGGAACGGGTGTCGATGGTCGGCGTCACCCCCGTCTCGATTGAATTGCAGGCAGAGGGGAATCTTGCCCGGGTGGAGGTGGAGTTCAGCGACTATCAGGTGCTGCTGTCGTACCTGGAAGAACTCAACAAGGGCGAACCTGCGCCGCGATGGCGGTTGCAGAGGGCAAGTGCCAAGGGGCCTGGAGCAGGTCTGGGTACCGCAGTCATCGAATCACGATGGTAGGAGCGGACGATTCGATGCGCGATCTCTCAATCAGGAATGCGAGCATGAAAATCCGTTGTTTTTGTACAGTTGGACGCACCCCAGGCCACTCCCATCCCTTGCCAAGTAGACGTAGGGTGGACTTATACGCTTCCTCCAGCAGTCAGAGACCGACAAAAGATGCTTGCCTTGTTGATGCTGGCAAAAGTATCGGGACAGTCGGTCACGCTTTATGGCTCAGGGGCGTGTAGCGACTTTGCGGCTATTGAGTCTGCTTCTGGGATTGCAATCGACCCCAATTGATTCTTCACTAACGAACTCTGGAGATCTATTTTGAAAGGACATTCAATGAGAAGGATGGGGTGTATCGGGATGCTGTTGCTCTCGTCAAGTGCCTTTGCCAACTACACCTGTGGCGGCTCGGTGAGCTACCTGGGAATCGATGAAGGGGGCGATATCACGGTCTCCCTCGCGAATTCCACGCCGATCCACAAGATTTGCAATGTAACTACCCAAGGAAGCTACCGGATGACCGTGCCCAGCTGCAAGGCGGCGTACACGGCATTCTTGGCGGCTCGGCTTGCCGGGAAGAACATGTACGTCTATTACAACGACAACGGGTATACCTGTTCTTCTCTTCCGAGTTGGGCGCAAATTACAGGTGTCTACTTTGTCCAGGGTCCGGATTGACGCATTGGGCTGGAGAGAAATAGTGATTCACAATAAACGAGCATTGGGGCTGGTCGGAGCTTTCGCTTTCGCAACCGGTGTAGTGATGGCGGGGGAGGCTGATGTCGGTCCTGTCATGGTAGAAAGCGTGGGAGTGATCCAACTCGCCGCAGGTGGGCACCAGGCAGGCAATCTAGAGGTGAAGATCAAAGGAGGCTTTACAGTGCCGTCCGATATGGTGTGCGACTCAAACTACATCACGACGCTAAAGAGCGTAGACGCAGATCGCCGCCTTCTTGCACTGTTGACTGCGGCCCACGTTTCCAAACAACCGGTTTATCTGCGTGTTACTGACAGCCCTACCTATAGGGCCTTTAGCGGCCGTTGCAGTTTGGTGTGGGTCACCATGTCGCAATAAACAGCGCTGTCCGAAGGAAGGACAATGCGACTCGTATGCCCCTTCCTGATCTCACCGTCGATCGCTACCTGCGCACAGGTACGCTAAGCCTGGGGGCATTGCCGCCCCTCTCGCTCTACATCCACCTCCCCTGGTGCCTGAAGAAGTGCCCCTACTGCGACTTCAACTCGCATGAGCAGCGGCGCGACGGCACCTTGCCCGAGGCGGCCTACCTCGATGCGCTGATGGCAGATCTCGAGGCTGCGCTGCCCATGGTCTGGGGCCGGCGCGTGCACAGCATCTTCATCGGCGGCGGCACGCCCAGCCTGTTTTCACCGGCCAGCATCGACCGGCTGCTGGCCGACGTGCGGGCGCGGCTGCAGCTGGAGCCCGGGTGCGAAGTGACGCTCGAGGCCAACCCCGGCACGTTCGAGAAAGACCGTTTCCGCGGTTTTCGCGAGGCCGGTGTCACGCGCCTGTCGGTCGGCGTGCAGAGCTTCGACGATGCCAGCCTCAAGGCGGTCGGCCGGGTGCACGACGCGGCGCAGGCGCTGGCCGCGGTAGAAGAGGCAAGCCAGGCCTTCGACACCTTCAACATCGACCTGATGTATGCGCTGCCGGGGCAGACGCTGCAGGGCCTGCAGCGCGATCTCGACCAGGCGCTGGCCTTCGCGCCGCCGCACCTGTCGGTCTACCACCTGACGCTGGAGCCCAACACCTTCTTCGCGACGCATCCGCCGGAGCTGCCGGACGACGACACGGCCTCCGACATGCTCGACCTGATCGTCGACCGAACGTCCGCCGCAGGCCTGCAGCGCTACGAGGTATCGGCCTTCGCGAGGCCCGGGCATCGCTGCATCCACAACCTGAACTACTGGCAGTTCGGCGACTACCTCGGCATCGGTGCCGGCGCGCACGGCAAACTGTCGTTCCCGCACCGCATCGTGCGGCAGGTGCGCTGGCGCGAGCCGGCGGCCTATATGGCGAATGCGATGGCCGGCAACGCGGTGTCCAATGAGCACGAGGTGTCGCGCGATCAGTTGCCGTTCGAGTTCATGCTCAACGCGCTGCGCCTGAAAGAGGGCTTCGAGCTCGCGCAGTTCAGCGAGCGCACCGGCCTGCCGATCACCGCGATCCAGCGGGCGTTGGACGCTGCCGAAGCCAAGGGCCTGCTCGAGCGCGACCTGCACCGGGCCTGGCCCACCGCCCGCGGCTTCGATTTCCTCAGCGACCTGCAGGCGCTGTTCCTCGCAGCGCCTGTCTAGACAACTCCAGCTCCTCGTGCAGCCAGTGGCGCAGGGCGACCAGCGGCGCCCAGTCGCGCAGGTTGGGCGGGTACACGAGGTGGTAGGGGTGGGCCTGCTCGTAGATGATCGACAGCGGCGACAGCCGCACGAGCCGGCCGTCGCATAGCGCATCGGCGGCGAGCAGCTCGCGCCCGAGCGCGATGCCGAGGTTCTGCTCGGCGGCTTGCAGCATCAGCCCGGCGTCGTTGAAGGTCGCCACCGGTGCGGCGTTGGCGCGCACGCCGGCGGCAGAGAACCAGCGCTGCCACAGCTCGATGTCGCCGAGCAGCGGCTCGTGCGCCAGCGCCTCGGGCGGCGCGCCGGCCAGGCGCTGCGCCGCGAGCGGCGAGCCGACGACGATCAGCGGCATCGGGTTGTCGAACAGGCGCTCCGATTCGACCCCCGGCCAACCGCCACGCCCTTGGCGCACCGCCGCATGGAAGCCCTCGCGCTGCAGGTCCATCACCAGATGCGAGGCGTCGATCTCGAGCATCAGGTGCGGATGGCGCTCGCGCCAGCGGCCGATGCGCGGCAGCAGCCAGCGCTGCGCGAACGAGGGCAGGGTGGTCACCCGCAGGCGCTGCGCCTCGCCGCTGGCCACGGCGCGGGCGGTCAGCAGGCCTTCATCGAGCTGGGCCAGTGCCGCACTGACGCTGCTGAGCAGCGCCTCGCCCGCGGCGTTGAGCACCACCCGCCGGCCGCGCCGCTCGAACAGCGCGAAACCGATCTGATCCTCCAGCACGCGGATCTGCTGGCTCACGGCGCTGTGCGTCAGATGCAGGGCTTCGGCGGCGGCGCGCAGGTTCTGCAACTGGGCCACGGTGCGGAAGGCGGGGAGGGTGTTGAGGGGCAGGCGCGACATGCTGGTAAGCATAGCTGACCAAAATGGCCGGAACAAATCGATTCTCAGCGGAGGATTGGGTATCTATGCTGACCAGCATGCAACATATCCCAGGAGCTTCCACCATGAGCACCGCCTCCTTTTCGCGCACGATCCCTGTCTCTCGCCCGCTGATGCAGCGCTGGTGGGAGGCTTTGCGGGCCGCATGGCAAGCCCGGGCGGCCGCCCGCCGCGATGCCTTGGAAATCGAGCAGGTGGCCGAGCTGAGCGACCATGTGCTCGATGACATCGCCGCGCCGGAATGGCTGCGGCTGGAGGCTTCTGCTCGCCGTGAGAGCGAGAAGCTGCGCGAAGCGGAGATCCGCCTCGGGCTGGGCGGCCGGTTGTTCGACCGTTGAAACCGCTACACGCGGTTGAGCGACAGGCCCGAGGTGCTGCGCAGGTGCTCGATCACATGCGGCGCGATCTGCGGCAACGCGAGCACCTCGTTCGCTGCGCCGTGGGCGATGGCTTCGCGCGGCATGCCGAAGACCACACAGGTGGCCTCGTCCTGGCAGACGTTGTAGCTGCCCGCGTCGCGCATCTCGCGCATCGCCTTGGCGCCATCGGCACCCATGCCGGTCAGCATGATGCCCACCGCGTTGGGGCCGACCACACGGGCCGCTGACTGGAACAGCACCTCGACCGACGGCTTGTGGCGGTTCACCGGCTCGCCGTCGCGCACGCGGGCGATGTAGTTGGCGCCGGAGCGCTCGACGCTCAGGTGCAGGCCACCGGGCGCGATGTAGGCATGGCCGGGCAGCACGCGCTCGCCGTCGGTGGCTTCCTTCACGCGGATGCGGCACAGGCCGTCGAGCCGCTTGGCATAGCTCTTCGTGAAGCCCGCCGGCATGTGCTGGGTGATCACCACTGCGGGGGCATCGGCCGGCAGGTTGACCAGCACTTCCTTCGTGGCCTCGGTGCCGCCGGTGGAGGCGCCGATGAAGATGATCTTCTCGGTCGACAGCCGGCCGATCGACGACACGACCGGTGGCTTCGGCGCGGCGACCGGCGGGGCGCCGCCGGCGGCGGCAGGCACCGCAGCGGCTGGTGCGGGCGGCGCGCGGCGCACCTGTGCGCGCGAGGCGATGCGAATCTTGTCGGTGATGTCGTCGGCCAGCTGGCGCATGCCGTCGGCCACACCGATCTTGGGCTTGGCGACGAAGTCGACCGCGCCGAGCTCCAGCGCACGCATCGTCACCTCGGCGCCGCGCTCGGTCAGCGTCGACACCATCACCACCGGCATCGGCCGCAGCCGCATCAGCTTGGAGAGGAAGTCGATGCCATCCATGCGCGGCATCTCGACATCCAGCGTGATCACGTCGGGGTCGAGGTTGCGGATCATCTCGCGGGCGACGATCGGGTCGCTCGCCGCGCCGATGCACTCCATGTCGGTCTGCCGGTTGATGATCTCGCTCAGCAGGCTGCGTACCAGCGCCGAATCGTCCACCACCACTACTCGAATCTTGGCCATGTCGGGCTCCTTTGGGGTTGCGACCGCCTTAGAAAAGGTCGACGGAGCCGCCGCCGGTGTTCTGCGGCAGCGCCTTCTGCGCCGCCATCTTGTCCTGCTGGACCAGCGCTTCGGCATTGGAGGGCGCGAGCCGCTTGACCATCGCCTTGCCGCTGTGGGGCAGGAAGCACACCTTGCGCGGGTAGACGTCCAGCACGTCCTTCGACACCACCGGGATGCGTTCGGTCTTCAGATAGTCCATCACGAAGGCGGTGTTGCGTTCGCCGACGTTGATCGTGTTCATGCCGCTGATCACCGCGCCGCCGCCGAAGACCTTGGCCTCCAGCGTCTGCCGCGAGGCGCCGCGCTTCATCATCTCGTTGATCAGCAGTTCCATCGCATAAGAGCCGTAGCGCCCTGAATCGCTGCCGCCTTCGGGCAGCATGAAGTGGTTCATGCCGCCGACCTTGGCGTTGCGGTCCCACAGGCAGGCCGCGATGCAGGAGCCGAGGGTCGTCATCACCAGCATGTCTTCGTTGTCGACGTAGTACTCGCCCGGCAGCACCTTGACCGCGTCATTCTTGAAATGCGCGTCGTAGAAGAAGAACGACGCTTCGCCGGGCTTGCGCGGTGCCAGCTTGAGGCGCTCCAGGCGCGGCGAGCTGCCCAGCGGCGGGCGGGCAAACGACGGGCCGCCGGAAGCTGCAACGGCGGACATGGGGGTGAAGGCGAGCATGGTCGTACTTTTCGGCAAGATGACGTTGATTCTTGAATCCCGAGCCGCGGCGCGCGTCACACGCGCTCGTAGATCGTCTTGCCGCGCAACCGGAACAGCTCGCGCGCGTCGGTAAAGTTTTCTGAGTGGCCCACGTAGAGCAGGCTGCCCGGCCGCATCGCCGCATGCATGCGCTCCAGCACCCGGCGCTGGGTCGGCGCATCGAAGTAGATCATCACGTTGCGGCAGAAGACCATGTCGAACGGCTCGCCGAGCGACGCCCAGCTGGCCGACATCAGGTTGAAGGGCCTGAACTCGATCAGCTTCGCGAGCTCAGGCTTCACGCGGATGCTGCCCGCATTGGCGCCGGTACCGCGCAGGAAGTGCCGGCGCAGCCGCTCAGCGCTCAGGCCGCGCGAATCGGCGCCGTAGACGCCACGCTGCGCGGTGGCCAGCACTTTGGTGTCGATGTCGCTCGAGAGGATCTTCACCGGCGGCGTATTGCCGAGCGATTCGACCACGGTCATCGCGATGGAATACGGCTCCTCGCCGGTGGAGGCGGCGCTGCACCAGATGCGCAGCGGCTTGCCCTGCCGTGCCTTCAGGTCCTCGGCCAGCGCATGGAAGTGATGCTCCTCGCGGAAGAAGGAAGTCAGGTTCGTCGTGAGGCAGTTCACGAACTCCTGCCACTCCGCCTCGCCGGCGGGGCCGCTGGCGCGCTCCAGCCATTGCAGATAGTCGGCGAACGAGCGGTGCCCGGTATCGCGCAGCCGGCGCGACAGGCGGCTGTAGACCATCGCCTGCTTGCCGGCATGCAGGCTGATGCCGGCACGCTGGTGGATCAGCTGGCGCACGCGCTCGAAATCGGCTTTTCCGAAGGGAAACTCCTGCTCGATGCGGTCGGCGGCAGGGCTGGCCTGCGAGGGCATCAGGACATCGCTCATAAGTGCGTAGGGTGGTCTTGTCCAGCGGACGGCGCTGGCTTGCAGTCTTGTTAATCGGCAGGCCGGGCGGCAACTGAAGTAAGGGTGATTTCTGCCTCTTAATCTGCGCCTATCCCCCAAAAGGGGGACTGCTAGACTGCCGGCACTGTTTTGCCCCACCCCCTGCCTTGAACGCTCGCACCCGGCCCGCCGCCCTCGACCCGCATGACTTGCGGCTGGATGCGGCATTGCAACTGCTGGAGCATGCAGGGCAGGGCCATCCCCACGGCGAGCCGGGCAGCACCGCCTGGCTGCAGGGCCTGATCGACAGCCTGTGCGACATCTCCAGCCGCGACGCGCTGACCGGCCTGGCCAATCGCCGCAGCTTCCAGGTCGCGCTGTCACGCGAGATCGACCGCGTGGCGCGCGCGGGCGAGCCGGCGCTGCTGCTGGTGCTGGACATCGATCACTTCAAGCGCGTCAACGACACCTGCGGTCACGCGGCCGGCGACCTCGTGCTGAAGGCGGTCGCCTCCGTGCTGCAGGACGCGGTGCGCCCGATGGACACCGTGGCCCGCGTCGGCGGCGAGGAGTTCGCGGTGATCCTCCCCAATTGCCCGTCGGCCTTCGGAGAAGCGGTGGCCGAGCGCATCCGCCGCCGCATCGAGAACCGGCCGGTGGTGATCTCGCCCCGGCAGGAGATCCACGTCAGCGTCAGCGTCGGAGGTGCGTTCGCGCCGCAATGGGTGCGCTCGTCGGCCACCTTGTGGACCGAGCGCGCCGACCTGCAGCTCTATCGCGCCAAGGCGCAGGGCCGCAACCGGGTCTGCCTCGAGCCCACGGCGGCGTCGCTGGTGAGCGCCGAGGAAAAAGGCCTGCTGTTCGGCACCTCGCAGTTTCAGGATCTCGAATGAGCACTCCTTCCGCCGACAACGGCAACACCAGGCGTGCCCGCATCACCGCCGTCACCAGCGGCAAGGGCGGCGTCGGCAAGACCTTCGTCTCAGCCAACCTGGCGGCTGCGCTGGCGCGCCGCGGCGAGCGCGTGCTGGTGCTCGACGCCGACCTCGGCCTGGCCAACCTCGATGTCGTGCTGAACCTCTACCCGAAGATCACGCTGCACGATGTGTTCACCGGCAAGAACACGCTGGACGAGGCCATCCTGCAGGCGCCGGGCGGTTTCTCGGTGCTGCTGGCCGGCTCCGGCATGGTCGAGTATTCGCGGCTCACGCCCGAGGTGCGCGACCAGTTGCTCAACGTGGTCGAGACGGTCAAACCGCGCTTCGACCGCGTGCTGCTCGACACCGGCGCAGGCATCTCCGATGTGGTGCTGTTCACCGTCTCGCTCGCGGATGACGTGCTGATCGTCGCGACGCCCGAGCCCACGTCGCTGACCGATGCCTACGCGACGATCAAGGTGCTGGCCACCACGCAGCAGCGCGTGGCGGTGAAGCTGCTCGTGAACCAGGTGCTGCGGCCGGGCGAAGGCAAGGTGATCCGCGGCCAGCTGCAGCAGGTGGTCGACCGCTATGTGTCGCAGATGATCAATGCCGACGTGAAGCTCGAGCTGGTCGGCGAGATCCCGAGCGACACCGCGGTGCGCGAAGCCGTGCAGCGCCGCCAGCTGCTGCTGGAGTGCTTTCCCGGCAGCGTCGCGGCGCAGGCCGTGGGGGCGTTGGCGGGGAGGCTCTGCGAATGAGCGCCGATGAGGCCGTGCAGGCCACCGTCACGCCGTTCGAGCGGCTGGGAGGCGAACAGGCGGTGCGGGCGCTCGTCGACCGCTTCTATGACCTGATGGAGCTGGAGCCGGCCTATGCGGGGTTGCGGGCGCTGCACCCGACAACGCTGGACGGCTCGCGCGACAAGCTGCACTGGTTCCTGTGCGGCTGGCTCGGCGGCCCCAACCACTACATCGAGCGCTTCGGCCATCCGCGCCTGCGCGCGCGGCATCTGCCGTTCGCCATCGGCATCGCCGAGCGCGACCAATGGCTGCATTGCATGCAGCGGGCGATGCAGGAGCTCAACGTCGACGCCGCCCTCGCCGAGCGGCTCGCGGAGGCTTTTTTCAACACCGCCGACTGGATGCGCAACAAGGGCATCTGATCCGCGGTTCGGCTATGGCGCGCTCAGGGGCCGAGCAGCACCACGAGCGCACCCGCACCGCCTTCCGAGGCGCGCGCCTGCGTGAACGCCATCACCTCGTTCTTCTGCACCAGCCACGCTCGCACCTTGCCCTTGAGCACCGGCGACTTGCCCGGCGAGCCGTGGCCCTTGCCGTGCACGACGCGCACGCAACGCAGGCCCTGGCGGGAGGCCTCGCGGATGAACTCCGACAGGCGCTCGCGCGCTTCGTCGCGGCGCAGGCCGTGCAAGTCGATCTGCGCCTGGATCGTCCATTCGCCGCGGCGCAGGCGGCGCGGCACCTCGGGGCCGACGCCCGGCCGACGGAAGCTCAGCGCCTCGTCGGTCTCGAGCAGGGATTCCACGTCCATCTCGTCGGACAAGGCCTCGCGCAGCACCGATTGCTCATCGAGCGTGCGCTGCAGCGGCAGCGGTGCCGGCCGTGGGCGCGGCAGCTCGGCGAGGCGCCGATCCTTCAAGGGCTGGACCGGGCCGACGGTGTCGGCGAACAGGCGCCGCTCGCGTTGCAGCCGCTGTGCCTCGGCGCGCTCGCGTGCCTCGCGTTCAGCGGCTTCGCGCCTCGCATGGTCGAGCTGCATCTTCAGTGCCTGCAGCTCGCTCAGTGCCCTGAGCTTCACAACAACCCGCGCTCCGCGAACGACACGATGCCGTGGCGGCCGACGACGATGTGGTCGAGCACCCGCACATCCACCAACTGCAGCGCGCTCTTGAGCGCCTGCGTCAGGAACTCGTCGGCCCTCGAGGGCTCGGCGGCGCCGGAAGGGTGGTTGTGCGCCAGCACCACCGCGCCGGCGTTGAGCGTCATCGCGCGCCGCACCACCTCGCGCGGGTAGACGCTGGTCTGCGCGAGCGAGCCGCGGAACATCTCTTCCATGCGCAGCAGCCGGTGCTGCGTGTCGAGGAACAGCACGGCGAACACCTCGTGGGGCAGCTGCGCCAGGTGCAGGCTCAGGTAGTCCTTGACCTTCTGCGGCGCATCGAACACCGGCATCGCGCAGAGCTCCTGCTGCAGGGAGCGGCGGGCGATCTCGAGCAGCGCTGCCACCTCCGAGCGCTTGGCCGGCCCGAGGCCCTTGATCCGCTTGAGGTCGGCGGCCGATGCCTGCAGCAGGCCCGCGAAGCCGCCGAAGGCGTCGAGCAGCTGCTGGGCGAGCTGCAGCACCGAGGTGCCGCGCACGCCGGTGCGCAGCAGCAGCGCCAGCAGCTCGGCGTCGGCCAGGGCCTGGGGCCCCTGGGCCAGCAGTTTTTCACGGGGCCGCAGCGCGGCGGGCAGGTCTTTGATCGACATCGAGATGAAGGCGGCAGGGCCTCGGAGGAGCCACGTAAAATCGCGCCAGTCTAGGCCCTTCGCGCGGACTCTCGCGCCCCCCATCTTGAATGCCGTCCAACCGGGGTCGTTCCTGACCCTGCACTACCGCCTGACCGGCCCGCATGGCGACGAGCTGATCAACACCTTCAACGACAAGCCCGCGACCCTGTCGCTGGGCACCGGCGAGCTTGCGCCGGCGATGGAGCAGCGCCTGATCGGCCTCACGGAGGGCGCGCGGGTGCGCTTCCAGCTCGAGCCCGGCGAAGCCTTCGGCCAGCGCAGCCCCGATCTGCTGCAGCGTGTGAAGCTGGCGCTGCTGCATGAGCTGGGGGATCCCGACGAGGAGTACCACGTGGGCGACGTGGTGCAGTTCCCAACGCCCGACGGCCAGGGCTCGTATGCCGGCGTGGTGCGCGAGGTCGGCCCCGACTGGCTGCTGTTCGACTTCAACCACCCGCTCGCGGGCGAAGCGGTGAGCTTCGAAGTTCACCTGATCGGAGTGCTGTGATGGCGGAGGCAGGACGGGTCGACGATGTGCTGCTCGCCGAGCCGCGCGGTTTCTGTGCCGGGGTCGATCGCGCGATCGAGATCGTCGAGCGCGCATTGGCCAAGTTCGGGGCGCCGGTGTACGTGCGCCACGAGATCGTGCACAACACCTACGTGGTCAACGACCTGAAGTCCAAGGGCGCGATCTTCATCGAGGACCTGGCCCAGGTGCCGCCCGGCGCGGTGCTGGTGTTCAGCGCCCACGGCGTCAGCCAGGCGGTGCGCCGCGAGGCCGCCGAGCGCGGCTTCAGCGTGTTCGATGCCACCTGCCCGCTGGTGACCAAGGTGCACATCGAGGTCGCCAAGCTGCACAAGGAAGGCTACGAGTTCATCATGATCGGCCACAAGGGGCATCCCGAGGTCGAAGGCACGATGGGACAGCTGACCGAGGGCATCTACCTCGTCGAGGACGTGGCCGATGTCGAGCGCGTGCAGGTGACAGATCCCTCGAAGCTCGCGGTGGTGACGCAGACCACGCTGTCGGTCGACGACGCCGCCGAGATCCTCGCCGCGGTGAAGCGCCGCTTCCCGCTGGTGCGCGAGCCCAAGAAGCAGGACATCTGCTACGCCACGCAGAACCGGCAGGACGCGGTGAAGATCCTCGCGCCGCAGGTCGACGTGGTGGTGGTGGTGGGCAGCCCCACCAGTTCCAACAGCAACCGCCTGCGCGAACTGGCTGAACGCCTCGGAACGCCGGCCTACATGGTCGACAGCGCCGACGACCTGCAGCCGCAGTGGTTCGAGGCGCGGCACCGCGTCGGCCTGACCGCCGGTGCCTCGGCGCCCGACATCCTCGTGCAGCAGGTGATCGACCGGCTGAGGGCCCTTGGCGCAGTGGCCGTGCGCAAGATGGATGGCGTGCAGGAGCATGTGCAGTTCCCGCTGCCCAAGGGCCTGAAGTGAGCGAGGGTCGCACGGCGCCCCGGTAAATGCGAGTGATTCGCGTTAAAATTTCAGCTTTTACAAAAAAGCTGGAGTCCCCCGCATGTCCCTGAGTCGCTCCCTGTCGCTTGGCGCCGTGGCGCTGAGCCTGTCGCTGTCTGCCATGGCGGACGAAAACGTCTTCGGCTACGTGCGCGGCGCCGAAACGCTGCCCAAGGGTGCGAAGGAGGTCTACCAGTGGCTGACCGTGCGCTCCGACAAGGGCGCCGGCCACTACCGCGCGATCGATTCCAAGACCGAATTCGAATACGGCGTGACCGACCGCTTCTCGGCCTCTGCGGAGCTGAAGGCGCTGGGCATCAACACCAGCGGCCTCACCATCGACGGCTACCTGCCCGGCGACAAGAAATACGGCCTCAAGCCCTCGGGCATCGAGTTCGCCGGGAAGTACAACTTCCTCAGCCCCGCGAAGGACGATTTCGGCCTCTCGGGCTATGCCGCGGTCGACTACAACTGGCTCGACGCGCACTCCGGCCAGGACAAGAAGAAGATCGACGCCGAGTTCGCGCTGCTGGCGCAGAAGTACTTCCTCGAAGGCCAGCTCACCTGGGTGGGCAACGTCGGCCTCGAGGCCACCTACTCGAAGCGCAAGGCGATCGACAACCTGCCGGCCGATTTCGAATGGCCGACCAGCCCCGAGATGGAAGTCGAGCTGAAGGCGGGCACCGGCCTGGCCTATCGCTTCGCGCCGGGCTGGTACGTCGGTGCCGAGACGCTGTGGGAAACCGAGTTCGAGACCGACGTCGGCAAGGAGCGCTGGTCGCTGTTCGGTGGCCCGACGCTGCACTATGGCGGCAAGCAATGGTGGGCCACGCTGACCTACTTCCACCAGATCCGCGGCGGCGGCGAAAAGTACGCCGGCCAGACGGACAACAACCTGCACCTGATCGAGAAGACGCGCAATGAGGTGCGTCTGAAGGTCGGCTTCAACTTCTGATCTTGAAAGGAACACCGGCATGAGAACGCGCGACTGGAGCCTGCTGCTGTTGCCGGCCGCGGCGCTCGTCTCGCCGGTGTACGCGACCGATTACCTCTCGGTCCCGGTCGCGCAGCAGATGCTGTTTCCGCAGGCGAAGGCCTTCGTCGAGCAGACGCTGAAGCTGAGCGACGAGCAGCGCGACCGCATCAAGGCGCTCTCGGGCATGCGCCAGCGCTGGGCCGAGCAGAAGGTGTGGCGCGCCGAGAAGGACGGCCAGCTGCAGGGCTGGTTCATCGTCGACGAGGTGATCGGCAAGCACGAGTTCATCACCTACGCGACCGCGATCTCGCCCGATGGCCGTGTGCTGGGCGTCGAGATCCTCAGCTACCGCGAGACGCACGGCAGTCAGGTGCGCGAGCCGTCGTGGCGCAAGAACTTCGTCGGCAAAACCCTGGCCGATCCCTTCAAGCTCGACGAGGACGTGCCCAACATCAGCGGCGCGACGCTCTCATGCCGCAACGTGCTCGACGGCGTGAAACGGCTGCTGGCCATCCACAAGCTCTACCTCGCTCATGCATGAGCTGCGCCGCATGCGCCTCGTTCTCGGCACGTACGCCGAGGTGGGGGCATGCGCGCCGGAGGCGGTGGCTGAGCAGGCGCTCGCCGCTGCGTTCGAGAGCCTGCAACAGTCGCACGACCGCTGGAGCTTCCATGCCGCCGACAGCGAGCTCTCGCGGCTCAACCGCAGCGGCGGTGAGCCGGTGCCGCTGAGCCGCGACACGCTGCGGCTGCTGCGCCTTGCCAAGCTGTTCGGCCAGGCCAGCGGCGAGCGCTTCAACTGCACCGTCGGCGGTGCGCTGGTGCAGCGAGGTGACCTGCCCGACCATGGCGGGCCACGCCCGCTGCCGGTGGGTCGGGCCGACGACATCGACATCGACATCGGCCGCCGCCAGGCCCGCCTGTGCCGGCCGGTGCGCGTTACGCTCGACGGCATCGCCAAAGGCTACGCCGTCGACCTGGCCGTCAAGGCGATGCGCCTGGCCGGGGCGCGGTCGGGCTGGATCAACGCGGGGGGCGACCTGCGTGTGTTCGGCGACAAGGTGCTCCAGGTTCACCGCCGTGAACCCGACGGTGCACTAACGCCGCTGGGCGGCTTGCGCGAAGCCGCGCTCGCGAGTTCGCGCGTCGGCTGTGTTCCAGACGCTGCATTCCCGGCCTTCATCGTCGGGGCGGATGATGTGGTGCCCGAAGTCGTCAGCGTGGTCGCCCGCAGCGCCTGGCGTGCCGATGCGCTGACCAAGGTGGTGGCGCTTGTGCCGCGCGCCGAGCGGGCTGCGGTGGCGGCACGCCTCGGCGGTCATTGGGTCGAGCCGCCCGCCATGAGAATCGCGGCATGAAAGGCTACCCCAACGGCTTCAGGTCGGCGCTGGTCGCGACCAGCCTCGCGCTCTACGCCACCGGCTGCCTGCTTGCGCCGACGACACTCGAGCTGCGGGCTGCGTGGGAGCTCGGCTGGCGCCTCGGCGGCGGCGCACGTGTATGGATGGCCGCAGCGCACGCGGCGTTCGCCTTCGCGGCGTTGTTGTTCGTCGGTGCGCTGTGGAGCGTGCACATGCGCTCCGGCTGGCGTCGGCGCCGCCAGCGCGCGAGCGGCACATTGCTGGGCGTGGCGCTGCTGCTGCTTGCTGTCACGGCGGTGGGCGTCTACTACCTGGCCGACGAGACGCTCGCCAACGTCACCGCATTGGCGCACCTCGCGCTCGGCCTGGTGTTGATCGCGCCATTTCTGTGGCACTTGGTGAAGGGGCGCCGCATGCGGCGTCGCCACCACCACTGAGCCGGGTTCGGGCGCTCTCCTACAATCGCCCTCCCTATCGGACCAGAAACGCCACTCCAGCGGTGGCGGCCGTTCCCATGCTCGACATCAGCCTGCTCCGCCGCGACCTCGACGGCGTGATCGCGCGCCTTGAGACCCGCAAGTCGCCGCAACCTTTTCTGGACGCGGAGCGCTTTCGCGCGCTCGAATCCGAGCGCAAGGCGATCCAGACGCGCACCGAGGAGCTGCAGTCGCAGCGCAACAGCCTGTCCAAGCAGATCGGCATGCTCAAGGGCAAGGGGCAGGACACCTCCGCCGTGATGGCCGAAGTGGCTGGCATCGGCGATGCGATGAAGGCCAGCGCCGAGTGCCTGGAGCAGGTGCAGGCCGAACTCGGCGCGATGCTGATGAGCGTGCCCAACCTGCCGCACGAGAGCGTGCCGGTGGGCGCCGACGAAGGCGGCAACGTCGAGGTACGACGCTGGGGTGCGCCGCGCAGCTTCGACTTCGCACCCAAGGACCACGTCGACCTCGGCGCGCCGCTCGGGCTCGATTTCGAGACCGGCGCCAAGCTCTCGGGCTCGCGCTTCACCTTCATGCGCGGCCCGGTGGCGCGGCTGCATCGCGCGCTCGCCCAGTTCATGCTCGATGTGCAGACCACCGAGCATGGCTACACCGAGTGCTACACGCCCTACATCGTCAATCGCGAAGTGCTCGAAGGCACCGGCCAGTTGCCGAAGTTCAAGGAAGACATGTTCTGGGTGCTGCGCGGCGGCAGCGAGGAGCAGGCCGAGCAGTACCTGATCTCCACCTCGGAGATCTCGCTGACCAACAGCGTGCGCGAGCAGATCCTCGATGCCGACCAACTGCCGATGAAGCTCACCGCGCACAGCCCCTGCTTCCGCTCCGAGGCGGGCAGCGCCGGCCGCGATACCCGCGGCATGATCCGCCAGCACCAGTTCGACAAGGTCGAGATGGTGCAGGTCGTGCACCCGGAAAAGAGCTACGAGGCCCTGGAGCAGATGGTCGGCCACGCCGAGGCCATCCTGCAGAAGCTGGAGCTGCCGTACCGCGTGGTGTCGCTGTGCACCGGCGACATGGGTTTCGGCGCGACCAAGACCTACGACCTCGAGGTCTGGCTGCCGGCGCAGAACACCTACCGCGAGATCAGCAGCTGCTCGAACTGCGAGGCCTTCCAGGCGCGCCGCATGCAGGCGCGCTTCCGCAACGCGCAGGGCAAGCCGGAGCTTGTGCACACCCTCAACGGCTCCGGCCTCGCGGTGGGCCGCACGCTGGTCGCGGTGCTCGAGAACTGCCAGAACGCCGACGGCAGCATCACCGTGCCGAAGGCGTTGCGCCCGTACATCGGCGGAGTGGAAATCCTGCGCCCGTAATCGGCTACAATCGCGGGCTTCGCTGACTCAGCGAGACCACGCATCAGGAAAGGTGGCAGAGTGGTCGAATGCGCCGGACTCGAAATCCGGTATACGGGTCTCCCGTATCGAGGGTTCGAATCCCTCCCTTTCCGCCAAGCACAAGCCGTTGATCTTCAACGGCTTTTTGCTTTTCTGGTTGTCTCTGGGGCGTTGCGTGGCTCCCGCGCCACGCGAGTGCTTCCCCCATTTCGGCCACATCCCACACCTGAGGGATACCTGCGGGATAAGTGGGCCGTCGCAGTTGCACTCGTTTCGACCATGGGCCAGAGTGAGGGCATGGCAAGCAGCAGTACCACCCTTCAATGGCAGCGCCCGACGCGCGGCGTCGATCTTGATGTGAGCACCTGCCTCGACTATGCGAGGCGCCCGGCCTCGTGGGAGGCGCGGGTTTCGAGCGAGGGAAAGATGCTGCGCATCCTGCGTGGGCTGATCCCCGAGGGGTGCACACCGGCGGAGGTGCAAAGCATCGTCGACCGGCGCGTTGATCTGGCGTCGCTCGACCTCGTGGCGCTCGTCCGGTGGAGGCAGCCGGCCGAACCGAAGGTGCTGCGCGCATAGGACTGGCGGGAGGATTCGCTCCCTAGAATCCCCGCTGCCACTCACTGCAGCGGGACACCATGGCCTACGACTACAGCTCCGAGAACAAGCGCCTCGAGCTTCCCAATCCGTACCGCGTCGAGAACCTGTTTCTTTTTGCCTGCGCCTCGGTGCTGATCGTCGCGGGGCTGGTGGCGCTGCTGTGGGCGCGGGCAGCGTTGCAGGAGAGCTCGCTGCGCTTCGGCGCGGCGCCCTTGCTCGTGGGCATCGCGATGCTGGGCGGCGGGTTGATGTTCGCGGTGTGGGGCGCCCGGCGGCTGCGCTTCTTCTTCGGCCGCGGGCGGCCGGCGTCGCTGGCACCCGAGGTGGCGATCGGAGCCACCGGCAACTCGCAGGGGGCTGACCACTACAAGAACATGCTGCGCCAGGGCGGCCTCGAGTACCGCGAGCCGCAGGGCGCATTGAACGGCGTGCTGTATCACCTGGCGCCGCGCCTGATCACCGCGCCCGCGGTGGTGCAGGACCTGGCGCAGAAGCACTTCTTCAATGCGCTGGCCTTTGTCGTGACGTTCGCGAGCTTCGTGTTCGCCTGGGCGCTGTTCGGCACCGAGGAGACGCAGCCGCTGATCGGCATCGCGTATTTCCTGTTCGCCGCGTTCGTGCTGCTGAAGCCGCTGATGGCGGGCGACCGGGCGCGCATGTCGACGGCTTCGCTGGTGGCGTTGATCGCGGTGGCCGTGGTCGGGCCCGTGCTCGCGAGCATGCTCGGCAAGGCATTGCCGTCGGTGCGCTTCTCGCTGCATGCGCAGACTTTCTTCCTGCTGCTTGCCGCTCTGCTGGCGGTGACGCTGATCCTGCTCGCGGTGTTTGCGCAGGTCGACGGCCCACCGCCCACGGAGCGCAGCTGCGAGCAGATCACGCTGTCGATGAACGGCCCGCCGGGGGCGCTGGTCACCGAGCTGGATCGCAAGCTGCAGGACCAATGGGTCGAGAAGATCCCGAACCGGCGCTACACGCGGCTGGAGCCGGTGACCGAAGGCGCGGCCGGCTCCGGCCGCTTTGCCGGCGAGGTGCTCGAGGAGACGCAGCCGATGCCGTTGACGGGCACCGCGGCCCCCACGCTGGCAGGCGCGCTTGGCGCGCCGCGACACCGCTGGCTCGTCGCGCTCGATATCTACGCGACCTTGCTGGTGCTCGCGGGTGCGGCGTTCGCGCTGCTCTACGTGCGCAGCTTCGATCCGCTGCGTGTGATGGAGGAGGGCTTGAACCGGCATGCGCCGATCGGCTACTCGGCGATCTGCCTGATCGTGGCGGCGTTCTGCTTCAAGTCGGCCGGCACGATCTGGGGCCGATTCAATTTCGAATCGGTGCTGGTGTGGGTGGAACTGCTGGGCACCTGGCAGTCGTCGCGCATCGGCACCGGCAACCAGCTCTCCAGCCGGCTGCAGAGCGAGAACGACGTGGTGCGGGTCGAATCGATGACCTTGCGGGTCTGGCGCGCCCGGGTGGAGTCGGTGGTGTTCGGCAAGGACAGCGCACGCCAGGTCACGGCGATGTTCGGCACCGCACAGGAGGCGAAGCAACTCGCGGCCGAGCTGGCGGAGTTCGCGGGCCGGCAGAGCGTGTTCATCGCGCCCCAGGCCCATGAGGACGGCCGTCGCCTCGGCGCGCTGCAGGCGAGCGAGGCGCTGCTCGGTGCGGCGGGGCCGGCTCCGGCGGCCCTGGCGAGCACTGCCGAGGCGCACGAAGCGTTGCGCGTGGCTGCCGCGCACGGGGTAGCGCCTCAGCGCTTCTGCACCGTCTGCGGCACGCCGGCCGCGGCCGGCGCCAAGTTCTGCGGCGAGTGCGGCCACGCGCTGGGCTGACGCCGGCGTGCACAAGCTCACGAAGGCCTTGTAATCAACGGCATCAAACGCGGTCGGCGTGCAGTTGTGCCTGCAGCGGCCGCCGGCTCTGCCGATAGGTCCTTGAACGGCGCTGGTCCAGCTTGCCGCAAGGAGTTCGCCCATGGTCGCTGCCTTCGTCTTCGTGGCTGCCTATTTGGCCCTGGCCGAGGTGGGCTCCAGGATGCTGCCGCCGCCCCCTAAGCCGCCGCTGGTGCAGTTGCAGCCGCAACCACCCTCCGAGCAGCGCGCGTCGGCTGACTGAGCCCCCCTTCGTTTTCCCGCACTCAGGTGGGGCGCGCATCGGCCGATAACGGTGCACCGGATGCGCACGAGAGCGGCTGCGCGCCGGGGGCGCCGCGACCATCTTCGTATGCGCGCGTGCCTCGATCGTGCCGCTTCGTTCGTTCCCGGTGCGGCGGCTCTGCCGTGATCCGGCCGTGAGAGACAAGATGTTCAAGAACCTCAGTTTCGCCCGCAAGATCGGCCTGCTGGTCGGCGTCGCCATTGCCGGGCTGGTGCTGCTGGCGGCGTTTTCGCTGTTCCAGATCAGGCAGCACATCAGTGAAGGCCGCCGCGGCCAGCTGGTCACCGCCGTCCAGGCGGCCCACAACATCGTCAGCGCCTACCAGGCAAAGGCCGCCTCCGGCGCGATGAGCGTCGACGAGGCGCAAAAGGCCGCCAAGGAAGCCGTGCGACTCGCGCGCTACGGCGGCGCCGAAGGCAAATCGGACTACCTCTACATCTGGTCCATGGATGGCCATGGCGTGATGCACCCGATCAAGCCCGAGTGGGACGGCCAGCAGATGCTCGGCCGCGTCAAGGACGGCGGCGGGCAGGACGTGGTCAAGGCGCTGATCGACGGCGTCAAGTCGTCGAAGGACGGCCGCGCCTTCGTCGACACCAACTTCCCGCGTCCCGGCAAGGAAGAGCCGGTGCCGAAGCTGCAGTACGTGGTGGAGGTCAAGGGCTGGGACTGGATCATCGGCTCCGGCCTCTACATGGATGACCTGGGCGTGCAGGTGCGCGAGGCGCTGGTCAGCAACCTGATCGCCGTGTCCCTGATGCTCGCGGCGATCGGCGGCGTGGGCTATGTGGTCGCACGCAGCGTGCTGCGCCAGATCGGCGGCGAGCCGGCCCAGGCGATCGTGGTGATGGGCGAGGTCGCCCGTGGCAACCTCGCGGTGGATCTGCACCAGCCGGTCGCGGGCAGCCTGCTCGCGGCACTGGGCGACATGATCGCCTCGTTGCGCCACACGGTGGCACAGGTGCGGCAGTCGACCGACAGCATCAGCACCGCCTCGAGCGAGATCGCGATCGGCAGCCAGGATCTCTCGGGCCGCACCGAGCAGACGGCGTCCAACCTCCAGATGACGGCGTCGTCGATGGAGCAGCTCACCGCCACCGTGAAGCAGACCGCCGATGCCGCCGGCACCGCCAACGAGCTCGCGTCGTCGGCCTCGTCGGCTGCCGCCAAGGGCGGCGAAGTGGTGGCGCAGGTGGTCGCGACGATGGACGACATCAACGCCAGCTCGAAGAAGATCGCCGACATCATCGGCGTGATCGACGGCATCGCGTTCCAGACCAACATCCTGGCGCTGAACGCGGCGGTGGAAGCCGCGCGCGCCGGCGAACAGGGCCGCGGCTTCGCGGTGGTGGCCGGTGAGGTGCGCACGCTGGCGCAGCGCTCGGCGCAGGCGGCCAAGGAGATCAAGACGCTGATCGGCGCCTCGGTCGACAAGGTCGAGTCGGGCGCGCGGCTGGTGCAGGATGCCGGCGTCACGATGACCAGCATCGTCACCAGCGTGCAGCGCGTGACCGACATCATCGGCGAGATCTCCAGCGCCGCGGCCGAGCAGTCCAGCGGCATCGGCCAGGTCAACACCGCCGTCTACGACCTCGACAAGATGACGCAGCAGAACGCCGCGCTGGTCGAGCAGTCGACCGCCGCGGCGCACAGCCTGAAGGAACAGGCGCACACGCTGGCCGAGGTGGTGAAGGTGTTCCGCCTCGCGCAGGCCTGACGCCCCCGTGCGACAACGACGAAGGGCCCCGCGAAGGGGCCCTTTCTCATTGGCGATCTGCAGTGGGGTCAGTGGGTGGCGGGAGCGCCGCTTTCCTGCAGTTTTTCCCAGTAGGCGAGCACGCGGCCCACCCAGGCCTGGTAGTTCGCGTCGTGCGGCGCGTAGAAGGGGATGCCGCGGGCGGCGAATTTCTCCACCTCGCCGGCGAGCTTGGCGTTCTGCGCGGCGGAGGCGAGCTCCAGCGCATGCAGCGCCATCACGCGTTGCATCGGGTCGGCGGCCATCAGCTGGGCGCGCAGGGTGTTCGAGTCGGTCATTCCAATCTCCGGGACTTTGCGTCGTGTACTTCAGTGTCGGATGGCGGCGCCCCGGCTTGAGCGCCGACAAGGCCCGCGGCGGCAGTAACCGCGGCGGAGTGCGTCAAAGTCCGCGGATCGCGCGTGGGGCGCGGGCAACGTCGCCGGCGGCATTCACAGATCTTTACCGGCGCCGCACATCGGCTCAACGGCCGGTCTGCATCCTTCTGCCCATGGTTCAACACCTCAACCTGGAGCACAGATGAGCACCTTCGATCGTTCTACTTCCCGCTGGTCCGGCCGCGCCGTCCGCTTGTTCGTCGGCGGCCTCGTGGTCGCGGTCGCCGGCAGTTTCGGCCTCGCCGCCTTTGCGCAAGGACCGGGCATGCACGGCCCGCATGGCGGCGGCATGTTCATGGGCCCGGCGCTGATGGGCCATGCGCTCGACCACATGCTCGACACCGTGAAGGCCACCGACGCACAGCGCACGCAGATCAAGCAGATCGCGCAGGCGGCGGCCGCCGACCTGAAGGCGCAGCGCGAAGCCGGTCGCAAGCTGCATGAGCAGGCTGCGACGCTGTTCACGCAACCCACCGTCGACGCCAACGCCGCCGAGAGCCTGCGCCAGCAGATGCTGGCCCAGCACGACCAGGCGTCCAAGCGCATGCTGCAGGCCATGCTCGACGTCAGCCGCGTGCTGACACCCGAGCAGCGCCAACTGCTGGCCACCAAGATGAAGCAGCGCCACGAGATGATGGAGCGCCACATGCATGAGCGCCAGCAGCTCGAGGGTGGGCCCCGCCAGTAGCCTTTATGCTTGTTTCTTCTCGGCACGGAGTTCACCCCGCGGCATCTGCGCCTCGGGGTGCTTTTTCCTTCATGAACCACGCCCGCCTGCTGCTCATCGACGATGACACCCGCCTGACCGCGATGGTCGGCGACTACCTGCGCAACGCCGGCTTCGAGGTCGACACCGCCGGTTCGCTGCAGGCCGGCCGCCAGTGCCTGCAGGCCAGCGGCTACGACGCGCTGCTGCTCGACCTGATGCTGCCCGACGGCGATGGCCTCGACCTCACGCGCGAGCTGCGGGCCGATGCGCGCACGCGCCGCCTGCCGCTGCTGATGCTCACCGCGCGCGGCGAGCCGATGGACCGCATCCTCGGCCTCGAGATCGGTGCCGACGACTACCTGCCCAAACCCTTCGAGCCGCGCGAGCTGCTCGCGCGCGTGAAGGCGCTGCTGCGTCGCGCCTCGCCCGACCGGACGGACGACGAGGTGATGCGCTTCGGCCGCCTCGAGATCGACCTCGGCCAGCGCAAGGCCCGGCTCGACGGCCGCGACTGCGACCTCACCGGCCACCAGTTCGACCTGCTGGTGGTGCTGGCTCAAAGCGCGGGCCGCGTGCTCTCGCGCGACCAGATCATGGATGCGCTGAAAGGCCATCCGATGGAGGCCTTCGACCGCTCGATCGACGTGCACATCTCGCGCATCCGTGCGGTGATCGAGGATGACCCGAAGAACCCCCGCCGAGTGCTCACAGTGCGGGGCGCCGGCTACGTCTTCGCGCGCAAGCAGGACACCGAAGCCTGATGTCTCGCCGGGCGCGCGCATGAAGAGCCTCTACCTCCGCATCTACCTGACCATCGTCGCGGTGCTGCTGCTGTTCGCGCTCGTCGCGGGCTGGCTGGCGCAGCGCCACCTCGAACAAGAGCGCCAGAACATCCAGGCGATCTTCACCGAGCGCGCGGCGGCGTGGGCCTCGCTGATCGAGCGCAGCCTGCCGCCGGCCGAGGCGCCGGTCGAGGAGCAGCGCGCGGCCCTGCTCGACTGGGCGCAGCGCCTGCGCCTGCCGCTGGCGCTGGATGATGCGGCCGGCAAGCGGGTGGCCACCTCCGAGCTCTTCGCGCGCCACGAGATGCAGGCCAGCGGCGAGCGTCCGTTGCGCGCGCTGCGCATCGCGTTGTCCGATGGCCGCGCGATCTGGGTCTGGCGGCCGCCGATGCTCGGCCGCGTCAACGGGCAGGGCCGCGAGCGGCCGCCGCCGTTGCCGCCCGGCGAGCGCCTCGCGGGGCCGATGAGCGAGCATGTGATGGCGTTCCGCGTCGCGCCGCCGTTCATGGTCGGGGGTGCGGGCCTGGCGGCCGGGCTGTTGCTGCTGTTCGCAGCGGTCGCACTGGGCGCGTTTCCGGTGGTGCGCCGACTGACCCGTCGGCTCGAGGCGCTGAAGCGCGGCGTCGAGGCCTTCGGCGCCGGCGACCTGGGGCAGCGCGTCAGCGAAGACGGGCGCGACGAAGTGGCGGCGGTGGCCACCAGCTTCAACCAGGCGGCCGATCGCATCGAGCAACTGCTGCAGTCGCACAAGTCGCTGCTGGCCAACGCGAGCCACGAGCTGCGCTCGCCGCTGGCGCGCCTGAAGATGGCGGTCGAGATGCTCGAAGAGGTGGGCCCGGCGCAGCGCGAGCGCCTGCGCACCGAGATCCACACCAACATCGCCGAGCTCGATGCGCTGGTCGAGGAGGTGCTGCTGGCCAGCCGGCTCGATGGCCAGGCGCCGCTCGAGCGCCGCGATCCGGTGGACCTGATGGCGCTGGCGGCCGAGGAGGGCGCCCGTGTCGGCGCCGAGCTGCAGGCCGACCCGCTGCTGCCGCCGGTGCAAGGCGAGGAGCGCCTGTTGCGCCGCGCGATGCGCAACCTGCTGGAAAACGCACGCCGCTATGGCGGGCAGGATGTCTCGTTGGAGCTGCGAGCCCGCGCTGGGATGCTGGAGCTGCGCGTCTGCGACCGCGGACCGGGCGTGCCCGAGGCGATGCGCGAGCGCATCTTCGAGCCGTTCTTCCGGTTGCCGGGCCATGCGGAGCAGGCCGGCGGCGTCGGGCTGGGGCTGAGCCTCGTGAAGCAGATCGCCGAACGCCACGGCGGGCAGGTGCGCTGCGAAGGCCGCGAAGGCGGCGGCAGCTGCTTCGTGCTCAGCGTGCCGGTGGCGGCACGTCCTTGAGCTTCTGGCGCATCACCCAGCCCAGCAGCGCGACCAGCGCCGACGACACCACCAGCAGGCTCGCGGTCGACGCGGCCCAGAAGCCGCGCGCCCCGTGCAGCCCGAAAGCGCCGGATGCGGCCAGCAGCCAGCCGCCGCCCAGGCCCACGCCCCACAGCGACAGCGCGTAGATCACCACCGGCAGCGTCGCCACATGCCACGCGCGCAGCACGAACGACGCCACCGACTGCAGCGCATCGCCGATGTGGAACAGCGCCACCCAGGCCAGCAGCGGCAGCGCGGCCGCCGCGATCGACGCATCGTGCGTGTAGAAGCCGACCACGGTGTCGCGCAGCAGGAACACCACGCAGCCCAGCAGCGCCGCGAGGCCGCCGCCGATCTGCAGCCCATGCCAGCCGAGCCGCCGGGCATCGTGCAGGTCACCGGCGCCGATGCGCTGCGCGACCAGCGTGCTGGTGCCGTTGGCCAGGCCGAGCGGCAGCATGAACAGCAGCGACATCAGGTTGGCCGCGATCTGGTGCCCCGCGACCGCGATCGGCCCGATGCGCGAGATGAAGATCGCCATGAAGGTGAAGCCGGTCACCTCGATCATGATCGACAGGCCCATCGGCACGCCGAGCTTCAGCTGGGCCATGAGCGGCTTCAACGCGGGCCGACTCAGCCCGTGATGCCAGAGTGCGAAGCGCTGGTAGAACGGATCGCGCCGCAGCACCCACCACGCGGCCCCGAGCTGGCACCACATCACGACCGCGGTGGCCACACCGCAGCCCACGACACCCAGCGCCGGGATGTGCAGCGGCCCGTCGAGCCCACGCACCAGCAGCAGCGACAGCGGGATCTTGCAGGCCAGCCCGCCGAGCTGCAGCGCCATCACCGCCTTGGGCCGCGACACCGCGGTGTTGAAGCCGCGGTACACCGTGAACAGCAGCGCGGCCGGCAGCGCGAAGGCCAGCGCCAGAAGATAGGCCTGCACCTTGCCGGCAACGTCGGGCGTGGCCTTGGCCATCGAGAGAAAGGGCTGCGGGAACAGCAGTGCCACGCTGCCCAGAGCTGACAGCGCGAGCGCCAGCCACACCGCCTGGTGCAGCTGTTCGCCGGCCTCGCGCAGCTGGTTCGCGCCGTAGAGCTGGCCGACGATCGGGCCGATCGCCATCACCACACCCATCATCCCGATGAACACTGTGATGTAGGCCGAGACGCCGATCGCCAGCGCAGCGAGGTCGACCGCGCTGTAGCGCGCGAGCAGCACGGTGTCGGTGGTGCCGAAGCCCAGCACCGCGAGCTGGCCGATGACCACCGGCCAGGCGAGCGGGAAGACGCGGCGTGCGCTGTCGCGCAGGCCGGGGCCGCTCAATGCCCGCCTCGCGCGGGCGCTTCCTTCAGGGCGGCCGCGTCGGCAGCCGACAGCGCGTCGGCCGGAGGATGATCGGCGCCGGTGGCCAGGCGCGCGCGCTCCGCGTAGCGGTTGAAGCGCCACGCGGTGCCATCGAGCGTGATGCGGCGCCAGACGCCGCGCTTCTCGGCCGGGCTCAGCACCGGCCAGTGCTGGACTTCGTCGAAGGTGCGGCCGCAGCCCTTGCAGATGGCATCGCCCTGCGCGGTGGAGCAGATCGCGATGCAAGGCGCATCGGGCGTGCTCGCATACCAGGCCAGCCAGGCATCACGGGCCTTGGCGGGCATCGAGGCTTCGTCGCACTCGTCCTCGTGGTAGTACACCATCAGCGCATACACCTCGGCCAGCGCGCGCACCTCGCGGCAGGCGCTGATGCCGTCGGGCGATGGCGAGCGCTCGCGCCACCAGTTGATGGCGGTCTCGATGTCGGTGATGTGGATGCCGGCCACGGAATCAGTAGTTCAGGCCCATCGCGGCCCGCACGTCCTTCATCGTGTTGCGCGCGACGCTGCGCGCGCGCTCGGTGCCGACCTCGACGATCCAGTGCACGTGCTTGGGGTTCGTCAGGTAGGGCTCGGCGCGCTCGCGCCACGGCTCCTGTTCCTTCTTGATCGCGTCGATCACCGGCTGCTTGCAGTCGAGGCAGCCGATGCCCGCGGTGGTGCAGCCGTGGAAGGCCCACTCCTTGGTCGGCGCGTCGGAATACACCTGATGGAACTGCCACACCGGGCAGCGGTTGGGGTCGCCCTTGTCGGTGCGGCGCACGCGCTGCGGGTCGGTCGGCATCTTCTTGATCTTCTGCTCGACGACGGCCGGCTCCTCGCGCATCGCGATGGTGTTGCCGTAGCTCTTGCTCATCTTCTCGCCGTCGAGGCCGGGCAGCTTGGTCACCTCGGTGTGCAGCGCCTGCGGCTCGGGCAGGATGGTCTTGCCGGTGCCCTTGAAGTGGCCGAGCAGCAGCTCCTCATCGTCGGGCGTCCAGCCGTCGAGCGCGGCGGCCTTCTTCAGGATGCTGTCGGCCTTGGCCTGCGCCTCCTGGGAGCCGCTTTCCTGGTAGGCCTTGCGCTGCTTCTCGAAGTAGCGCGCGTCGTCCTTGCCGAGCTTGGCAAGTGCGGCCTGCACCTTGGCGTCGAATCCGGGCACCTTGCCGTACAGGTGGTTGAAGCGGCGCGCCACCTCGCGCGTGAGCTCGACGTGCGACGACTGGTCCTCGCCGACCGGCACGTAGGCGGCCTTGTAGATCAGGATGTCGGCGGCCTGCAGCAGCGGGTAGCCGAGGAAGCCGTAGGTCGCGAGGTCGCGGTCCTTCAGCTTCTCCATCTGGTCCTTGTAGGTCGGCACGCGCTCGAGCCAGCCCAGCGGCGTGCCCATCGCCAGCAGCGTGAACAGCTCGGCATGCTCGGCCAGGCGGCTCTGCAGGAAGATGGTGCAGCGCTCGGGGTCGAGGCCGGCGGCCACCCAGTCGATCACCATCTCGTAGACGTTGCGCTCGATGACCTCGCGGTCTTCGTAGTGCGTGGTCAGGGCGTGCCAGTCGGCCACGAAGTAGAAGCAGTCGAATTCGTCCTGCAGGCGAACCCAGTTCTTCAGCGCGCCGTGGTAGTGGCCGAGGTGCAGCGCGCCGGTGGGGCGCATGCCGGACAGTACGCGCGACTTGGCGGTGCGCGGAACGGGCGTCGTGGCGTCGGAAGTCATGGATTGGTGCGCAAAAGTGAGGCAGCGATTGTAGGTGGCTCTAAACTCGCGGCCGTATGAAACGCATCGTGATCCTGGTTTCCGGCAGAGGCTCCAACATGGAGGCCATCGTCGAGGCGGCGAAGGCGGAGGGCTGGAAGGCGGAGGTGGTCGCGGTGCTGAGCAACCGGCCCGACGCCGGCGGCCTGCAGTTCGCTGCGGCGCGCGGCATCGCCACCGCGGTGGTCGACCACAAGGCCTTCGCCACGCGCGAGGCTTTCGACGAGGCGCTGGCGCAGGCGATCGACGCCTTCCACCCCGACCTCGTGGTGCTGGCCGGCTTCATGCGCATCCTCGGCGCGCCTTTCGTGCAGCGCTACGAGGGCCGCATGCTGAACATCCATCCGTCGCTGCTGCCGGCGTTCACCGGGCTGCACACCCACCGCCGCGCGATCGAAGCGGGCTGCAAGCTGGCCGGTGCCACGGTGCACTTCGTGACGCCCGAGCTCGACCACGGGCCGATCGTCGCCCAGGCGGTGGTGCCGGTGCTGGCCGGGGATACCGAGGCCGCGCTGTCGGCCCGCGTGCTCGTGATGGAGCACCGCCTGTACCCGCGCGCCGTGCGCTGGTTCGTGCACGGCCAGCTGCGCATCGAGCAGGGCGTCGTCGCCCACACCGGCGGGGAGCCGCAGCTCCTGCTCTGAACCGCGCGGTGCGCCGCCTCCATCGTTTCGATGATGCGGCGGGCCGGCGCGGCGCCTATCTTGCCGGCGCGACCCCGAGGCGGGCCGCTTGCCACAAGGAGGGCGCCATGCCGGTTCTCGACGACACCACCATCCAACCCCTGCGCCGCGACATCGAGGCACGCACGGATCTGCGCTGGCAGCCGCTGCACCGTATCGAGGATACCGGCGGCGATCTGCAGGTGGTGCAGGCAGCGCTCGCGCAGAGCGGCTTCGAGCGCCTGCTGTATGCCGAAGGCGACTCCTGGTTCGACAAGTTCACGCCGATCCCGATGGCCGGCGCCAACCTGCTGGATGCCGTCCGCACGCCTTTCGTCGCCGGTGTCGTCGATGTCTCGCACATCGGCGACGAGGCGCGCGAGATGGTCAGCGGCCGGCAGGCGCGCCAGACGAAGGCGATGTTCGACGTGTTCGACTTCGACCTGATCCTGCTGTCGGCGGGAGGCAACGACCTGAAGAACGTGTTCGCTGACCTGTTCACCAGCCGCGTGCTCGCGGCGCAGGGGGTGCGGACGGCATGGGCGGCGCACGAGCTCACGAGGACGCCGGCCGATCATTCGGCGGTGTTCGATGGCGTGATCGCCAGCATCGGCCGCTTCATCGGGTTGCGCGATGCCGCGCGCCGCGACAGGACGCGCGCCGCGCCGATCGTGCTGCATGGCTACGACCATCTCCAGCCCCGGCCGGCGCCGGCGACGCTGCTGGCCGGCAGCAAGGTCGGTCGCGGGCCGTGGATCTATCCCGCACTCGAGGAGGCCGGCCTCACCGATGCGCAGATGCAGGCCGAGGCCCGCCAGGTCGTGGACACGCTCAACCGGCGCCTCGCCGGCCTCGTGGCCGGGTTGCCCAATGTCTACCTGATCGATCAGCGCGGGTTGCTGACGCCGGCCGAGCCGGGCAGCACGGGCGCCTCCAACGACTGGCTCGACGAGATCCACCCGACGCCCGAGGGCTTCGTCAAGCTGGCGCGCCAGCGCTGGGACATCGCGCTCGCCTCGCTGCTGTAGGCCACCCGGTCAGAGCAGGCTGGCGGCGATGTTCACGGCGAGCGCCAGCAGCATGGTGTTGAAGGCGAACGACAGCACCGCCTGTGCCGTCACCCAGCGTCGCATGTCGGCGTGGGTGATCGCGACGTCGGAGGTTTGCGACGTGGCCGCCAGCGTGACCGAGAAATAGAAGAAGTCCGCATACCCGGGCGGCGTTTCCTCGTTGACCACGCTGGGAAACAGCAGCCCGCTGCCCGGGGCGCCTGCGCGGTGGTAGTAGCGGCTGGCATAGGCGAGGGTGAACAGCACCGGCAGCATCAGCCAGGAACCGACGATCGTGGCCAGCGCCAGCAGCGCGTGCGGCCACGCCGCGGCCCCGCCGCCGGCCGGCTTGGCCTGCGAGAGCTCGAGCACGATGGCGACCAGGGCGGCCACCACGCCGCAGGCCGCGACCGCCATCACCGTCACCGCGCCCTCGGCATGCAGCAGCGCGGTGCGGCGCAGCCGGTGGTGGTCGGCCTTCGCCATCATCCAGGCGGTGGTCGGCAGGAAGATCCACACACCGACGTTCCAGCCCAACAGCGCGCGCGTCACCGGCCGCAGGGTGGCGGGCAAGGCCAGCGCGATCGCAAGCCCGAGCAGGGTGCACGACAGCAGCAGCGGGCGGCTCTTGAGGGCGCGATGCCAGGCGGACATGTGCGGTCTTGGGATAATCGAGCGATGCATCCTAATGCCCTGCTCGATCTCTGCACCGAACTGCTCCGTGGCGTGCTGAAGTTCGACGCCCCGGCCGACGGCATCGTGTCGGCCTTCTTCCGCAAGCACCGCGACCTCGGCGCCCGCGAGCGCCATACCCTGGCCGAGACGGTCTACAACGTGCTGCGCCGCCGCCTGCTGTTCCAGCACCTCGCGCAGACCGGCAGCGGCCCGGTCGAGCGGCGCATGGCCATCCTCGGCTGGCAGGGCAGCGAGAAATTCCTGCTTGGCGCGCTCGGCGAGCACGAGCGGCAATGGCTCGAGAAGACCCGTGCGGTGGACGCCGCCAGCCTGCCGCCCAAGCTGCGCCACAACCTGCCCGACTGGCTGGCCAACCCGCTGCACGACGCGCTGGGCGAGGCCGAATTCGATGCGCTCGCCGCCAGCCTCAACGAGCCAGCGCCGCTCGACCTGCGCGTCAACCTGCTGAAGGCCAAGCGCGAGGACGTGCAGGCGGAGCTGGCCCGCGAGGGCATCGCCGCCGAGCCGACGCCCTATTCGCCATGGGGCCTGCGCATCGAGGGCAAGCCGGCGCTGAACAAGCTCAAGCTCTTCGAGCGCGGCGACGTTGAAGTGCAGGACGAAGGCAGCCAGCTGCTGGCGCTGCTCGTGGCGCCCAAGCGCGGCGAGATGGTGGTCGATTTCTGCGCCGGCGCCGGCGGCAAGACGCTGGCGCTGGGCGCCGCGATGCGCAATTCGGGTCGCCTCTATGCGTTCGACGTTTCCGGCCACCGGCTCGATGCGCTGAAGCCGCGCCTGGCGCGCAGCGGCTTGTCCAACGTGTACCCGGCACAGATCGCCCATGAGCGCGACGATCGCATCAAGCGCCTGGCCGGCAAGATCGACCGGGTGCTGGTCGACGCACCATGCTCCGGCCTTGGCACCCTGCGCCGCAACCCCGACCTCAAGTGGCGCCAGTCGCCCCAGGCCGTGGAGGAATTGCGGCAAAAGCAGGCCGCGATTCTCGAGAGTGCGGCCCGGCTGCTGAAGCCGGGCGGCCGGCTGGTCTACGCCACCTGCAGCCTGCTGAAGGCCGAGAACGAGGAGATCGCCCAGGCGTTCGGGCAGGCGCACCCGGAATTCGAGGCGCTGCCGGCCGCTGACGCCCTGGCCAAGGCGCAAGTCGCGCCGGAGGCCGCCACCGGGCTCGATAGCGAGGGCTACCTGCGGCTGTGGCCGCACCGCCACCACAGCGACGGATTCTTCGCCGCGGTCTGGCAAAGACGCTAGCCTTCCCTGCCTTCTGCCGAAGCTTGTTCGGTCAATCCTGCCGATTCCACCCGGCATTGCATTTGCAACAACGCCAATGCAGGGGAACCGATGGCCTTGACCTTGCTCAAAGCGCAGCACGGTTGGTGACAAGGCGGGCGAAAAGGCCGCCGTTTTGGTGACAGCCACCGGACTCCCTCTCCTACAATCCCTAACTTACCCGCAACGGGTTGGCAATAAGGCAGGTCAATGAACGTTCTTTCGATGGTGTGGGACTCGGCCGTGGACTGGCTGTCGCACGGTGTGCTGGATGCAGCCTGGTGGCAGATCGTGCTGTTCACGCTGGCTGTGACCCACGTGACGATCGCTTCGGTCACGATCTTCCTGCACCGCAGCCAGGCGCACCGTTCGCTCGACCTGCACCCGATCCCGTCGCATTTCTTCCGCCTGTGGCTGTGGCTGACCACCGGCATGGTGACCAAGGAGTGGGTCGCGATCCACCGCAAGCACCACGCCAAGTGCGAAACCGAGGAAGACCCGCACAGCCCGCAGACGCGCGGCATCAAGACCGTGCTGCTGACCGGCTCCGAGCTGTATCGCAGCGAAGCCAAGAACCAGGAAACGCTGGCAAAGTACGGCCACAACACGCCGAATGACTGGATCGAGCGCAACCTGTACAGCCGTTTCAGCTGGCAGGGCGTGGGCCTGATGCTGATCCTCGACGTGCTGCTGTTCGGCGGCGTCGGCCTCACGGTGTGGGCGGTGCAGATGCTGTGGATCCCGATCACCGCCGCCGGCATCATCAATGGCATCGGCCACTGGTGGGGTTACCGCAATTTCGAGGCGGTGGATGCCAGCACCAACATCTCGCCGTGGGGCATCATCATCGGCGGCGAAGAGCTGCACAACAACCACCACACCTACCCGACCAGCGCCAAGCTGTCGGTCAAGAAATACGAGTTCGACATCGGCTGGGCCTACATCCGCGGCCTCGAGATGCTGGGTCTGGCGACCGTGCGCAAGACGCCGCCCAAGCTGCAACTGGGCACTGTGAAGCCGGTGGCCGACAACAAGACGCTGGAAGCGCTGATCGCCAACCGTTACGAAGTGATGGCGCGCTATGCCCAGGAAATGAAGCGTGCCTGCGCCGCGGAGCTCGAGCGCCTGAAGGCCCAGGGCGCGAAGAACACCGCCAAGTGGTCCGAGATGCGCCTGGCCAAGCGCTGGCTGCACCGCGACGACGACAAGATCCCGCACGGCGTGAAGCCGCAGATGGCGAACGCCGTGGCGGAGAGCCCGGCGCTGGCCAAGCTGCTGGTGATGCGCGAGGAACTGCGGCAGCTATGGACGCGGACCAACGTGTCGGCCGACCAACTGGTGCATGACCTGCAGGCGTGGTGCAAGAAGGCCGAAGAGAGCGGGATTGCTGCCTTGCAGGAGTTCTCGCTGAAGCTGCGGGCGGCGCATGCTTGATCGCTTGCCTGCTGGCGAATGACAAAGGGGCCTTTGGGCCCCTTTTGTTTTTGGGTGCAGGGTCCTGGGGTTTCCAGCTCCGTGGGAGCCGCTGCAAAGCCAAAAAGACTCAGCGGGTGGCCCGCCTCCGAACGCAGTCCAGATAAGCATGCCCATCCGGCGGCAGCCCGCTGCGCTGCGATGCCCAGATCATCTCCCCCAGGCACTCCATCACTTCATGCTGTGCGTCGTGCATCGAGCCGCGCTTGGCGGCCAGCAGCTCCACCGCCTGCTTGATGCCGCGCGGCTGGTCGATCGACAGCTGTTCCTCGATGGTCAGGTGCATCGAGAGATGCAGGAACGGATTGGATTTGCCGCCCTCGACGGTGTATTGGGCCGCCAGCGCGGCGTCCACGTCGGCCAAGTCGGCGTGGTACTCGGGGTGCAGGTCGATCCACTCGCCGGCGATGGCTTCCATCGGGGTCAGCGGCAGTCCCTGGCGCTGCTTCGCATGGGTCTCGCAGAAGAAGCGGCGGACGTCGTTCTGGTTCGGGGCAAACATCGGACAATTGTCGCCCTTCCCGCGGATCCCCCCGATGAACGTCACCACCGAACAGCTCTTCACCGAAGCCCGCACCCAGGGTGGCTACCTGCCCGCGCCGGTGTCCGACGACACGCTGCGGCAGCTGTACGAGCTGATGAAGTGGGGCCCGACCTCGGCCAACTGCACGCCGGCGCGCATCGTCTTCGTGCGCACGCATGAGGCCAAGGCGAAGCTGGTGTCCTGCATGGACGCGGGCAGCAACCAGCGCAAGGTGCAGGAGGCGCCGGTCACCGCGATCCTCGGCATGGACATGGCGTTCTACGAGCAGTTGCCGCGGCTGTTCCCGCACACCGACGCACGGGCATGGTTCGCCGGTCAGCCGAAGAAGATCGAGGAGACGGCGTTGCGCAATGCGAGCCTGCAGGGCGGCTACTTCATCATCGCGGCGCGGGCGCTGGGGCTCGATTGCGCGCCGATGGGCGGTTTCGATGCGGCGGCGCTGGATGCCGCCTTCTGGGCGGGCACCAGCGTGAAGAGCAACTTCGTCTGCTGCTTGGGCCATGGCGATCCGGCCCGGCTGCATGCGCGCAACCCGCGGCTCTCGTTCGACGAGGCCTGCCGCCTCGCGTAGCCGGCCTCAGATGGGCGGGTCGTCGGCCCGCTCGGCCGCCGGGGTGGACCAGCCGCCGCGTGCGCTGCGCCGCTGAACCTCGGCGCGCTCCTGCGCCCACAGCGCCTCCAGCTGCTCGCGGCCCTGCTTGGCCATCGCGATCAGCTTGGCTTCGTCGTGCAGGTGCGGGGCCATCTGCTCCAGCTGCTCGAGGTTGTGGCGGCGGAAGCGCAGCGCCTGCTGGCGCGCGGCATGCGGCTGCCAGCCCATCGATTCGAGCACCGCGCGGCCGCTCATCAGCGCCGAGTCGAAGGTCTCGCGCTCGACCAGCGTGACGCCGAGGTCGCGCAGCAGGTAGTAGTGGCGCACGTTGCGGGCGCGCGCGACGATCTGCAGCTGCGGGAAATGCTCGCGGGCCAGCCGCGCGACGGCGACGCTCTGATCCATGTCGTCGATCGCGATCACCAGCACGCGCGCGCGTTCGGCGCCGGCGGTGCGCAGCAGGTCCAGCCGCGTCGCATCGCCATAGAAGACCTGCCAGCCGAAGCGGCGTACCGCCTCGACCTGCTCGGCGTCGTGCTCCAGCACCGTGGCCTGCAGGCCGTTGGCGAACAGCAGCCGGCCGATGATCTGCCCATAGCGGCCGAAGCCCGCGATGATGACCGGCGCATGCTGCTGCTCGCTGATCTCGTCGAGCTGCGGTACGGGGCCGCAATCGGCCAGACGCGGGATCCACCAGCGGTCGGCCAGCACCAGCAGCAGCGGCGTCAGCAGCATCGACAAGGCCACCGCGGCCACAAGCAGCGACGAGGTCTGCGCATCGATCACGCCGGCCTGCGCGGCGCTCTGGAACACCACGAAGCCGAACTCGCCGCCCTGCGCCAGCAGGATGATGAACACCGGCCGCTCCTGGTAGGGGATCGGCATGGTCCGCGCCATCGTCCACAGCACCAGCGCCTTCAGCGCCAGGAAGACGCCGACCACCGCCGCCACCAGCAGCGGCTTCTGCAGCACCACCGCGAAGTCGATGCTCATGCCCACGGCGATGAAGAACAGGCCCAGCAGCAGCCCCTTGAACGGCTCGAGATCGGTCTCGAGCTCGCGGCGGTATTCGCTTTCGGCCAGCAGCACGCCGGCGAGGAAGGCGCCCAGCGCCATCGACAGCCCCACCGCCTGCATCAGCGCCGCGGTGGCGATCACCAGCAGCAGCGAGGCGGCGGTGAAGATCTCGGGCGTCCTGCTGCGCGCGATCCAGCGCAGCGCGGGGCGCAGCAGCAAGCGGCCGCCGAGCACGATGGCCGCGATCACCGCCACCGCCTTCGCCGCGCCGACCCAGCCACTGCCGCCGTGCGGCGAGCCGGCCTCGCCATCGAGCAGCGGAATCAGCGCGAGGATCGGGATCGCCGCGATGTCCTGCATCAGCGCGACGCTGAGCACGCCCTGGCCGGAGGTGGTCGCCATCAGGTTGCGCTCGTTGAGCGCACCCAGGCCGATCGCGGTGGACGACATCGCCAGCCCGAGGCCGGCCACCAGCGCCAGACGCCACGGCAGGCCGCAGGCGACGCCCACCGCCAGGATCAGCAGCGCCGAGCCCAGCAACTGCGCATTGCCCCAGCCGAAGATCGGACGGCGCATCGCCCACAGCCGGCGCGGCTCGAGCTCGAGCCCCACGAGGAAGAGCATCAGCACGACGCCGAACTCGGCGAAGTGCAGCATGTCGGCCGGGTCGGTCACCAGCTTCAGGCCCCAGGGGCCGATCACGATGCCGGCGCCCAGGTAGCCGATGATCGAGCCCAGGCCGAGCAGCCGCGCCAGCGGCACCGCGATCACCGCCGCGGCCAGGTAGACGAGGCCGACATGCAGCCAGGAGGTGTGTTCCATGCGATCCGGGGCTCAGGCGGTGGGGCGTTCTTCGGCGGGGGTTTCGCAGGCGACGCACTCGTCCAGCGTCGCGAGTTCCGGCCATTGCGGGTACTGGCCGAGCCGCTCGACGAAGGTCTGCGCATGCGCTTCCAACTCGGCAGGCGTTGCGCGGTGCGCGCCGTGCAGCACCAGCGGCGGCAGGAAGCGCAGGCCGCACAGCGCGGCCGTCTGCTCGTAGGGCGGCAGGAAGGCGTCGAAGAAGTAGCGGTTGTGGCCGTCCGGGCGGTACGAGGCCTCGGTGCCGCCGGTGGAGGTGACGAGCCACAGGTCCTTGCCGCGCAGCGCCGTGCCCTCGGGCCCGTAGGCCCAGCCGAAGCCCAGCACCTCGTCGACCCACAGCTTCATCAGCGGCGGCATCGAGTACCAGTGGATCGGGTGCTGCCAGACGATCAGCCTGGCCTCGGCCAGCGCGGCGCGCTCGGCCGCGGTGTCGATCAGGTAGTCGGGGTACAGCGCGTAGAGGTCGCGCAGCTCGGCCCGGGGCAGGGCGGCGTGCCGGAAGGCGCCGATCAGCGCACGGTGGACGTGCGACTGGGCGAGCTCGGGATGGGCGGAAAGGATCAGGATGTCGGCCATGGTGTCGCGCAGGTGGCAGAGCCCGCTTCGGGTTGCCCTTAGGCTCAAGGCATGAGAGCCGGCGCTACCATAACCCGATTCTTCGCATGGAGGAGCCGATGCCGGTCATCGTGGTGGCGAACCCCAAGGGAGGGGTCGGCAAGAGCACGCTGGCGACCAACCTGGCCGGCGCGCTGGCGCATCGGGGCCACCGCGTCATGCTGGGCGACGTCGACCGCCAGCAGTCCTCGCGCCAATGGCTGCAGCTGCGCCCGGCCCACCTGCCCGGCATCCAGGGCTGGGACGTCAAGCAAGACGGCCTCGTGCGCCCACCCAAGGGCACCACGCACGTGGTGCTGGACACACCGGCCGGCCTGCACGGCAAGCGGCTGGACGAAGTGATGAAGATCGCCGACCGCGTCGTGGTGCCGCTGCAGCCCAGCCTGTTCGACATCCAGGCCACGCACGCCTTCGTGGTGGAGCTGCTGGCGCATCGGCGCAGCGACAAGGTCCGGCTCGGCGTGGTCGGCATGCGTGTGCGCGACCACACGATCGCAGTCGACCAGCTGCGCCATTTCCTGGAAACGCTGAAGGTGCCGGTGCTCGGCTTCCTGCGCGACACCCAGAACTATGTGCACCTCGCGGCCCGCGGGCTGACGCTGTGGGATGTGGCGCCCAGCCGTGTCGAGCGCGACCTGCCGCAATGGGATTCGATACTCAAGTGGATCGAGGAATGAAGCATTTCGAGAAGCTGGAAGACCTCAAGGCCCTGGTCGGCCACACGGTCGGCATCAGCGAATGGATCACGGTCGATCAGCGCCGCATCGATCTCTTTGCGCAGGCCACCGGTGATTTCCAGTGGATCCATGTCGATGCCCAGAAGGCCGCGGCCGGCCCCTACGGCACCACCATCGCGCACGGCTTCCTGACGCTGAGCCTGCTGCCCGAGATGTTCGAGTCGGCGTTCAGCGTCGGCGACAGCCGCATGGGCGTCAACTACGGCCTCAACCGCGTGCGTTTCCCCGCTCCGGTGCCGTCGGGGAGCCGGCTGCGCGGGCATTTCAAGCTGCTGGCCTTCGATGCGATCGAAGGCGGCGCGCAACTCACCGTCGAGGTGACGATCGAGCGCGAGGGCTCGCCCAAGCCGGTGTGCGTGGCTGAGTCGCTGACCCGCCGTTTCGTCTGAAGTCCCCCGCCGCGCGGGAGGATTTCACAGCCGAGGTACCCCCTTCAGGGGGTGCGCCCGGGCATGCCTGCTCGATTACCATGGCCCGCTGTTTGCCGCATTTTTTCCTACAAGAAGTGCCGAGAGCCATGCCTAGAGAGGGCCGTTCATGAAAGTCTTGCTGGTCGATGACCATCCGCTCATCCTGTCGGCACTGCAGACCGTGATCCAGGGCCTGGGCGACGACGTCACCGTGGTGGGCGCCGGCAGCGCCCGCGCCGCGCGCGACACGCTGAAGAACGACCCCGATTTCGACATGGTGCTGCTCGACCTCCAGCTCGGCGACGCCAACGGCTTCGACGTGCTGGCCGAGCTGCGCGAGACCTACCCGGCGCTGCCGGTCGTGGTGGTTTCGGCCTCCGACCGCGCCAGCGATGTGATCCGCTCGATCGACATGGGTGCGATGGGCTTCGTGCCCAAGCGCGCGACCAACGACACGCTGTTCGAAGCGCTGCGGCTGGTGATGTCGGGCGGCATCTACGTACCGCCGATGACGCTGGGCGCCGAAGCCACCGGCGGCGGCACCGGCGACACGGTGCCCGACGTGATGCGCCACGTCGACAGCTACCAGACCGTGCCCACGCTCGAGGCACTGGGCCTCACCGCGCGCCAGCACGACGTGCTGCTGCTCCTGCTGCAGGGCAAGCCCAACAAGCACATCGCGCGCGAGCTGAACCTCTCGGTCGAGACCATCAAGGACCACGTGGCGGCGGTGCTGCGCGCGCTTGGCGTCAACTCCCGCACCCAGGCCGTGCTGGCGGTCAGCCAGATGATGCAGCAGCAGCCCAGCCCGATGGCCGTCTGGAAACCGACCGACCGCTAAAGGCCCGCCGCGACCTGACGATCGGGCCATGCGCGTCGCCATCATTTCCGTCTACGTCGACTACCACCGCCGTGGGGCGCCGAGCCGGGGGATGCTGCAGCCGCAGATCGGCCCGCTGATCGCGGCCTTGCTGCCCGACGACGCGGATGTCGAGATCGTCAACGACACCTGGACCGACCCCGACTGGTCGCGCAGCTACGACCTGGTCTTCCTGTCGTGCATGCATTCGGATTTCGACCGCGCGCGGCAGATCAGCCACTACTACCGCCGCCGCGGCGCGAGGACGGTGTTGGGCGGGATCATGGCCAGCACCTACACGCACCTGTGCGCGCCCTGGTTCGACGCGGTCGTCGTCGGCGACCCGGAGGACACCGTGCAGAGGGTGTACGCCGATGCCAAGGCCGGCCGGCTCCAGCCGCTGTACCGCTCGGCCGGCTACCTCGGCGATGCGGTGCCGACGCCTCGCGTGGCGGCCGCGGCCCGGCAGCAGTGGTTTCCGCTCGCGCTGGAAGCCACCCGCGGTTGCCCGTACACCTGCGATTTCTGCGCCCTCACCGCGGCCGGCACCCGCTTCGGCACACGGCCGGTCGCCCAGGTCGTGAACGACCTGCGGCGCATGCAATCGGCACTGCGCGGGCTGGTGCGCGGCGTGCGCCGGCGGCTCGTGGTGTTCTACGACAACAACATCGGCGGCAACCTGCGCTACCTGCGCGAGCTGTGCGATGCGCTGCGGCCGCTCGACCTCGAATGGGTGGCTTGCGTCACCTTCAACGTGATCGCCAACCGCGAGCTGCTCCGGCGCATGTACGACGCCGGGTGCCGCGGCGTCTACGTCGGGCTGGAGACCTTCAATCCGAAGGCGCTGGCCGACTTCCACAAACCGCAGAACAAGCTCTCGCATGTGCGCGAGGTGCTGGTGCAGGCGCGCGAGGAGGGCATCCTCGTCGCTGCCGGCCTGCTGCTGAGCCCGGTGCATGACGACCCGGCCTACATCCGCTCGCTGCCCGAGCGGCTGAGCGAAAGCGGGCTGCATGTGCCCAGCTTCCTGTGCTTCGAGGCGCCCATCCCCG
>Ga0207706_10000498_pt1 | contig 41811 bp, 38 predicted proteins | sample KBSC53metaG_FD_184318 | JGI IMG/M metagenome (GOLD analysis project Ga0207706, IMG submission 184318) | Corn rhizosphere microbial communities from Kellogg Biological Station, Michigan, USA - KBS C5-3 metaG (SPAdes) (version 2) | ecosystem: Host-associated > Plants > Roots > Rhizosphere > Soil ... | reverse complement strand
CGGCGTCGACTGGGCCGCGCGCGTCGACTTCATCGTGCGGGACGGCAGGCCGTTTCTTCTGGAATGCGACGCCGCGCCGCTCGTGGGACCCGACTCGGCATTCGCCGCGAGCTTCGCCGCGGCCGGAGTCGAGCGGGCTACCCAGCTTGCCTGGCTGACGTCGTAGACCGCTGAATAGGCGTTTGCAATCACGAACACCGCGATCCGATTCTCGGCAGTCGATCGCGCGCCTCTGCGCTTCAGGCGGCGCGCGGCGCGGTTCGTCGCAGCGGCCTTGCCGCGATGCCCGGTCGTCCCTAGATTGGAGCCTCACCACCAGGAGAAGACGCCATGGGCCTCGCCGACGACCTCGAACGCATCGCTGCGCTGCATCGCAGCGGCGCGCTTTCCGACGCCGAGTTCGCGCAGGCGAAGGCGCGCTGCCTCGCCGGCGGCGACGCCTCGCGCGAGGTGGGCGGCGATGCGGTCGGACGGTGGCTGCGCGCCTTGCGCCGCAGCCGCAACGACCGCTGGTTCGGCGGCGTCTGCGGCGGCCTCGCTGCGCGCACGGACGTCCCCGCGTGGCTCTGGCGGCTCGTCTTCGTCGCGGTCGCGCTTTGCGGCGGCACCGGCGTGGTCGCCTATGTGCTGCTCTGGATCGTGCTGCCGCTGGAAGACGGCGTCGTCGACGGCGGCACCGGTTCCTTCCGGACGAGCTGAGGAGGCGACGCGATGAAGCTCCTGTTCGCGCTCGTCGTGTGGTGCGTGCTCTTCGTCCTGTGCTGGCCGCTCGCGCTCGCGGCACTCGTCGCGTGGCCGCTGCTGTGGTTGCTGAGCCTGCCGTTCCGACTGATCGGCGTCGCCTTCGAAGCGCTGTTCGCGTTCCTGCGCGCGGTTCTGTTCCTGCCCGCGCGCCTGCTCGGAGGGCGCGGGCGCTGAGAGCTGGCTGCGATCGAGCCGGTGGCGCGACGCGACTCGTCAGCGCTGCGCCTTGTCCTTTCGACCCACGTCACGATGATGCTCATGACGCTGCGGTAGGGCTTGGTCTCGGGCGTCCACTCGCCCGCCTTCGCGCCGGCGACCCAACGCTTGCCGACCGCCTGCTTCACGTAGAACGTGCCATGGAAGACGGAGCGTCTCCGCGCTCCTGTGCGGGTGACCGCGACGCGCCCTTAGGCCGGCGCGTACTCGGCCTGTTCGACGAGATCGAGCAACCGGAGAAGGAACATCCGGTCGGCACTGTTCATCGCGTGCTTCCCGAGGAAGAGTCTCGTTCCGCTGAAATTCCAGCCCGACTTCCCGCCCGCACGATGCTTCATGTGCGCGGCAAGGCTCGTTTGCGCGGCGCGGGCTTCCTCCCGTCTTCCCTGGAGCTGAAGCGCTGCGATGGCCACGAACTCGATGGCGAGCCGGTCATCTCCGCTCAGCGCCTCGGTTGTCGGGTCGGTGTGCAACAGGCCCGTCGCGGCGCGAAAAGCCTCGTCGAAGCGCGCCACGGTCAGGCACGCCTCCGCAAAGTTGGCTTGCAAGGACACGTCGTCCGGCGCGAGCGAGGCCGCTCTCCTGAACTGGCGATACGCTGACTCGAAATCACGCAAGTCTTCGTGATAGATGAGACCGGCTCGCGCGTAGGGCTCGGGGTTCTTCGAATCGATCTCCTTTGCCTTGTTGGCGCTCTCGAGGGCTGCTTCGTACTGCTTCAAGTTTTCGTGGGCACGCGACTTTTCCAGGTAGGCCGAAGTGCTCGGCGAGATGCGGATTGCCGCACCGAACTGCTCGATGGCTTCGGCGCTCTGTCCGCTCGCGAGCAGCGCATTTCCCAGCTCCCGATGCGTTCGCTCGAGGTTCGGAGCGATGACCACCGCGCGCCGCAGCAGGTCGATCGCCTGCTGATGGTCACCCTTCAGCCGCAGGCTGCGCGCCAGGTAGCTCATGTTCATCGGGGTGGGGCGTGCGTCGACGAGGCGTCGAAGCGTCACCACCGCTTCCTCATGGCGGTCCAGATCGTCATACGCGAAGCCGAGCTCGACCTGCGCACGCTCGCTGCTCGGGTCGAGCGCGAGAGCTGCGTGAAGCTTGTCGATCGCCTCTCGACTTTGGCGTCGGTCTCGCAGGACGCTCGCTTCCTCGACCTTCGCTCTCGAAACCTTCATTGCCGCTTCGCGTCGGGGATCCTCGGCGTTCGTCGCGGCCCATTCATGAGCCTTTCGAAAGCTCTCGGTCGTTCCCTCGAGATCGGCGGTCGCGGCCCGCTCTCGGCCTTCGGCCATCATCAACGAGGACAAGAGTTGCTTGGCCTCGGAGTCCGCATCCGGCGGCTCGTAGCGCGCCGCCGCAAGCCGGAAAGTGGAGCGAGCAGCCTCCAGGTCCCCGTCCCGAAGCAGGCCTTTGGCTTTCACGAAGAGCGAGGTCGCCCTTTCAGTGCAGCTGTTGGCACTCAAGTAGCGCCGACATTCCTCCGAAGTCAGCGTGCGAGTCAGCCGCCGCGACAACGCCAGTCTTCGGACTTCATCGACGTCCACCGAACGCACTCTCACGAGCCAGTCGGAACCGGCGATCGCGACCCGCTTGCCGTCGGGGCTGTAGGCGACACCCCAGACGACTCCGGGAAGTCCAGGCAGATCGAAGAGCATTCGACCGCTGGTGGTGTCCCACAACTTCGCTTCCGAGTAGTAGCCTCCCGTGACGAGGCGATTGCCGTCGTGGCTGAAGGCAAGGCTGAGGATGCTGTTCTTGTGCCCCAGCAGGCTCATCAGCGGTTCACCGGTAGCGGCATTCCAGATCTTCGCCGCATACGGCGGAGCTGTTCCGGCGGTCGCGATCCGAGCACCGTCGGGACTGAACGTGATACGGCTCACCGAGAGCGCATCACCATCGAGCACCCGGAGCAAGTCATGCGATCGCAAGTCCCAGACCTGCCCCGCGTTGCCGGAGTCGGAGTGATCGACAGCGATGGAGATGGCCAGTTTCTTCGCGTCCGGGCTGAACTCGACTCCCTGTACCTTGCCCGCGTTGATGTCGAAGACTGCCAACTCCTTGCCGGACGTGCCATCCCATACCTTCGCGGTCTTGTCGGAGCTTCCCGACGCAAGCAGGCGTCCATCTCGGCTGAAAGCGACGGCGTTGACCGTGTCCTTGTGGCCCCGCAACGCCATCAGCTCGCGCCCCGAGGTCACATCGAACACACTGACGGCGTTGTCGGCTCCAGCCGTCGCCAGGCGTGTCCCATCCGGGCTGAACGCCAACGCCCCGAGGGCAGCGCGATGGGTGTCGAACACCCGACGCTCCTCGCCGCTGTGGGCATCCCACACTCGCGCCGTAGCGTCCTCGCTGGCGCTGGCGATCCACTTGCCGTCCGCGCTGAACGCGACTTGACCAGTTTCTCCGGAATGGCCGCGCAACGAAACGATCTCCGATGCGTCCGCGAGATCCCAGACGATGGTCGTGCCGTCTTCGCTCCCGCTGACGACGTGAGTTGCATCAGGCCCGAAGCTGACGGTGAGCACCGAGTCCAAGTGGCCGCGAAGGACGTACAGCTCCTTGCGCGAGTCGACGTCCCAGATCCGGACGGTCTTGTCCAGACTTGCGGTCGCAAGACGCTTGCCGTCGCGGCTATAGGCCACCGCCATCACGGACGACGTATGTCCGTCCATGCGGAAGAGCTCCCGGCCGGATGTGGCGTCCCAGACCTTGACTGCCGTCGCACCGGTTTCCACCGTTGCGAATTGCGTCTTGTCCGCATTGAGGGTGATACCGGCAACCGGGTCGCCCACCGGGATGTCACGCAGCATTCGGGAGCTCAAAGCGTCCCAGACGATGGCGCGACCATCCAGGCCGCACGTGATCAGACGTTTGTCTCCCTTGGCGAATGCCAAGGCCCTGACGCCCTTCTGGTGCCCCGACAGGGTCGCCAGTTCCTTTGCGGTCTCGAGATCCCAGATCTTCGCTGTCCCGTCGTGGCTCGCTGTTGCGACGCGGCTTCCGTCGGCGCTGATGGCGACACTCCAGATCAGGTTCGTGTGGCCACGCAGCGTGCTCAGCCGTCGACCCGTGGCGAGGTCCCACACGTTGGCGTCTGCACTGCCACCGGTGATCAACCTTTTGCCATCAGGAGTAAATGCAAGACCGACGACCTTGCCAACGTCCGTGAGCTGGAGAGGTAGTAGCCTGCCTGTGGCGCTGTCCCAGAACTTCACACCACCGGCGTAAGCACCTGCGATGACCCTCCCGTCCGGGCTGTACTCCACGTGCGAGAAGCGAAGACCACCGACCAACCGCAGCCGCGCGTGACTTTCATGCAGAGCTCGATTCAACGCCTCCTGAACCTCAGCCGACAGCGCGTTTTGGCTCGAGTCACCGAGCGCTGCCGCTTCCAAAGCCAACAAGAGGCTGCGCTCGGGATCGATCGCAAGACTGTTGAGGGCATCTGCAGCCAGCTTGCCTGACTCGGCGTGGCGTTGCTCCTGCTCCGCGACACGACGCTGCTTCCACCCGTAGAGACCGACTGCAACTGATACGACCAGCAAGACGCCCAACAGAGAGGCGAATCGCCTCTGACGCGTGCGGGCCGTGGTTTGCTCATCGGCTCGATGGCGCTGCACTTCTGCGAGCGCCTTGGCTTGTTCCAGCTCTCGTTCGAGCGCTCGGCGCTCGGCGTCCGCTCGAGCTTCCTCTTCGCGATGCAGGCGGTCGGCCCTGGCCTGGCATGCGTCGAGATAAGACTGGCCCTCCGCGCCGAGGATGCGCGCGAAATCCGCCCGCAGACGCAGCCCCTGCGCCGCGGCGAGACGTTCACCGGTATGGACCAGCCATGCCTCGCCGCCCCGGACGTCGTGTTGGTGTCGCGCGTGCTCGGCAACTGCGCGCTGCACCCCATCGAGCATCGTCAACGCTTCGCCGTCTTCCTGCAGCCAGGTCGTGAGCACCGGCCATTGCCGCAGCAGCGCTTCGTGTGCGACCTCGACGACGACCCGGTCTTCTCGATCGTCGAACTTGGGGCGGTCCAGAACCAGCAGGCGTTGCTCGATCAGGCGCTCGAGCAGCGGCCGGGCCGGCTCGGGAATTTCGTCCCATCTCGCCACTCGACGCTTCGGCTCGCCGTTGTCGGGATCGACGCGTGCCAGCCAAGGAATGAAGCCCGCTCGGAGCAGTCGCTCTCGTTCTGCTCTTGTTGGGGGAACTGCCGGCTGCCGCCCCGGCTCTGCGAACGCTGAGTCCACCGCTGCTTCGATCGAACCCCGCATTCCCCCTAGCGACTCGTACTGCGCAAGCGTCAGCGTTCCTGCACCACCGTGCTCCAGGAACAGGCGTTCCAGCGTGAAGGCGAGCAGGGGTAGCGCATCGGCACCCGTAGCACCACCGACGAGGCTTTCGCTCAGGGCGGGATCGACCGTCAACTTCTGCCCCGCTTCGGACTGCCGTCTCGCCGGTCCTTCGATGACCGCTTTGTATTCGGCACTGACGATCGGGGGCAAGCTGAAGAGATATGGAGACAACTGCGCGAGCTGTGGCGCTGTTTGCAGGCGCTCATAGGCGTCCGAGCGGATGGCGATGATGGCGATGACGCTCGGGCGTTGGTCTCCGCGCTTGCGCGAAAGCACATGCCCGAGCAGGTCAAGAAGCTGTCCGGCTTCCTGCTTGCCCTCCTCTCCGAAAAGCTCTTCCCCTTGATCGATCGGAATTAGGAGCGTCGGCGCCTTGTCGCTCGAGCCGACGCGTGCCGATGCGAGCTCCCCAAGTTCCCGGAGCAGCCGATCGAGACCTGCCGCCGTTCGGAGTTCGTGTCGAATCGAGGCACGGCTTCGCGACACGCCGTACTTGCGCCCGACAGCCTCCAGGCTTGCCGCCACGCCCGTTGCACCGGAGATGACTGCCTGCTCGGGGCGTATCACGGGCAGGGGCAGGAAATGCTGGTCGTCGCGCAAGAGACGCGGCAAGAGACCCGCGCGAAGGAACGAAGACTTGCCTGCACCCGAAGCGCCAAGAATGAGGAATACCGATTCGATGCCGCGTTCGCACACGCCCCTGATCGCGTCCAGACCCCGCACGGTCGCGGCCTCTCGGCCGAAGAAGATGGCGGCGTCCTCGAGCTCCATCGTCCTCAGGCCTCGATACGGTGCGCGATACCGATCGTCCTTGGGAGGCCACGGGAAGCTGGACGGATCCAGTCCTGCGCGCAACAGCCCCATGCGCAACCGCAAGAGTCCGTCTTCGGACAACGAGACGACCATCTCTGGCACGACGGGCTCTTGCGACACATGAAAATCGCGTCGTGCGAGGCCGGACGTCAGATCACAGAGCTGCCACTCCGCGACCATCTCGGGCTGCAATTGGTTCAGCGGCGTCGGTTCAATGAGGACGCCGAAAATCGTCTTTCCTAGCTGCTTCGCGAGTAGGAACTCGGCTTGACACCAGCGGGAGGCCTGCCAGGCCGGAGAAATGAGGAAGAGGACGACCTGGCAGCGATCGGCTGCCGCTTTCAGCGCCTCTTGCCAACGCTCACCCGGCAACAGCCCGCGAGACGGCGTGATGTCGAGGAAGAACTCGGTCCAGCCGGCTTCCTTGAGCCACTCTCCAACCGCCAGAGCACTTGCGTTGTTCGCGCTCGAATGACTGATGAAGATTTTCGACATACGGAGCGGCGGTGGTCGAATGGCCTTTCACACAATCGATTCGCAGTGTTGTCGAGCAGCGCATCGGACGCAAGCTCCGAGGAGTGCTCAAGCGCTAGCTAAGTCGCGTGTACGTTGCTGCTCATTGGCCGTCACCGCTGCGCCTTGTCCTTCGCGTTCTGCTTCTCGATCGCCTCGCGCGCCTGCTTCCACTGCTCGTCGCTCCACTTGCGCAGCTCGTAGAAGTTGCCTCCCGTCGCGAGGGCGTGGCCGCCGTCCATGAAGATGCTCTGGCCCGTCAGCCAATCGCACTGCCCCGGCGCCATCAGGAACGTCGCGAGGTTCTGCAGCTCGCTCATCTTGCCCTCGCGCGCCATCGGGTTGCGCTCGCGCGAGCGCGCGCCGGGGTCCTGGCCGGGGCTGAGGCGCTTGCTCATGCCTTCGGTCGGGATCTCGCCGGGGCCGACGGCGTTGAGCCGGATGCCGTAGCGCGCCCACTCGATCGCGAGCGACTTGGTCATCACCTCGATGCCGGCCTTGCTCATCGCCGAGGGCACGACGTAGGGCGAGCCGTTCTCGACCCACGTCACGATGATGCTCATGACGCTGCGGTAGGGCTTGGTCTCGGGCGTCCACTCGCCCGCCTTGGCGCCGGCGACCCAGCGCTTGCCGACCGCCTGCGTGACGTAGAACGTGCCGTGGAAGACGATGTTGGCGACGGCGTCGAACGCGCGCGACGAGAGGCTCTCGGTCGGCGCGACGAAGTTGCCGGCGGCGTTGTTGACGAGGCCGGTGAGGCCACCGCCTTGTTGCCAGAGCGCCTCGACCATCTCCTCGACGGCGCCGGCATCGCGGATGTCGACGCCGAAGGTGTCGATGCGGCGCTCGGGAAATTGTTTGCGCCACGCCTCTGCGGTCGCGTCGCACACCGACTTGCGGCGGCCGCAGATCGCGACGTCGGCGCCGAGGCCGAGGAAGCGCTCGGCCATCGCCTGGCCGAGGCCGGTGCCGCCGCCGGTGACGAGGATGCGCTGGCCGGATAGGAGTTTCGGGTCGAACATGGTCGCGCTCCTGTGCGAGGTGAAGATCGGGTCGCTTTCGAGCATACGGCTTCTCGGCCTTCGATTTGGCGCTCCGTCCAATTCGAGGCTATACTTCGTCTCCAGATAGACGGAGCACCGAAATGGCCTCTACCAAATGGGCGGCGCACCCAGCCCCGGGTCGCAAGACGAGCCCGGCGGCGTCAGCGGGCGCGAAGGCCGGCAGCATCAAGATCGAAACACGCAAGATCCCTGGGGCGTCCAGGGGCGCCGACGTCATCGTCACGGTCCACTATGTCCGAAGCAAGGGCATCGACGACTTCGTGACCAACGTGCACGCGGCGGACCCTCTCCAGCTCATCGAAACCGAGCGCAAGGGTGTCGCCGGCGCCTTCGTGAAGGACCTCGCCAAGCGCATGGAGATCCCCGCGCAGCGCATGTTCGACATCCTCGGCGTGCCCAAGGCGACCGCCGAGAAGAAGGTGGCCACTGGCGAGCTGCTCAGCGGCAACGGCGGGAGGGCGGCGCTCGGGATGGCCAGGCTGCTCGGGATGGCTAACGAGATCGTGGAGAACTCGACGGCGCCCGAAGCGAAGGACTTCGACACGGCCAGGTGGCTCGGGCAGTGGCTGGAGAAGCCGCAGCCCGCACTCGGTGGTCGCAAGCCCTCCGAGCTCATCGACACGCCGACGGGGCTCGACGTGGTCGCGAGGCTCCTCGGTGCGATCGAGAGCGGTGCCTACCAGTGATCCTCTGGCGGATCGCTGCCGAGACGCGCAAGTACGGGGCCGACGACCTGAGCGGCGCCGGCGCTGCGAAGAGCCCCGGCCGGTGGAACGACGACGGACAGCCCGCGCTGTACACGGCGCCGACGATCGCCATCGCGGTCCTCGAGACCGCCGCGCATGTCGACGACTCCGGTTTGCCGCTCAACCGTTATCTCGTGCAGATCGATGTTCCGGACGCTGTCTGGGCCGCGAGGGACGTCATGGACGTCTCCAAGCTGCCCATCACGTGGGCGGCCATTCCGGCGGGACGCGTGAGTGTCCAGGCGGGCGCCGATTGGCTGCGCGGCATGACCGCGCTGATCCTCGAGGTGCCGTCGGTCATCGTTCCCGAGGAGCCGGCTGCGCTCCTCAACCCGTTGCATCCCGACGCGAAGAAGCTGTCAGCGAAGGTCGTTCGCTTGTTCGAATACAACAGGTTGTTCCGCGCAGCGTGATCCGGTGAGCGGCGCCGTCGGCGGCCGCCTCACTTCCCGCTTCGGTACGTCGCCTTCCACACCCGCTCGAGCTCGGCCGCGACGGGCGCGGGCGGCGCGCCGACGAGCGTCGAACGGCCGCGATTGAAGACGGTGCCGTAGACCGTGCTCGAGGCGGCGGCGTAGAAGACGACCATGCTGTTGTCGTAGCAGTCGTGGTTCTTGCAGACGCTCACGACCTGGTAGTCGCTGCCGGCGACGCGCTTCGTCTCCACCGGCTGCGCCGGGCCGTCGAGCGTCGTCAGCCACGATTCCTTGGCCAGCGGGCCGAGCGCCGTGAGGTAGGCGCGCTTGAAGCTCGCGTCCCGCAGCATCGCGGGCGGCATCGTCATCGGCGCCGCGGCCGGCGCGCCGGGGACGGCGTTGCGATTGGGATCGCAATGGCGCACACGCTTGCCCTTCAGGGCAGCCGGCAGCGCAGCGATGACCTTCGGACCGCCCTCGACCTCGGCGAACAGCCCCGACGCATTGCGGTAGAAGACGAAGACCAGCGGTTGGCCGGGCGCGACCTCGCTCGTCAACGCGGTCTCGAACTCGGGCGGTGGCGTGGCGCCGAAATAGTTCGGCATCGCCTTCACGCTGCGGCCGGTCAGCAGCGGCTTGCCGCCGTCGCGGACGACGAGCGAATCGCCGGGGTACAGCAGCTGCGGCGTCAGGTAGTTGCCGCAATCCGCGGCGAGGACGCCGCCGTAGCGCTGCGCGAGCTTGGCGTCGATCTTGCCTTGTGCCCAGGCCGGCGCGGTGGCGCAGAGGAGCGAGAGCGCCACGCCAACGAGCCGGTGCGGGTCGAACATGGTCGTGCTCCTTGGGTCGAGAGACTTCGGATCGCTCCTTTCAGCATAGAGCGTCCGGAGCGATCCGGTTGTCTGCATCACCGCTGCCATTGCAGCGACCAGTTGCCCCCGGCCGCAGGCGCCAGCCGCGAGCCCGCGGCGCCATCGCCGAACAGGCGCAGCAACGATCGGCGTGCAGCGGCGTCGGCGCGCTCGAGGCGAAACCGCCGCAACTGCATCGGCACGATCTCGAGGCGCCGCAGGGCGCCGTCCGGCACGCCGAGCGTCGCCAGGTAGAGACAGCCGACGTCGCTGCGAAGGTTCCCGTGCGGGCCGATGCCTTCGTAGTCGTTGACGAGGTCGCCGCAGCCGTAGAGGACGAGCCGTTCGCGGTAGACATCGATCGGCAGCGGATGGTGCGACGAGTGGCCGTGCACGATGTCCGCGGCGCCGAGCTCGATCAGCCGGTGCGCGAAGGCGCGGTGCTCGGCCGGAATGTCGGTCACCCAGTTGTCGCCCCAGTGGATCGACACGATCACGTGCTCGTCGCCGCGGCGCAGGCGCTTCACCTGGTCGGCGAGCCGACGCGCCGTGGCGTCGGAGAGATCGGGCAGCAGCGCGACGCCGGATCGCTCCGGCCCTGCCGCCCAGTCGGCGGGAACGCCGCTCGTCTCCGTCGCGCAGCCCCAGACCAGCACCCGTCGCTCGCCGGCGAGCGGGAGCGCCGCCGGCGCCCAGGCGCTATCGGCGTTGCGCCCGGCCCCGGTGGTGCGCACGCCCGCGGCATGGAGCGTGCGCAGCGTCTCGTCGAGGCCGGCGCGTCCCCAGTCGAGCACGTGGTTGTTGGCGAGATTGCAGCAGTCGATCGCTGCGGCGTTCAGGCAGGCGACGTTGGCCGGGTGCATGCGGTAGTGGATGCCCTTGCCGGGCCATGCGTCGTCGGAGGTCGTGACCGCCGTCTCGAGATTGACGAGGCGCAGCTGCGGCGCGGCGCGGCGCAGCTCGGCGAGCGCATCGCCCCAGACATAGCCTGCATCGACGCCGCGCGGCACGGGCCCGTTGACGCGTTCGGCGAGCCGCACGTAGTCGCGTGCATCGCGCACGTACGACTCGAAGAGCTGCGGCGCGCTCGGGCGCCGCAGGATCTGGTCGATGCCGCGGCCGGTCATCACGTCGCCGGCCAGGGCGATGGTCACTTCGCCGTCCATGCGACGAAGTGTGACGCTCTTCCGCTAGCCGGCCTGCGGTCGCGCGCCGCGCGTGTTGAGGAAGATCGAGTAGACCGAAGTCGTCCCGCACATGAAGAGGCGGTTCAGCTTCGGGCCGCCGAAGCAGACGTTGGCCACCACCTCGGGGACGAGGATCTTGCCGAGGAGCGTGCCGTCGCTCGCGTGGCAATGGACGCCGTCGCCGGCCGAGAGCCAGAGGTTGCCGTGGACGTCGAGCCGGAAGCCGTCGTAGAGACCGGGCTCGCAGACGGCGAAGACCTCGCCGCCGCTGAGCTTGCCGTTCGCGCCGACCTTGAAGCGGCGCACGTGGTGCGGGCCGTCGGCAAGATGCGTGATCCCGGTGTCGACGATGTAGAGGAGCGACTCGTCGGGCGAGAACGCGAGGCCGTTGGGCTGCACGAAGTCGTCGGCGACGACGCTCACCTTGCCGCTCGCGGCGTCGATGCGATAGACGCGTTGCGCGCCGATCTCGTTTGGCGAGGCATCCCCCTCGTAGTCGCTGTCGATCCCGTAGCTCGGGTCGGTGAACCAGATGCTGCCGTCGGACTTGACGACGAGGTCGTTCGGCGAGTTGAAGCGCTTGCCGTCGATGTGCGAGGCGACCACGGTGCGCGTGCCGTCGTGCTCGGTGCGCGAGATGCAGCGTCCGCGGTGCTCGCAGCTCACGAGCCGCCCCTGCAGGTCGACGTAGTGCCCGTTGGTGTTCATCGCCGGCTGCCGGAACACCGACACCGAGCCGTCGGTCTCGTCCCAGCGCAGCATGCGGTCGTTCGGGATGTCCGACCAGACGAGATAGCGCCCGGCCGCGAACCACGCCGGGCCCTCGGCCCAGCGGCAGCCGGTGTAGAGCTTCTCGAGGTGGACGTTGCCGAACGCGAGCTTGCGGAAGCGCTCGTCGCGGACCTCGAAGCTGTCGGTGAGTGCGAGTCCCATGTGTGCTTTTCCTCGAGTCAGTCGGAGAGGCGCCTTCCGCGCCCGTAGACGAGCAGCATCGCGACGATGACGACGCCGTAGGTGACCTGCCGGCCCATCTCGGGGATCTGCATCACCGAGAGGATCGACTGCAGCAGCGTGATCAGCATGGCGCCGACGACGGTGCCGAGATACGAGCCGCGGCCGCCGAGGATGTGCGTGCCGCCGAGGACGACGGCGGCGATCGCCGGCAGCAGGTAGGCGTCGCCCATCGCCTGGTACGCCTTCGTCGAGTAGCCCGTGAGCAGCACGCCGGCCATGGCCGAGCACGCGCCGGCGAGCGTGAAGCAGAGGACGACGACGCGGCGCGTCGCGATGCCCGAGAGATACGCGGCGCGCTCGCGGTTGCCGACGCCGTAGATCGCGCGGCCGAGTGTCGTCCGGTGCAGCAGGAACATCGTCGCCAGGCCGACGGCGAGCCAGACCAGGAGCGCGTTCGGAATGCCGAGCAGCGACCGGCCGGTCGCGATCAGGTGCATCGCCGGCGTCGCGCGGTCCTGCGGCGCGAAGCCGCCGGTCTGGACGACGATCAGCCCCTGCGCGACGGCGTTGATGCCGAGCGTGAAGATCATCGACGGCACGCGCAGCCACGCCACGCCGATGCCGTTGACGAGGCCGAGCGCGGCGCCGCACGCGATGCCGAACGGAATCGCGAGCCACTCGCCGGTCGCGCCCCACCAGCCCGCCGCCGCCGCCGACATCACGCCGCCCACGGTGACGGTCCACGGCACCGAGAGGTCGATGCCGCCGAGCAGGATGACGAGCATCGCGCCGGTCGCGACGATGCCGAGGAACGACGCGATCTGCAGCTGCAGCAGCAGGTAGTCCGCCGACAGGAAGTTGCGCGAATAGAGGCTGCCGACGAGGAGCAGCACCACCGTGCACGCCGCCGCGATGAGCACCGGCAGCTGGCCGTTCTGCTTCAGCCGCAGCGCGAGCGCGGTCATCGAAAGATCTCCAGCCGGTCGGTCACCTTCAGCAGCTGCAATGCGCCCAGGCTCACCGCGACGAGCAGGATCACGCCCTGGAAGAGCGGCTGCCAGAGCGGCTCGAGGTCGAAGACGAAGAGCAGGTCGCCGATCGTGCGCAGCACGAGCGCACCGAAGATCGAGCCGATCGCGCTGCCCGCGCCGCCGGCGAGCGACGTGCCGCCGATCACCACCGCGGCGATCGAGTTCAGCGTGTAGACGCCGCCGCTCGCCGACGACGCTTCGCCCGAATACGTGACGAAGGTCAGCAGCAAGCCGGCGATCGCCGCCAGGAGGCCCGCGAGCGTGTACGTCACGAGCTTGGTGCGGCCGATGTCGACCCCCGACATGTACGCTGCGGCCTCCGACGAGCCGATCGCGAGCGCCGCGCGGCCGACGACCGATCGCCGGAACGGCAGCCACACCACGACGACGACGCCGACCAGCACGACCAGCATCGCCGGCACGCCGCCCGGCAGCGCACCGGTGAGCGCATCGGCGAGCCCGGCGTGGACGTCGCCGCCGGGGACGGGACGCAGCCCGAGTGCGATGCCGTAGTAGACCGTGCCGGTGGCGATCGTCGTCACGATCGGCTGCAGCCGGCCCCAGACGATGATCGCGCCGTTGACGAAGCCGCACAGCGCCCCGGTCGCGAGCACGGCGACGCAGCCGGCCGCGGCCTGCAGCGGCGTGCCGACGACGACGTGCGAGGCGAGGCAGTTCGCGAGCACGAACACCATGCCGACCGAGAGATCGATCCCCGAGGTCAGCACCGGCAGCGTCTGCGCCATCGCGACGATGGCGAGCAGCACGCCCTTGTTCGCCGCGGTGGTGAGCACCGGCACTGCCCAGCCGGTCTGGTGCTTGGCGATGTAGACCGCGAAGATGACGACGAACATCGCCCCCGCGGCATAGGCGCCGCGGAACTCGCGGAAGTGGTAGAGCCAGTCGCGCCGCATCAGTGCGTCGCCTCCGCGGCGACGTCGAGCGCGGTCGCGACGAGCGCGTGCTCGTTGAGGTCGTCGCCGGCGAGCCAGCGCACGATCCGGCCGTCGAGAAACACCGCGACGCGGTCGCAGCAGCCGATCAGCTCGGCGTAGTCGGTCGAATAGAGCAGCACCGCCGCGCCGTCGTCGGCGAGGCGGCGCAGCAGCACGTGGATCTCCTGCTTGGTGCCGACGTCGATGCCGCGCGTCGGATCGTTGAGGAGCACGATGCGCGGCGCGTTCAGCAGCCACTTCGCGATCACGACCTTCTGCTGGTTGCCGCCGGAGAGCGTGCCGGCAGCGTCGCCGAGCTCGGGCGCCTTGATCGAGAGGCGGCGGACGATCTCGGCGACGGCGGCGGCTTCGGCCGACGCGACGACGACGCCGCCGCGGCTGAAGCGGTCGAGCGCGGCGAAGCTGAGGTTGTCGCGCACCGACATCGGCAGCATCAGGCCGTCGGTCTTGCGGTCCTCGGGAACGAGCGCGATGCCGATGCCGGCGTGTTTGGCCTCGCGGGGGCTGCGCACCGCGACGGGCTCGCCCTCGACGCGCACCTCGCCGCTGACGCCGCGCAGCACGCCGAAGAGGGCGAGGAAGAGCTCGCGCTGGCCCTGGCCGTCGAGGCCGCCGAGGCCGACGATCTCGCCGCGGCGCACGGTGAGCGCGATGTCGTGCAGCTGGCCGTTCCACGAGAGGTCCCGCACCTCGATCGCGGGCGTGCGCGCGTCGCTCGCTGGCAGAGGCGCGGGCTTGGGCGGATACGCGTGCTCGATGTCCCGGCCGATCATCATCGCCACCGTCTCGGCGTTGCTGCGCGTGCCGGCGGCGAACGTCGCGACGTGGCGGCCGTTGCGAAACACCGAGCAGTCGTCGGCGAGCGCCGCGACCTCGTGCATGCGGTGCGAGATGTAGACGATCGCGAGGCCCTCGTCGCGCAACCGGTGCAGCAGCGCGAACACGCGCTCGACGTCGGCGGCCGTCAGCGCCGAGGTCGCTTCGTCGAGGATCAGGATCTTCGGCTCGCGCGCCAGCGCCTTGGCGATCTCGACCATCTGCCGGCGCGAGAGCGAGAGGCTCGCAACCGGCGCCAGCGGATGGATGCCTTCGGCGCCGGCCCGCGCCAGCGCGGCTTCGGCGATCCGACGCTGCGCGCGGCGATCGATCAGGCCGCGCCGGCGCGGCGGGTTGGTGATGCAGATGTTGTCGGCGACGCTGAGGTCGGGCATCAGCGACAGCTCCTGGAAGATGCACGCGATGCCGGCAGCGACCGCTTCCTGCGGGTGCAGGAAGCGGCGCTCGCTGCCTTCGAGCACGATGCGGCCCTCGTCGGGCTGCACCACGCCGGCCATGACCTTGATCAGGGTCGACTTGCCGGCGCCGTTCTCGCCGAGCAGGGCGTGGATGTGCCCGGGCGCGCAGGCGAAGCTCGCACGCTCGAGCGCGTGAACTCCGCCGTAGCGCTTGGAGACCTCCTCCAGGCGCAGGATCGCTTCCAAGCGCGAACCGTCGTCAGTTGTTCTTCTCGTCCTTCGACATGATGTCGGTCGCCTTCAGGTTCACGCCGCAAGGCGGGAAGTCGTTGGTGGTGAAGAAGTTGTCGGTGAGGTCGGGGTAGTAGTTCACTCCCGCCTTGAAGTCCGGGTGCGACGCCTCGGGGATCGGCACCGAGATCATCTGCGGCATCACCTTGCCCTGCAGCGCCGTCACCGCCGCCTTCATCGAGATCGCGACCAGGCCCGGCGACTGGCCGAGCGACGTGCACACGAGCCCGTCCTTGGCGCGCTCGGCGCAGAGCTTGCGAAAGCCGTTCTCGGCCTCCCCGGCGACCGGAATCATCTTGTGCTTGGCGTCGATGAGCGCGCGCACCGCGCCGGTCGAGCCGCCCTGGACGAACATGCCGTCGAAGCTCTTGTGCACCGCGACCGCATCGGCGACGACCTTCTGCGCCGTGCCGTCGTCCCAGTTGCCGACGACCTCGACGACCTCGAACTTGTTGCCCGGCGCCTCGACCGCCTTGCGAAAGCCCAGGTGGCGATCGCGGTCGACCGAGTTGCCCGGCAGGCCGCGCACCTCGAGAAGCTTCCCGCTCTTGCTCGGGATGTTCTTGACGACCCACTCGCCCGACTTCACGCCCATCGCGAGCTGGTCCTCGTTGACCATCATCACCTCGTCGCTGTCGAGCACGTTGTCGAACGGCACGAGCACGACACCGGCGGCGTTGGCGCGCTTGATCACGGGCGCGAACGCGGTCGGGTTGACGGCGATCGTGACGATGGCGTCGTAGCCCGAGTTGATGAAGTTGTCGATCGCCGCGACCTGCGCGGCCACGTCGGTGCCGGTCGAGACGATCTTGAACTCCTTCAGCTGCGACTTCATCTCCGGCGTCGCCGCGTAGGCCTTCGCCATCTTGATCATCTGGATGCGCCAGGTGTTGCCGACGAAGCCGTTGGCGAGCGCGACGCGGTAGGGACCTTTCTTCGCCGGCCACTGGAAGTACTTGGTCGAGTCCGACCATGGCTTGAAGCAGGCGGGGTTCTCGCCCGGGCCCTTGACGACCGTGGGCGGCGCCGCGAAGACCAGGTTTGCGGCGCACGCGGCGGCGACGGCGACGGTGATGCGGGAAAGTGCAGGCATGCGGGTGTCTCCTCGTTGTTGTGGATGAACCCGAGCCGCGTGGCGCGGGCCACTGCCACGCCGTGTGCACGATGTGCTCGATGCGACGTCCCGGCGCGAAGGCGTCGTCGCGGGCGATGCTAGCCCAGCTTCGGGGTTTGGAGCATCGCGCGCAGCTCGAGCGCGTTCGAGATCGCGCCGCCGCCGGCGGTGTTGTCGAAGATGCACCAGCAGTCGGCGCCTTCCGGCCACTGCGCGAGCCGGTCGGCGCGCGCGCGCAGCCACGCGACCTCGTAGCGCGACCAGTACATCCGCGGCGCGCCGTGCCAGCGGTGGTAGACGACGGCGCCGCGGCCGTCGCCGTCGGCGCCGAGCCAGCCGCCGGGTTCGTCTGCTTGCGGGCTGCGCGCCGGGTCGGCGCCGACGCGGCCGACGCGGCACGCGACGAGCGCACGGTCCGCGGCCGGCGTGAACCAGCTCGGATGGCGCGGCTCGCAGACGACCGCGCCGGTGAACAGCTCGCCGAGCAGATCGAAGAAGCGCCGCACCGGCTGCGCTTCGAACGCGAACGATGGCGGCAGTTGCACGAGCAGCACCGCCAGCCGATCGCCGAGCCCCGTCGCCTCGGCGAGAAAGCGCGTCAGCGGCTCGCGCGCGCGACGCAGCCGCCCTTCGTGCGTGATGCTGCGCGGCAGCTTGGCCGAGAAGCGAAAGCCCGGCGGCGTCTGCGCCGCCCAGCGCTCGTACACCTCGACCTTGTGGCTGCGATGGAACGACGAGTTGATTTCGGCGCAGCCGAGCACGCGTGCGTAGCGCGCGAGATGTGGTCCTTCGCCCGGGAACGACGCTGCGGCGTCGCGCGAGATCGTCCAGCCGGCGGTGCCGATGCGCATGCGGGTTCGCGGATCGACGCGTGACGCGTCATCGGGTTTTCCCGGCGGCAGCAACGGCCGTGCCTGCGCCCGCTATCAAGTCGGGTAGTGGCGCCGCGCACGAGCGGCACCGAGACTCGCGAGACGCTCGCGATCGTTCGCTCCGAGAAGAAGCGCGAACAACGACGGCAGACCTTCGTTCTGGATGAGGAGACCAGCATGAGCAAACCCACCAGCGGCGTTTCGCGCCGTCGCCTGTTCCAGGCCGCAGCGGCGGTCGCGACCGCGGTCGGCGCGCCGATTCCGGCGGTCGCGCAGCGCTCGGGTCGTTTCGACCACCGCGACGACGACGACCGCGATCTGGTGCTCGTCAACGGCCTGATCCATACGATGGACGACCGCAACTCGATCGTCACCGGCGTGCGCATCCGGAACGGCCGCTTCGCCGACGTCGGGGGCGACGTCCGGCTCGCCGGTGCGAAGGTCATCAACCTGCGCGGCCTCACGGTCGTTCCCGGCCTGATCGAAAGCCACACGCACTTCGTGAGCCTTTGCAACCGCCCGGGCTACCACGTCGCCGGAGTCGAGCTGGCGTCGAATCTTTCCGAAGTGCTCGCGATGCTCGCCGCGCGCCGCGCCGACGTCCCGCCCGGCCAGTTCATCACCGCGATGGGCGCCGGCACGCCGCGGATGTGGGCAGAGCTCAGGATGCCGACGCTCGCCGAGCTCGACGCCGCGGTGCCCGACCGGCCGGTCTTCATCTACCAGGGCGGCGCCGGGCCGGCGCGCACCAACACGCTCGGCAAGCAGTTCTTCGAGAACGCGACCGCGCCGCTCGCGGGGCCGGTGACGGTCGCGGCCGACGGCTCGATCGCCGGCGGCAATCCGAACATGGCCAACCGCGCGCTCTACCACCTGCGCATCCGCCAGACGTTCGACGACAAGAAGCGCAGCGCCCTGGACGCGATGGCGCATTCGGCGCGCGTCGGCCTCACCGCCAACTTCGACCAGACGCTCGTCGCGGTCGCGACCGGAACGCTCGATCCGGCGACGCTCGACCCGCAGCCGACGCAGGCGCTCTTCACGCTCAACCACTTCCGGATGTACGACGCATACCTCGCGCTGCACCGCGAGGGCAAGGCGTTCGTCCGCCTGCAGATCAACTTCCTCCACAACCAGGGCTTCATCCCCGAGCTCGGCGCGACGCTCGACAAGCAGCTGCCCGAGCTGCGCGAGCGGCTGAAGAACCAGTTCCCGTTCTTCGGCGACGACATGGTGCGCACCGCCGGCATCGGCGAATGGGCGGCGCCGTTCGCGACTCCGGCCGACGCCAACAACTACGCCGTCTGGTACGAGTCGCAGCGGCTCGTCGCGCAGGCGCGCCGGCGCAACGAGAACGCGCAGCCGGGAACGCCGACGAGCAGCGCCAACATCGAACAGGTCGTCGCAACCTACGAGGCGATGGACGCCGAGTTCGGCATCAAGGACCTGCGCTGGGGGCTGCAGCACGCCGACTTCGCGACGCCGAACCAGCTCGCGCGGCTGAAGGCGCTCAACTGCGGCGTCTCGATGTCGGGCTTCCGCTGGCTGAACGGCGTGCCGCGCGCCGACGGCCTGCCGGTCGGACCGCTCTATCCGCAGATCCTCGCGAGCGGCATCCCCGCCGGCATGCACGAGGACGGCGTCCACATCGCGCCGCACAACCCGTGGTTCGCGCTGCACTACGCGACGACCGGCCTCAACGTCCTCGGCCAGCAGATCAACCCCGGCCAGCAGATCTCGCGCCAGGACGCGCTGCGCGCGTACACGCGCGGCAACGCGTGGTACCTGAACCGCGAGAACGACATGGGCTCGATCGAGAAGGGCAAGTTCGCCGACCTCGTCGTCCTCGACAAGGACTACTTCTCGGTGAGCGATGCCGAGATGCGGACGATCCGGCCGGTGCTGACGGTGATCGACGGCCAGGTCGTGCACAGCACCGGCGCGCTGCCGCGCGCGACGTAGGCGCGGGCGGCCGCCGCCCGCGGCGGCTACGCGATGCAGGGCGAGATCAGCCAGGTCGGGATCCACATCGCCGCGATCGCCGCGGCCGAGACCGCCGCGACCGTCGTCGCGACGCCGGCGAGGAAGTGACGCTGGAGGGCGCCGCTGCCGTCCTTCGTGGCGACGGCCGCGGTCTTCAGCCAGCTCCGCCACGCAGCGACCGCCGCGACGATCGCGAGCGCCAGGAACAGCGCGTGCGAGGCGTGCAGCAGCACGGTGCTCTGGCTCGCGCACCCCGGGCCGACCAGCGCGAACGCGACGGTCTGGTCGGCGAGTGCGAGCAGCGGCGCGACGAGGAGCGCGAGCCAGATCCACATCGCTAGATGCGCGCTCCGAAATAGATGACCGCGTAGATCGGCAGCCACGTCAGCACGACGAAGTACCAGTAGCCGCAGTTCTCGGCGATGTCGACGTAGCGCTTGCCTTCGACCGGCTTCGAGTAGGTGACCGCGGTCAGCACGAAGGTGTCGAGCACGTCGGTGACGAGGTTGAAGCTGTGCAGGCCCAGCAGCACCCAGACGACCGAGCCGTAGGCGCCGTCGTCCCAGCGCACGTTGAGCGCGGTGAACTCGAACCAGCGCACGGCGCACAGCGCGATGCCGAAGAGCGAGCAGACGTAGAGCCAGAGCCGCACTCGCAACAGCGACCGGTCCTGCGCGGCCTTCTGCGCGAGGTAGTTCGGCCACGCGCTGGCGAGGATGACGCCGAGGTTGATCGTGCCGAAGAGCAGGGCGGGCACGCGGCCGGAGTCGGGCCAGACCCGGGCGATGTCGCGCAGGTAGAAGTAGATGACGATCATGAAGCCGAAGGCGACGCCTTCGATCGTCATCATTCCGGCGTTGCCCCACCACATGAGGCTGCGGTGCGCGAAGCCGTAGCTCGGCAGGCCCGACACATCGAGCGCGTCGCCCTTCCTCACCGCGGGCACGCTGGCGGGAGTCGCCTCGCGCCGCGTCACGGCTCGCCCTCCCACTTGAGCTCCTCGATCGCCTCTTTCTTGTTCGGCCAGTACCAGAGCAGGAAGGCGAGCGCGGGCGGGATCAGCCCCCATGCGAAGCCGGGCACCGACCAGACCGACCAGACGAGCCAGATCGTCACCGAGAGCGCGGCGACGAACGGCCAGATCTCGGGCGCCGGATACGCGTAGCGCGTGTCGGGCAGGGCGTCGATCACGGTCGTCGTGAGGCCTTCGCGGATCTGCGCCGAGAGGCCCTGCACGTGCGTGACCTCGGCCGGCGGCGACCAGAGCGGCTCGCGCGATGCGACCACCGGCAGCGCGAAGAAGTTGCACTTCGGCGGCGGCGACGCGACCGACCACTCGAGCGTCCCCGCGCCCCACGGGTCGGCGCTCGCGCGCTCGCTCTTGAAGAAGACCGTCCGCACCAGGTTGATCGCGAACAGCAGCGTGCCGAGGTCGTTGATCACCTGGCCCGCCGCCGAGACGAGGCTGAGCGCTTCCCAGCCGGTCTCGGCGCCGTAGGTGTAGATCCGTCTCGGCATGCCGTGGAGCCCGAGGATGTGCATCGGAAAGAACGTCAGGTTGACGCCGATGAAGAACAGCCAGAAATGCCACCGGCCGAGCCGCTCGCTGAGCATCTTGCCGGTGACCTTGGGGAACCAGTAGTAGAGCGCCGCGAAGAGCGGGAACACCGCGCCGCCGATCAGCACGTAGTGCAGATGGGCGACGACGAAGTAGGTGTCGTGGACCTGGAGGTCGAGCGGCACCGAGCCGAGCATGACGCCGGTGAGCCCGCCGATCATGAGGATGAAGAAGAACCCGAGCACGAACAGGAACGGCGTTCGCATGACGAGGCGGCCGGCCGCGATCGTCGCGATCCAGCAGAAGATCTGCAGCGCGGTCGGGATCGCGATCATGAAGCTCATCGCCGTGAAGAAGCTTTTTCCCAGCTCGGGCAGGTTGGTCGCGAACATGTGGTGCACCCACAGGCCGAACGACAGGAATCCGGTGGTGATGAGCGAGAGCACGATCGCGTCGTGGCCGAACATCGGCCGCCGCGCGAAGGTCGGGATGATCGCGGAGACGAAGCCGAGCGCCGGGATGAAGATGAAGTAGACCTCGGGGTGGCCGAAGAACCAGAACAGGTGCTGCCAGAGCAGCGGATCGCCGCCCTCGGCGGGATTGAAGAAGTGCGTGCCGAGCATGCGGTCGAACTGCACGAGGTTGGCGCCGAGCATCACCATCGGCATCGCGAAGATGATCATCACCGAGGTGACGAGCGACGCCCAGACGAAGAGCGGCATCTGGCGCAGCGTCATTCCCGGCGCGCGCAGCTTCAGGATCGTCGTCGTGATGTCGACGGCGACCATCAGCCCCATGGCCTCGCTGTAGGTGACGAGCATGTTCCAGAAGTCGGCGCGCTTGCCGATGCCGTACTGCGGGCCGGCGAGCGGCACGTACGCGAACCAGCCGGCATCCGGCCCGGTGTTGGTCGCGAACGCACCGAACAGCAAGAGGCCGCCGAGCAGGTACAGCCAGTACGCGCACGCGCTCATGCGCGGAAACGCCGTGTTGCGCGTGCCGATCATGAGCGGCACGACGTAGAGCGCGAAGCCCTGCATCACCGGGACGGCGAAGAGGAACATCATCGCCGTCCCGTGCATCGAGAACAGCTGGTTGTAGAAGTCGGGGCCGACGAGGTGGCTGTTCGCGGTCGCGAGCTGGTGGCGCATCAGGCCGCCCATGATTCCGGCCAGGCCCGCGAAGACGAACGCGGTGACGACGAAGCGAAGCCCGGTCGTCTTGTGGCCGTTCGCCGAGAGGAATCCGCGCAGGCCGGGCTTGTCCTGCCAGGTGCGCTCGAGCTCGGCGGCGGCGCGCGAGCCGGCGCCGTCGCCGTCGCGCAGCAGCTCGCGACGATCGCTCGCCTGCGCCTTGGCGCGTGACCGCCGGCGCGGGCGCGGCCGCAGCGGAAGCGCGCGTGCGTCGTCCATCAGCGCAGCGACCCGAGGTAGGCCGACATCGCCGCGAGATCGTCGGGCGCGGCGTCCAGCGGCGGCATGTTGATGCCGGGCTTGAACTTCTGCGCGTTGGCGATCCACTCGGCGCGCAGCGCCGGCGTGTTCTCGACCGCTCCGGCGCCGAGCCAGCCGCGCGATGCGACGTGCGTGAGGTCGGGCGCGCGCCGCGCACGCGCGCGCGTGCCGTGGATCGCGTGGCACATCGCGCAGCTCGTCTGCTCGACGAGCTCGAGGCCGCGTCGCTCCTGCGCGGTCTCGGGCGCGCGTGCCGGCTCGCGTTGCAGCGCCTGCCATCGTTCGTAGTCCGCGGGGGGATCGGCGACGACGACGAGCGCCATCTGCGCGTGCTGGTAGCCGCAGAACTCGGCGCACTGGCCGCGGTACGTGCCGGCGCGGTCGGCGCGCAGCGCAATCGTCGATTCGCGGCCGGGGATGAGGTCCTTCTTGCCGCTCAGGCTCGGCACCCAGAAGCTGTGGATGACGTCGTCGGCGCGCAGCCTGACGAGCACCGGACGGCCGACCGGCACGTGCAGCTCGTTGGCGGTCGAGAACGTCAGCTCGGGCGAGTGCGATTCATAGCGCGCCTCCCACCAGAACTGATGGCCGACGAGGTCGATGCGGACGGCGTTCGCGAGCGGCAGCGCCGAGAGCGCGCGGTCGGCGACGAAGCTCGCGAGCAGGAGGACGAGGAGGAGCACCGACGAGCCGGCGATGCCCCAGACGACCGAGCGGCGGAGTGTCGCAACCTTGCGCGGATGCGGATCGAGGTCGGGCTTGGCCCGCTCGGTCGCACGGGGCGCGCGCCAGACCGCGATCGCGAGCGCGACGATCGTCACCACGAAGACGACCGTGCACGCGACGAGCATCACGTTCCACAGCTGATACAGCGTCGCCGCCTGCGGCCCCGCCGGCGAGAGGACATCGTGGACGCCGTTCATTGCGGCCGACCGGTCGCCGCCGATGGCTTCACCGTCTCCGGCTTTTGCGAATCGGAGAACGACTCGGGCGTGCGCGTCAGGAAGGCGTCGTCGCGGTTCGGCGCCGCGTCGGCCGACGCCAGGCCGGCCAGCGAGCGGACGTAGGCAGCGAGCTGCCAGATCTGGTCCTTCGGGATCCTGCTGCCGAACGCAGGCATGCCGTTCGGGCGTCCGTTGGCGATCGTCAGGTAGATCGTGCCGGCGTCGCCGCCGTAGATCCAGACGTCGTCCATCAGCGCGGGGCCGGAGCCGCCGCCGCCGTTGGCGTGGCAGCCGCTGCAGTTGTACCAAGTCCACAAGCGCTTGCCGGCGCTGACGGCGTGCGCGTTGTGCTCGTAGCGGCCGACCATCGCCGCCGCGCTCGCGATCGCTGCGGCCGACGCCGCCGCGCTCGCCGCGTGGCCGACTTCGGCGCCGGGCTTGGGCGGCAGGAAGTCGCGCGCCTCGCGCTCGCAGCCACTGCTTGTCAACGCGCCGACGCTGGCGACAGCGAGCACGAGCGCGCGATCAAGGAAGCGCGAAGACATAGAGCATGCCTCCCTTGGTCGTGCGCTGCTTGAGATCGCCCATGACGTTGGCGAAGCCACCCGCGGCGCTGCCGTCGCGCGTGTCGAGATCACCGGCAACGACCGCGCCCGCCCAGCCGCCGACGCCCGAGAGCACGGCGATGTACTGCTTGCCGTCGGGGCCGCGGTACGCGATCGGCTGGCCGACGATTCCCGAGCCGGTCTTGAACTGCCAGACGAGGCGGCCGCTCTTCGCGTCGACCGCCTTGAACCAGCCCTCCATCGTTCCGTAGAAGACGAGGTCGCCTGCGGTCGCGAGTGCACCGCTCCAGACCGGCAGGTCCTCGTCGATCGTCCAGCGCGCCTTTGCCGCCGCCGGGTCCCACGCCGTCACGCGGCCGCGGTGGCCGCCGGGGCCGGGCTTCATCTTGACGATCGCGCCGACGTACGGCGTGCCGGCGATGTAGCCGGTCTGCATCGCTTCTTGGTCCTGGCACAGGTTCTGGTGCGGCAGGTAGAGCAGCTGCGTGCGCGGCGAATACGCCGACGGCTGCCAGTCCTTGCCGCCCGGTGCCGCCGGGCAGATGTCGCGCACGACGGTGCCGGTGCGCTGGTGCTTGCCGGGCGCGTAGCGGAGCTCGCCGGTCGCGAGGTCGACTCCGGTCGAGGTATTGACCTGAACGAACGGCGTCGCCGAGACGACCTCGCCGGTTGCGCGATCGATCACGTAGACGTAGCCGTTGCGGTCGGGATGGACGAGCACCTTGCGCGGCTTGCCGGCGACCTGGAGATCGATCAGCACGTTCTCGTTGACCGCGTCGTAGTCGAACTCGTCGTGCGGGCTCAGCTGATAGAACCAGCGCGCCTGTCCGGTCGCGAGGTCGCGCGCGAAGAGGCCCGAGGTGAACTTGTTGTCGCCCGGCCGCTGCTCGGCGTTCCACGGCCCCGGGTTCGCGGTGCCGTAGTAGACGAGGTCGAGCTCGGGGTCGTACGAGATCCAGCCCCAGACCGTGCCGCCGCCGATCTTCCACGCGTCGGCCGGCCACGTCTTGACGCCGAGATCGCTGCCGCGCTCCTTGGCGTAGAACGGCTTGTAGTCGGAGCCGATCAGCACCTCGCGATCGGGGCCGGTGCTGTAGGCGCGCCAGAGCTCCTTTCCCTTCTGCGCGTCGAGCGCGATCAGCCAGCCGCGGACGCCGTACTCGCCGCCGCTGTTGCCGATCAGGACGCGGCCCTTGACGACGAGCGGCGCCATCGTCCGCGTCTCGCCGGCGCGGATGTCGCCCATCCGATAGCGCCAGAGCTCCCTGCCGTTGGCCGCGTCGATCGCGATCGTCTGGTTGTCGAGGGTGTTGAGGAAGACTTTGCCGTCGTCGTACGCGAGGCCGCGGTTGACGACGTCGCAGCACGCGACGCCCTGCGCGAACGCCTCGGGCTTGGGCTCGAAGCGCCAGCGCATCGGCGCTCCCGGCTGCGAGAGATCGAGCGCATAGACGACGTTGGGGTAGGGCGTGACGATGAACATCGTGTTGCCGACCACCAGCGGCGCCGCCTCGTGGCCGCGCACGACGCCGGTCGAGAACGTGAACGCGAGCTTCAGCGTCGCCGCGTTCGCGGCCGTGACGTCGGCGAGCGGCGAGAAGCGCGTGCTCGCGTAGTCGTGCGCTGCCATCGGCCAGTCGCCGGCGTCGCTCGCTGTCGCAGCGAATGCGACGTGCGAGGCGACGGCCATGACGATGGCCGGAAGGGCTGGCATCGCTCGAGCGACGGCTGGTCGCATCGGCTGACTCGCGTGTTCTCCTGCTCGAGCGGGCAATGCGGGCAGGCAATGAGCGTGCCCGTTCGCTGTCGTCAACGTTCGCGCGGCCGGTTCCCTGCTACGCTGCGCCGCCGCGGAAGCACTGAGGAAGGGACGGTGGATGACCTCGTCACGGCACGTTGCGAAGCTCGCGAACCTGGCGCTCGGCTGCGTCGTTGGCGCTGCTCTGACCGCCGCCGCCGATGCTCAAACCGTCAAGATCCGCCACGTCGGCGTCCTCGTCCCGGGCGGGTCGTATGCCGCGGCGATCGAAGGCCTTCGCGACGGCCTGAAGGAGCTGGGACTCCAAGACGGCAAGCAGGTTGTGCTCCATGTTCGCGACCTGAAGGGCGATCTCCGCGGCGTCGGGCTCGAGGCGAAAGCGCTCGAGCAGCAGAAGGTCGACCTGATCGTCTCGGTGACGACGAGCGTCTCGCTGGCGACGAAGCGCTCCGGAGTCAAGGTCCCGATCGTGTTCTATGCCGGCAGCGATCCGGTCGAAGCCGGCCTCGTCCGCAGCTTTGCCACGCCCGGCGTGAACATGACCGGCGTCTGCTCGCTGGTCTCCGACCTGACTGCGAAGCGGCTGCAGCTCCTGAAGGAGATCGTTCCCGATCTCAACCGCGTCGCGACGCTGTACGACCCCGACAGCGCGGTCTCGCGCCGCACCCTCGCGCTGGCGCGAGATGCAGCGCAGAAGCTCGGCTTCCAGTACGTCGCGCGCGAGGTCCGCAGCGTCGGCGAGCTGACGCAGGAGCTGCAAGCGTTGACGCACGAGGATGCGGGCGCGCTCTTTCTTGTCTCCGGCGCGATGGTCAGCAGCCAGACGCCGGCGATCGTCGCGGCGGCGAAGGCCAAGCGGATGCCGACGATGTTCTACGAGCGCAGCGCAGTGGCCGCGGGAGGGCTCGCGAGCTATGGGGTGAGCTATTACGACGTCGGGCGCCTCGCCGCGAAGCACGTCCAGCGCGTGCTGTCGGGCACGCCTGCCGCGGACTTGCCGATCGAGTCCTTCGACCGCTTCGAGCTGGTGCTCAACGCCAGGACGGCGCGCGAGATCGGCTTGAAGATCCCGGCGTCGGTCCTCGGTCGCGCCGACCAGGTGTTCGAGTGACGATGGTGCCGCCTACTTCGTCCACTCGGCGAGCATCCGGTCGTACTCGCCGCCGGCCTTGCTCAGGTGCAGCCACGTGTCGACCCACTGCTTCATCGCGACGTCGCCGCGCGGCAGCAGCCACGCCATCTCGCCGTACTGCAGCGGCTTGTCGGGGTTGACCGCGCACAGCCCCGGGCGCGCCTTTTGCTGCGTCACCGTTTCGACCGACTCCGAGATCATGACGTCGGCGTTGCCTTTCAGGATCTCGTCGAAGATCGTCACGTTGTCGTTGAAGACGACGACCTTGGCCTGCGGCAGGTTGGTGCGGACGAACCGCTCGTTGCTGCCGCCGGGGTTGGTGATCACGGTGACCGTCGGCTTGTTGATGTCGGCGACGGTCTGGTACTTGGCGACGTTCTCGCAGCGCGTGATCGGCGCCTTGCCGTTGACCATGTACGCGGCCGAGAACGCGGCGCGCTTGGCGCGCTCGGTCGTCACCGAGATGCCGCCGACCGCGATGTCGCACTTCTCGACGAAGTCGTCCATCAGCTTCGGCCACGACGTCTTCACGAACTCGGGCTGGACGCCGAGCGACTTCGCCGCCGAGCGCATCAGGTCGATGTCGAGGCCCTCGTAGCTGCCGTCGGTCTTGGCGAGCGAGAACGGCTTGTAGTCACCGGGCGTGCAGATGCGCAGCTTGCCGGCGCGGATGACGTCGTCGAGTCGCGAGCGCTCCTGCGCTGTGGCGACGTTGGCAACGCACACGCCGGCGATGGCGAGGAAAGCGACGATGACTCTTTGCATGGCTGGCAGCTCCCGGTGATTTGCCGCGGCCTTCGCGCCGCACCTAGGCTTCGATGCTAGCCAAATGACGAGGCAGTCGAGTTTCACTGCCGACGGGAATAAGATGCCCGGGAGGGCCGCCGTGCTCACTCGTCGCGAATTGCTCCGATCCCTGCCGTTGGCGTGCGCCGGCGTGACGACGATCGTCGCCGCCGCCGCCGAGCCCAAGGTCATCGGCATCCTCAATCCGTTCTTCCGCTCCGACGTCCAGGCCGCGCTCGAGCGGTTCGACCTCGAGATGCTCCGTCACGGCTGGGTGAAGGGGAAGAACTTCACCGTCGTCGAGCGAATGGCAGAAGGCCACAACGAGCGGTTGGCCGTGATGGCCAGGGAGCTCGTCGAACTCAAGGTCGATTTGATCTTCGCCTCGCCGACGAATTCGGTCGTCGAGGCACAGAAGGCGACGTCGACGATTCCGATCGTCTTCGTGTCGGTCTCCGACCCGGTCGGATCCGGATTCGCGGTCAGCCTTGCACATCCGGGGCACAACCTCACCGGCGTCAGCAATTGGGCCGGCGACTTCTCGGGCAAGCGGCTGGACCTGCTCAAGCAGATGGTGCCGAACCTGACACGCGCGGCCGTCCTCGTGACCTCGAAAACACCCAACTACGCCGCCTTGCTGTCGGGGATCCAGACAAACGCGCCATCGCTCGGCGTCAGCGTCACCCTTGTCGAGGCCGCGCTGCCGCTCAGACTCGAGGACGCCTTCAAGAAGATCACCGCCTCCGGGGCTCAAGCGATCTACGTCGCCGGCGATCCGTATCTCTGGGTCGCCCGCAGGCAGGTCGCCGACCTCGCGCTGCAGGCGCGTCTGCCGACGGCATACGTCTTCGTTGAGGAAGTCGAGGCCGGAGGCTTGATGAGCTACAGCGCCGACACGCAAGACTGGATGCGCCAGAGCGCGATCTTCGTCGACAAGATCTTCAAGGGCGCCAACCCCGGCGATCTGCCGATCGAACAGCCGGCGAAATTCGATCTGGTGATCAACGGCAAGACCGCAGCCGCGCTCGGATTGAAGATCCCGCCGTCGCTTTCGATCCAGGCGGCAAGAGTCATCGACTGAGTCCGGCGTCGAGAACCCCTCGCCTTAAAATCATCGGCTCGCTGAAAGGAACCGCTCATGCCCCTCGTCTCCATGCGCCAGCTCCTCGACCACGCCGCCGAGAACGGCTATGGCATCCCGGCGTTCAACGTCAACAACCTCGAGCAGGTGCAGGCGGTGATGACGGCCGCCGACGAGGTCGGCGCGCCCGTCATCCTCCAGGCGAGCGCCGGGGCGCGCAAATACGCCGGCGAGGCGTTCATCAAGCACCTCATCGAGGCGGCGCTCGAGTCGTGGCCGAAGGTGCCGCTCGTCATGCATCAGGACCACGGGCAGAGCCCCGACGTCTGCCGGAGCGCGATCGACCTCGGCTTCTCGTCGGTGATGATGGACGGGTCGCTCCAGGCCGACGGCAAGACGATCGCTTCGTACGACTACAACGTCGACGTCACCCGGAAGGTCGTCGACATGGCGCACGCGCGCGGCGTCACCGTCGAGGGCGAGCTCGGCTGCCTCGGCTCGCTCGAGACGATGCGCGGCGACAAGGAGGACGGCCACGGCACCGAGGCGACGATGACGCGCGACCAGCTGCTGACCGACCCCGAGCAGGCCGCCGACTTCGTCAAGAAGACGCAGCTCGACGCGCTCGCGATCGCGATCGGCACGAGCCACGGCGCCTACAAGTTCACCCGCAAGCCCACCGGCGACATCCTCGCGATCGACCGCATCAAGGAGATCCACCGCCGCATCCCGAACACGCACCTGGTGATGCACGGCTCCTCGAGCGTGCCGCAGGACCTGCTCGCGATCATCCGCGAGCACGGCGGCAAGATGAAGGAGACGTACGGCGTCCCGGTCGAGGAGATCCAGGAAGCGATCAAGCACGGCGTTCGCAAGATCAACATCGACACCGACATCCGCCTGGCGATGACCGGGGCGATCCGCAAGGTCCTCGCCGAGAACCCCGACAAGTTCGACCCGCGCGACTACCTGAAGCCCGCGCGCGAGGCGGCGCGCAAGATTTGCCGCGAGCGCTACGTCCAGTTCGGCTGCGAAGGACAGGCGGCGAAGATCGCCGCGCAGCCGCTCGAGAAGGTCGCTCGCCGCTACGCGCAGGGCGAGCTCGCGCAGACCGTGGTGTGAGTGCTGCGTCCGCGGCCGGCGGCGACGCGCCGCTTTTCGAGACCTCGATCGCGTCGCTGCCGCTGATCGCGCGCGGCAAGGTGCGCGACAACTATGCGGTCGGCGACGACCGCCTGCTGATGGTCGCGAGTGATCGCCTGAGCGCGTTCGACGTCGTCATGCAGGAGCCGATCCCAGGCAAGGGCCGCGTGCTGACACAGATGGCCCTCGCCTGGTTCGCGCGCCTTTCGCACGTCGTGCCGAACCACCTCACCGGCGACGATCCCGCGAGCGTCGTCGCGGGCGACGACGAGCGCGCGCAGCTGCGCGGCCGCGCGATGCTCGTCAAGCGCCTGAAGCCGTTGCCGATCGAGGCGGTCGTCCGCGGCTACCTCGCCGGCAGCGGCTGGAAGGAGTACCAGGAGACGGGCGCGGTCTGCGGCGTGCAGTTGCCGCCGGGGCTGAAGAACGCTTCGAAGCTGCCGGCGCCGATCTTCACGCCCGCGACCAAGGCCGCGATGGGTGCGCACGACGAGAACATCGACTTCGCGCGCGCGAGCGACATCGTCGGCGCGGACGTCGCGGCGAAGGTGCGCGACATCGCGATCCGTCTCTATGTCGAGGCCGCAGCGTTCGCGCGCGCGCGGGGGATCGTCATCGCCGACACCAAGTTCGAGTTCGGCCTCGACGAGAACGGCACGCTGACGTTGATGGACGAGATCCTCACGCCCGACTCGTCGCGCTTCTGGCCCGCCGAGAGCGTCGTCGCCGGGCAGACGCCGCCGAGTCTCGACAAGCAGCCGGTACGCGACTGGCTCGAGCAGGTCAGCGTCGACGGCAAGCCATGGAACAAGAAGCCGCCGCCGCCGCCGCTGCCGCGCGACGTCGTCGCGGCGACGTCGGAGCGCTACCGCAAGGCGCTCGCCGCGCTGGCCTGAATCTCGTGAGAAACTGACGGGGTTCATTCAACGGCAACGGCACGGGGAGAAGGCTCTTCGGCACGCGGCCAAACCACGAGGAGAACGCAGATGAGGATCCTGAGATTCGTGACGCTGGGTGCGCTCGCGACGTCGCTGCTCGCGAGCGGCGCGTTCGCGGCGGAGGACAAGGCGGCCAAGCGGGCCGAGGTCCATAAGAAGACGGAGGCCGCCCTCGAGCGCTTCTACAAGGCCAAGCCCGAGCTGAAGGAGGCGGCCGCCAAGGCGCCCGGGTACGGCATCTTCACGACGTACGGCTTCAGCTTCGTGATCGGCGGCGCCGGCGGCGCCGGCATCGTCCACGACAACAAGACCAAGCACGACACGTACATGAACGTCGGCGGCGCAAGCGCCGGTCTGCAGCTCGGCGCCTCGCAGACCGAGGTGCTGATCGTCTTCAAGACCGCGGCGGCGATGAACAACTTCGTCACCAAGGGCTGGACGGCTGGCGGCTCTGCGACCGCATCGGCAGGCGCGGGCAGTGCGACCGCGGGCGGTGGCAAGGGCGAGACCGAGATGGGAGACGCAGCCGTCTACACGATGACGAAGAACGGTCTCGAGGTCGGTCTCGCTGCCGGGGCGTCGAAGTTCTGGAAGGACAAGGACCTCAACTGACGCGTAGCGGCGGCCGCAAGCGCCGCCGCGCCTTCAGCTGCGCAGCGTCGCCGTCAGTCGCAGCGGATGGAGGAGCAGATCGAGCGCGTCGTGAATGCGCGGCGCGATGACGTGCGCGGCGGTCAGCGTCGCCGCGCACGCGCCCTCGGGCTGCAGCACGGCGATCGCCAGCGCCGCCTTTTCCATCATGAGCCGATCGTTGCGGCCGTTGCCGACGCAGGCGACGCTGTCGGCGTTGAGCGTCGTCACGTAGTCGCGCTTGGCATCGCCCTGCGCCGTGCTCTGCAGCAAGTGCACGACGCACGGAAGGCCGGCCAGCGCTGCGGCAGCCGTCCCGAACGTGTCGCCGGTGAGCACGTGGATCCGCAGCACTTCCGCAAGACGGTTGACGCGCTCGGCCACTCCCTCGATGAGAACGCCGTCGACCGCGAGCGTGCCGTTGAAGTCGAGTACGAGGTGCTCGAGCCGCAGCGTCGCGCTTCCGGGAACCGTCACTTCAACCATCGACGCCTTTCATGGCGCGCCGGATCGCGCGGCGCGATGATGTCGCACGCGAGACGGCGCATCGGCGGCGGTGCAGGACGTTGCTCGGCATCGCACGGTGAGTCTGCTTCGCGAAGCTCGACTCGCAGGAGGCTGACCATGAAGGGATTCCAACTCACGTTCTTCACCATCGAAGGACGGCATCACGGCCGTGAGTCCATGGGTCACTGGATCATGGATCAGGCGAAAGCCTTGGGCGTCAAGGGGGCCACGCTGACGGTCGGGGTGCAGGGCATCGGTCGACACGGACGGCTGCATTCCGCCCACTTCGTCGAACTATCGGACCAACCCATCGAAGTCACGGTGGCGGTCGACGAAGATCAGTGCGAAAGCCTGATGGCGCTCCTCGAGCGCGAGCAGGCGAACGTCTTCTACGTGAAGACTCCGGTGGAGTTTGGCGTCGTCGGCGCACGACCCGACGGTCGTTCAGGCTGATCGACCTGCCGCCCGGTCGGCGCCGCTCAGAACAGCGTCATGCTGAGCTTGCGCCGGTAGGCGTCGACGACCGGGTCGCTCGGCGCCTGAACGGCCTTGCCGGTGACCTCGAGCGTTCCCTTCGCCGGCGCGGCGTCGCCCTTCGCGGGCGGCGCCGCTTTGGTCATGAGCTGCAGGATCGCGACGTAGGTCTTGCGCGCGAGCTCGTCCTTCCAGGCCTTGTCGCGCATCAGGATCTCGAGCAGCTCGTCCATCGCCTGCGTCATCTCGCCCTTGGCGAAATGGAGCTGCGCGAGCTCGAAACGGGCGTCGAAGTCGCGCTTGTTGGCGGCGATGGCAGCTTCGAGGGTGTCGCGCGGACGCGCCTTCGGCGCCGCTTCCAGCGCTGCGATCCAGCGGCCGGCGGCGACGAGACGCTGGTCGAGCACCGGGCTGGCCGCCACCGGATCGAAGGCGGCGCGCGCCTCGCCGACGCGGCCGGCCTTCAGCAGCGCGCGGAGATAGTCGTAGCGCGCGGTGTCGTTCGCCGGATTGGTCGCGAGCGCCGCCTGCAACCGGTCGAGCGCGGCATCGGTGTCGCCCTCGGCGAGCGCTTCCTCCGCCGCCTGGTGGTCCTCGTCGGAGGCCTGCTCCTCGGCGCTTTGCACGTGCTTGTCGAGGAACTTGCGCACCTCGGGCTCGGGCAGCGCGCCGACGAAGCCGTCGACCGGCTGGCCGCCCTTGAAGAGGACGCAGAACGGGATCGAGCGCACGCCGAACATCTGCGACAGCTGCTGCGCGATCTCGGGCTCCTCGTCGGCGTTGAGCTTGACGAGCTTGAAGCGGCCGGCGTAGGCGACCTCGAGCTTCTCGAGGATCGGGCCGAGCGTCTTGCACGGGCCGCACCACGGCGCCCAGATGTCGAGCAGCACCGGCTGCGCGAGCGAGGCGTGGACGAGGTCGGCCTCGAGGTTCTTGTGGGTGATGTTCTGCATGGTGTCGCTGAGGGGAGGTGAAGCCTCGCCGCCTACAATTCAAGCCTTGGCCGGATCCTCCCACCCCGAGCGCGGCGACCCGGCGGTCGTCGGCGTCGTCATGGGCTCCAGCAGCGACTGGGAGACGCTCCGCGCCGCCGTCGAGATTCTCGCCGAGTTCGGCATCGCCCACGAGGCGAAGGTCGTCTCGGCGCACCGCATGCCCGACGAGATGTTCGCCTACGCCGAAGGCGCGGCGGCGCGCGGCTTGAGGGCGATCATCGCCGGCGCCGGCGGCGCAGCGCACCTGCCCGGGATGCTCGCCGCGAAGACGACGGTGCCGGTGCTCGGCGTTCCGGTCGAGAGCCGGGCGCTGAAGGGCGTCGATTCGCTCTATTCGATCGTGCAGATGCCCAAGGGCGTTCCGGTCGCGACATTCGCGATCGGCGCAGCCGGGGCCGCCAACGCCGCGCTCTTCGCGGTCGCGATGCTCGCGAGCGGCGACGCGGCGCTGCGCGCGAAGCTCGATGCGTACCGCCAGCGCCAGAGCGACGCGGCGCGGGCGATGAGCGCCGAGCTCAAGTGAGCGCAGCGGCGATCGTTGCCCCCGGCGCGACGCTCGGGGTTCTCGGCGGCGGCCAGCTCGGCCGCATGTTCGTCCACGCTGCCGAGCGGCTCGGCTATCGCACGATCGTGCTCGACCCCGACGCCGCGAGCCCGGCCGGGCTCGTCGCGCACGAGCACCTCCGGGCCGACTACCTCGATGCGGCGGCGCTCGATCGCCTCGCCGAGCGCGCGGCGGCGGTGACGACCGAGTTCGAGAACGTTCCCGCTGCAGCGCTCGCGGCGCTCGCCAGGCGCGTGGCGGTCGCACCGGGCGCCGCGGCGGTCGCGGTCTGCCAGGACCGCGCCGAGGAGAAGGCGGCGTTCGTCCGCAGCGGCGTCGCGTGCGCGCCGCATGCGTTGATCGCTTCGCGCGCCGACGTCGAGCGGGTCGACGCCACGCTGCTGCCCGGGATCCTCAAGACCGCGCGCCTCGGCTACGACGGCAAGGGCCAGCGCACCGTGAACGACCGCGCCGGGCTCGCCGCCGCGTTCGCGGCGCTCGGCCAGGTGCCGTGCGTGCTCGAGCGGCGGCTCGCGCTCGCCGGCGAGATCAGCGTCGTCGTCGCGCGCAACGCGCGCGGCGAGGTCGTCCACCTGCCGGTGCACGACAACGTCCACGCCGGCGGCATCCTCGCGGTGACGCGCGTTCCCGCGCGTGGCCACATCGGCGCCGCGACGCAGATCGAGGCGATCGCGCTCGCCGAGCGGCTCGCGCGCGCGCTCGACTACGTCGGGGTGCTGTGCGTCGAGTTCTTCGTCGTCGAAGGTGGCGCGCTCGTCGCCAACGAGATGGCGCCGCGGCCGCACAACTCGGGGCACCACAGCATCGACTCGTGCGACGTCTCGCAGTTCGAGCTGCAGGTGCGAACGCTCGCCGGCGCGCCGCTCGTCGCGCCGCGACAGCATTCGGCGGCGGTCATGCTCAACCTGCTCGGCGACCTCTGGAAGGACGGCGTCGCGCCCGACTGGAGCCGTGTCCTCGCGCTGCCTGGAGCGCACCTGCACCTCTACGGCAAGGACGACGCGCGTCCCGGCCGCAAGATGGGCCACCTGACGATCACGGCGGCGAATGCAGCCGATGCCGAAGCGACCGCCGCCGAAGCCGCGCGCCTGCTCGGCCTCTCGCCGCTGTCAACGGCGACGCGATAGCCGCCACGGAAGCGATGCTGCTCGACGGACGCGACCCTGCGGCGATCGCCCGCGCTGCCGAAGCGATCGCCGCCGGCGAGCTCGTCGCGTTTCCGACCGAGACCGTCTACGGCCTCGGTGCGCGCGCCGACCATGACGACGCGGTCGCGAAGATCTTCGCGCTCAAGGGGCGGCCGCAGGACCATCCGCTGATCGTCCATGTCGCCGACCGCGCCCACGCCGAGCGCTTCGCCGCTGCGCTGCCGCCGGTCGCCGAGCGGTTGATCGATGCGTTCTGGCCGGGGCCGCTCACTGTCATCGTCTTGCGCGCCGCGGGGATCGGCGATGCAGCGGCAGCGCATCAGGCGACGATCGGGTTGCGCTGCCCGGCGCACCCGATCGCGCATGCGCTGCTCGCCGAGGCCGGCGAGCGCGGTGTTCCCGGCATCGCGGCGCCGAGCGCGAACCGCTTCGGCCGCGTCAGCGCGACGACCGCAGCGCATGTCGTCGAGGAGCTCGGCGACGAGCTGCTCGTCATCGACGGCGGCGCGGCACGCATCGGCATCGAGTCGGCGATCGTCGATTGCTCGACCGGATCGCCGGTGCTGCTGAGGCCCGGCATCCTGACGCGCGACCGCATCGAAACCGCCGCCGGCGCGGCGGTGCGCCAGCCGGGTCCAGCGGCGCCGCGCGCGCCGGGGACGCTCGCCGCGCACTACGCGCCCAAGGCCAAGGTGCGGATCATGGCGACGCCGATTCTGAAGGCCGCGCTCGACGTCCTCGGCAGCGACCCGCTGAAGCTGGCGGTATATTCGCGCTCGATTCCGTCGGGCGTCGCCACTGGCGTCGTCCATCGGCGCATGCCGGCGCGGCCGGAACAGGCGGCGCACGAATTGTTCGCGGTCCTGCGTGAACTCGACCGCGAGGGCGTGCATCTGATCTGGGTCGAAGAGCCGCCGCCCGGTCCCGAGTGGGACGGCGTGCGCGACCGGCTCGACCGCGCCGCGGCGACCTGAACCCCTTTCCTGGAGCCCTTTGAATGAGACATCCTCGAGCTGACCTGCGCCGCGCGCTCGGCGGCGTGGCCGTCGTCGCGGCCGCGCTCGTCGCCGCGTCCTGCGGCGGCGGCGAGCCGACGACGCGCTTCCACGCATCGCGCGTGATCGCGCTCGGCGACGAGTCGAGCATGCTCGTCGACGCCGGCGACCACAACGGCCGCAAGTACAGCGTCAACGCGACCGTTTCCGACGTCGACCAGACGATCGTGTGCACCACCAATCCGCTCTGGATCCAGAGCGTCGCGCTCTTCTACGGCCTCGTCTTCCCGGAATGCAACAGCGTGACGTCGACGACCTCGCCGGTGAGCCGCATCCGCGCCCAGCTCGGCGCCCAGGCCGGCGACCTCGCGGCGCAGATCGATGCGCAGCAGAGCGAAAGCCCGTTCCAGGCCGGCGACATGGTCACGGTGATGGTCGGGATGTACGACGTGATCGCGGCGTACCAGCAGTACCCGGCGGTGAGCGAGCCCGAGCTGATCGCCGTCGTCGAAGCCGCCGGCGCCGAGACCGGGCGCCAGGTCAACCACCTCACCGACCTCGGTGCGAAGGTCTTGCTGGCGACGATCTTCGACATGGGGTTCACGCCGTTCGGCGCTGCCGAGCGGGCGGCGCACGCCGACACCGACCGTGCCGCGCTGCTGTCGCGGCTCACGTTTCGCTACAACGCCTCGATGCGCGCGACGATCGTCAACGACGGCCGCAGGATCGGCCTCATCCTGATGGACGAGTACGTCACCTCGGTCGGGACCATTGCCGGGTTCGGCGGCTTCACCAACGGGACGACCGGCGTCTGCGACCTCACCAAGTCGACCTTCGTTCCGCCGTCGTCGCTCGACTGCACGGCGCAGACGTTCATCTCCGGCGGCACCTCGACCTTCTTCTGGGCCGACACCCTCCACCTCAGCGCGACCGGGCAGAGCGTGCTCGGCACGCTCGCGCTGAACCGCGCGCAGAACAACCCCTTCTAGCTCAGGGCGGCTCGGGCGCGGTCGGCGAGAGCGCGGGAGCGTCGCTCGCCGCCCACTCGGCGAGCGCTTCGAGCGCCGGCCGCGCGACGTTCGCGTTCGGATGGTTGACGATGCCGACGACGACGTAGCGTCGGCCCGAGTCGGCCAGCACGTAGCCGGCGACGCCGACGACGTCGCGCAGCGATCCGGTCTTCAGGTGCGCGCGGCCCGGCGTCGCCTTCGCGCGCTTGAGCGTGCCGTCGATTCCGGTGACGGGCAGCGAGCTCATCAGCTCGGACATCACCGCGCTCGACCACGCCGACTGGAGCAGCCGGCCGAGCAGCGCAGCGCTCAGCCGCGAGTCGCGCGACAGCCCGGAGCCGTTGGCGACGACGGCAACCGCTGCGGCGCGGTCGCCGACGTGGCTCCTCAGGAACTGGCGCAGCACCTCGCGCGCCGCTTCCGGCGTTCCGGTGCCGCGCTGCGTCGCGCCGAGCGTCAGGAAGAGCTGCTGCGCCATCACGTTGTTGCTGAGCTTGTTGATGTCGCGCACGACCTCGGCGAGCGTCGGCGAGCGCAGCTCGAAGGTCGGCGTCAGTGCCGGCGCGGCGCCGTCGCGGACGACGCCGCTGAGCCTGCCGCCTTCTTCGGCCCACATCCCGGCGAGCGCGCGCGCGTTGTAGCTCTTCGGGTCGGCGTACGCGACCGGCCAGATCTTCTCGCCGCACGCGACCGGAAAGTTCCCGGTGAAGTGCATCCGCGCCGGATCGTCGAGCTCACCCTTCAGCGCGCCGCGCCAGTCCTCGCACGCGCCGCTTGTGAGCGGCACGGTGGCGTCGGCGCGCACACCGGCGAGCGGCGGATCGACCGCGATCGTCGCGATGCCGCGACCCGGATCGGGAGTGAACGTCAGCAGCACCGCCCGGTAGTTGAGCAGCAGCGCGTCGGCGCCCGCGTTGTAGGGCCGCAGCGGCTCGCCGTCGAAGTCGGCCGGGTTCGTCTCGCCGGCAACGAACGCGCTGCGGTCGAGGACGATGTCGCCGCGGATCTCGCGCACGCCGAGCTGCTGGACGCGGCGCACGAGCAGCCACATCCGCTCGAGGACGAGCTTGGGATCGCCGGTGCCCTTGACGACGAGGTTGCCGTTCAGCACGCCGTCGGCGACCGTCCCCTGCAGCCAGACCGGAGTCGACCACGTGAACGCGGGGCCGAGCAGCTCGAGGCCGGCATACGTCGTCACGAGCTTCATCAGCGAGGCCGGATTGACGGCCTTGTCGGCCTGCCACGCGAGCCGCGGCCGCGCAGCGTCGACCTCCTGCACCCACGCGACCATCGCGTCGCGCGGCACATTGTTGCGCGCGAGCGCCGCGTCGACGCTGCGCGGCAGCGCGCGCGACTCGGTCGCGGCCGTCGCCTGGCGCGGCGGCGGCGCCGCTTGCACGCCGTCGATCGCGGCGGCGGCGAGCAGTGCGGCGAGCGCGAGCGCGCTCCGGCCGCGCGTGCGGCAGACGGCACGGACCGGCGTTCGCATGGCGACGATGATCGCATGTCGATCGCGCGCGATCGCGCGAACGTCGCGCCGCTACACTGGGTCCGATGAGACTTTCCGGCGACGCTGCGTCGCATCGTTCGCGATGCCGATGCTGATCGCCTTCGATACCTCGACCGAGCGGATGACGGTCGCGCTGCGGCACGGCGATCGCGTCGTTGCGCGCGAAGGCGAGGGCGGCGCGCGGGCGTCGGCGACGCTCCTGCCCGCGGTCCTCGGCGTCCTCGCCGAAGCGGGCCTCGCGCTCGCCGACCTCGATGCGATCGCGTTCGGCCGCGGCCCCGGCGCGTTCACGGGCCTGCGCACCGCGTGCGCGGTCGCGCAGGGGCTCGCGCTCGGCGCGACCAAGCGGGTGCTGCCGATCGACACCCTGCTCGCCGTCGCCGAGGATGCGCGCCGCGGCGTCGCCGACGTCCGCGTCTGGGCGGTCCTCGACGCGCGCATGGACCAGATCTACGCCGCCGAGTACGCCCATGCGAACGGCCGCTGGTCGACGCTCGTCGCGCCGTTCCTCACCGATTGCGAAGCGCTCGCTGCGCGCTGGCAAGGCGCGCCGCCGGAGATCGTCGCCGGCAACGCGCTCGCCGCGTTCGGCACTCGCCTGCGCACCGGCAATGCGGCGACCGTTGCCGACGCCGCGCCGCGAGCGACCGCGCTGCTTCGCATCGCCGAGCAGGCGTGGCGCGACGGCGCCGCGGTCGATCCAGCGCTCGCGCTGCCTCTCTACGTGCGCGACAAGGTCGCCGAGACCGAGAGTGAGCGTGCCGCGCGGCGCGCCGTCGTTTCGTCGTGAGCGCGCGGATCGATCCCACGGCGGCGGTGCTGCGGGCGATGACCGTCGCATCGCTCGACGGCGTCATCGAGCTCGAGAACGCGATCTATCCGTTCCCGTGGACGCGCGGCAACTTCGTCGACTCGATCGTCGCCGGCTACACGGCGTGGACGCTCAACCACGTCGACGGCGATCTGGTCGGCTACTGCATCGCGATGTCGGGAGTCGGCGAGATGCACCTGCTCAACATCACGATCGCGCCGGCAGCGCGCCGGCGTGGTCACGCGCGCCGCATCGTCACCGAGCTCGTGCGCGTCTGCCGGTCGCGTCGCGAGAGCCGGCTCTGGCTCGAGGTCCGCGAGAGCAACGACGAGGCGCGCGAGGTCTACCGGCGGCTCGGCTTCGCGGCGGTCGGCCGTCGCAAGGGCTACTACCCCGCGCCGGCGGGACGGCGCGAGGACGCGATCGTCATGAGCCTCGACGTCATGCGCGACGACATCGATGCGCTGGACTGAGCGGCAGCGCGCGATGCTGCGCGAGATGGGAATCCGGCTCTGGCTGCCGGAAGACGAGGCCGTGGGCGCCACGAGCGTCGTCGCCGCGACTGCCGCGGGCGCAACGATCGCAGGAGATGCGTTGCCGTCGGCACGGTCTTCGTCGCCGTCGTCTCCGGCGAGCACGGTCGCTGCACCGCGCGCGGCCGCGGTGCGGGCCGAAGAGCCGCAGCGCCTGCCGGGGCTTGCGCCGGCCGACTGGCTCGTCGTCGGCGACGCGCTCGATCCGGCCGATCCGCAGCAACAGCAGCTGCTCGAGAACATGCTGCGCGCGATCGGCGTCGGCCTCGTCGCGCCGACGCGCGAGCGCCGCGCGGTCTACGTCGCCGTCGACGCGACGCCGATCGCGACCGCGATCGCCGCGGTCGCACCGCGTTGCGTGCTCGTGCTCGGCAAAGCGGCGGCCGCGGCGCTGCTCGGTGCCGACGCGCCGCTCGGTGGGCTGCGCGGCCGCGTCCACGCCCACGCCGGCGTCGCCGTCGTCGTCACGTTCGCGCCCGCGTTCCTGCTCCGCCATCCGGCGGAAAAGGCGAAGGCGTGGGCCGATCTCTGTCTGGCGGTCGGCGCGCTCAGCGCTTGACCTTCACGGGCCGCTTCCAGCCGCGCAGCGTCGTCTGCCGCGCGCGCGCGATCGTCAGCTCGCCCGCGGGCGCCGCCTTCGCGATCGTCGAGCCGCCGCCGATCGTCGCGCCGGCGCCGATCTCGACCGGTGCGACGAGGACGCAGTTGCTGCCGATGTGCGCATCGGCGCCGATCGTCGTGCGGTGCTTGTTGGCGCCGTCGTAGTTCGCGGTGATGCTGCCGGCGCCGAAGTTGACGCGCTCGCCGACATCGGTGTCGCCGAGATAGGCGAGGTGGTTCGCCTTCGCGGCGGTGCCGAGCGTCGAGTTCTTGATCTCGACGAAGTTGCCGACGTGGACGTCGGCGCCGAGCTCGGCGCCGCCGCGCAGCCGCGCGAACGGACCGACCCGGGCGTGCTCGCCGACGCTCGCGCCGAGCGTTTCGCCGTCGATCAGCGTGTAGGGCAGGATCGTCGCGCCGGCGGCGACGCGGGCGTTCCTCAGCGTGCAGTAGGCGCCGACGCGGACCTCGTCGCCGAGCTCGACGATGCCTTCGAAAATGCAGCCGACGTCGATCTCGACGTCGCGGCCGCAACGCAGCTCGCCGCGGGCGTCGAAACGCGCCGGGTCGGCGATGCGGACGCCCTCGGCCATGAGACGCGCGGCGGTCGCGCGCTGGTGGCGGCGCTCGAGGTCGGCGAGCTGCGCCGGGCTGTTGACGCCGAGCACCTCGGTCTCGCGCGGCGCGGAAACGCCGACGACGTTTGTGCCTTCGCCGACCGCGATGCCGACGACGTCGGTGAGGTAGTACTCGCGCGCGGCGTTGTCGTTGCGAAGCGCCGCGAGCCAGCGCTTCAGGGGCCGCGTCGGCGCCGCCATCACGCCGGTGTAGATCTCCTTGAGGGCGCGCACGTCGGCGCTGGCGTCCTTCTCCTCGACGATCGCGGCGATCGCGTTGCCTTTGGTCTTGCGAACGACGCGGCCGTAGCCGCGCGGATCGGCGAGCTCGATCGTCAGGAGCGCCAGCCGCTCGCCCGCGCACGCGTCGACGAGCGCGCGCAGCGTCGCCGGCTCGATCAGCGGCACGTCGCCGTTCAGGACGAGCGTCGTGCCGTCGTCGTCGAGCAGCGGCGCCGCCTGCTGCAAGGCGTGGCCGGTGCCGAGCTGCGGCTCCTGGCGGACGAAGGCGAGCCCGGGCGCCTGCGCGCTCTGCTCGACCTCGGCGGCGCCGTGCCCGGTGACGACGACGGTGCGGGTGGCCCCGAGCGAGGCGACGGCGCCGAGAACATGCTGCAATAGCTGGCGGCCGCCGAGCACGTGCAGCACCTTCGGCCGCTTCGAACGCATCCGCGTTCCCTGCCCGGCCGCCATGACCACGACGTTCAAGACCATGCCGACCTTCGC
>Ga0207706_10000493_pt1 | contig 42224 bp, 45 predicted proteins | sample KBSC53metaG_FD_184318 | JGI IMG/M metagenome (GOLD analysis project Ga0207706, IMG submission 184318) | Corn rhizosphere microbial communities from Kellogg Biological Station, Michigan, USA - KBS C5-3 metaG (SPAdes) (version 2) | ecosystem: Host-associated > Plants > Roots > Rhizosphere > Soil ... | reverse complement strand
CACCTGGGTAATCCCGAAACCACCCAGGCAGGCAGCCTGATAGGCATCTGTGCTGTTGACCGTGACCCGCCCGGCCATCGGCACGCGGTGCACCTTGTTGCCCTGCTGGTACTCGAAGCCCGCCGAACGTGACCCCAGCGGCCGCACGTAATGCACCAGTTGATGCTGCGCCAGGTCCGCCAGGGTCATCGGCGAGCCATAGCGTTGCAGGTAGACCGGGCTTACGCAGTTGACCATCGGCATGCTGCAGACTTTTCGTGCGACCACCGTTTGATCCGGCTGGGCACCGACACGCAACACGCAATCAAAGCCTTCGGCGATCAGGTCCACCTGGCGGTCGGAACTGCTGATCTCCAGCTCGATCAGTGGATGCGCGTCCATGAATTCGGGCAAGCGCGGCAGGATCAACTCCCTCGCCATCACGGTGGGCATGTCCACCCGGATGCGCCCGCTCAGTTGCGCCTCAGCCTGGCGAAACAACCCCTCCAACTCCTCCATATGCGACAGCAGGTCCTTGCTGCGCTCATACAAAACCCGGCCGTCCTGGGTCGCCTGCACCTTACGCGTGGTGCGTTGCAACAGGCGCGCGCCGAGCAGTTCTTCCAGGGCTTGCACATGCTCGGACACGGTCGAGCGCGGCAGGCCGAGGCTCTCGCCGGCCTGGGTAAAACTCGACAGTTCGGTGACGCGCACGAAGGTGCGCAACAGCTCAAGTTTATTCATGGGATTGTTCGCCTTATCCGGCCAGTGATTCCGGTATGGCGCTGTTTATCACGTTACGGACGAATAAATACACTCAGTCCCACTAATCACCTGAGAGGACTGCACCATGCCCCGTAAAATCGCACTGATCACCGGCGCCAGCCGTGGCCTGGGCAAAAGCGCCGCGCTGCACCTGGCGGCCCAGGGCGTCGACATCATCGGCACCTACCACAGCGCGGCGGCTGAAGCCCAGACGGTGGTCGAGCAGGTCCAGGCCCTGGGTGGCCGCGCCGCCATGCTGCAACTGGATGTGAGCCAGAGCGACCGCTTCGATGCCTTTGTCGGCGAAGTCGGCACCCTGCTCAAGGATGTGTTCGCACAGGATCACTTCAACTTTCTGATCAACAACGCCGGTATCGGCGCCCACGCCAGTTTTGCCGAGACCACCGAAGCGCAGTTCGACCAATTGGTAGCGATCCACTTCAAGGCGCCGTTTTTCCTCACGCAAAAATTGCTGCCGCTGATCTGCGATGGTGGGCGCATCCTCAATATTTCCAGCGGCCTGGCGCGGTTCAGCCTGCCGGGGTATGCGGCTTATGCGTCGATGAAAGGTGCGGTGGAAGTGCTGTCGCGCTACCAGGCCAAGGAACTGGGCCCGCGCGGGATCAGCGTGAACACCCTGGCCCCTGGCGCCATTGCCACGGATTTCAGCGGCGGCGCCGTGCGCGACAACCCGGATGTGAATGCGATGGTGGCCAACAACACCGCCCTGGGTCGCGCCGGTTTGCCCGACGACATTGGCGGGGCGATCTCGACCCTGCTGGCCGATGGCAGCCACTGGATCACCGGGCAACGCATCGAAGCCTCAGGCGGCATGTTCCTCTGATTTCACACATAACCTGCAGGCGCGTTTCTGTTGATGATTTTTTCCCGGATCACGTCATACCCCCAGTGATACACATAGGTGTACGGCAGGAAAAACAGCAACACGCCGATGTCGAGCATGAACGCCTGCATCAGGCTGATGTTCAGCCACGCCGCGATCAGCGGCACGGCGACGATGATCAGCCCGCCTTCGAACATCAGCGCATGCAACACCCGCGTCCAACCGCCGTTGGACAGTTGCAGGCGCACCTTGAGGCGGTCGAACAGGCTGTTGAAGATGACGTTCCAGGTCAGCGCCAACAGGCTCAGGCCCAGGGTCACTGCGCCCATTTCCAGGGCCGGCCTGCCGGTGATCCAGACCAGCAGCGGCGTACAGATCAACAACGCCAGGCCTTCAAAACCCAGGGCCTGGCAAACGCGTTCAGTAATCGACTTGGTAGGGCTCATAACCTGTGCTCTGTGAAGGACGATGGTTGCCATGATTACCCTTTGAATCGATACTTCATAACTAATAACCATCGATCAAGGCGATAGTCATGGCCTCCCACGAAGTGCTGCAAGCGTTTGTCCAGGCCGCCACCCAAGGCTCGTTTTCGGCGGCGGCACGCAAGCTGGGCAAGAGCCAGTCCACCGTCAGTGCGGCCGTGGCGAGCCTGGAGATTGACCTGGATGTGGTGCTGTTCGACCGCAGCAGCCGCAAGCCGACGCTGACCCCGGCCGGCCATGTGCTGCTGCAACGCGCCGAACAGGTGCTGGAGGCCAGCAGTCGTCTGGAACTGGCGGCGAGCCAGTTGTCCCAGGGGTTGGAGCCGAAGGTCACGATCGCCATGTCCGATACGTATCAGTCGGAACGCTTCGAGATCGCCCTCAAGGCCTTTGAACATCGCTACCCGGACCTTGAACTGGAATGGCTGATCGCCGAGTGTGAAGACCTGATCGCCCTGGTGCAGAGCGGCCGTGCACAGATTGCCTTGATCGAAGCCCAGCACATCTACCCGCCCGACCTGACCCACTCGCCCGTGGCCGAACGCACGGAAATCGCACTGTTCGTCGCCCCCACTCACCCATTGGCGCGCGTAGAAAACATCGACTCGCAGGCCCTGCAACAACACCGGGAACTGCGCCTGGCAAGCATCATCAGCCCCAACGAGACACGCCCCATGGGCCGGGTGTGGTCGGCGCCGAGTTTTCTGATGCTGATGGAGATGGCTCAACTCGGTTTCGGCTGGGCGGAGTTACCACGCTGGTTAGTGGAGCGCTTTGGCAATGCCGAGCTGGTTGAACTCAACGTTCGGGGTTGGCCACGCTCGGTGGCGGTGGATGCGTTGTGGTCGCGACAACACCCACCCGGGCCGGCGGGCAGTTGGATGCTCAGTCAAATGCTCGAATGACACCGCCTACAGGTTTTGCAAACGTTGTTCGAGGAAACGTCGTTCCGGGCCCTGCTGGGTCAGCGACAGGGCTTTTGCGTAGGCGGCGCGCGCCTCTTCGACGCGCCCCAGTTGCCGGCAGAATTCCCCCCGCGCCGAATGCACCCAGTGGTAATCCAGCAACTCGCCGCGTGCCAGAATACCCTCCACCTGCTGCAACCCCGCCAACGGCCCATCGCGCATGGCCAGGGCTACGGCGCGGTTCAGTTCGATCACCGGTGACGGCACGGCCCTGAGCAATACATCGTAGAGCCCGACGATCTGCGGCCAGTCCGTCTCATCGGCACGCGCCGCTTCGGCATGCACCGCGGCGATGGCGGCCTGCAGGCAATACGGACCAAAGCGCCGTGTGCCCAGCGCGCGCTCGACCAGGGCACAACCTTCGGCAATCAACGAGGCGTCCCACAGCGAGCGATCCTGCTCAGCCAGCAGCACCAACTCACCCTCGGCCGAGGTGCGCGCCGGGCAGCGGGACTCGTGCAGCAGCATCAAGGCCAGCAGGCCCATGACTTCCGGTTCGGGCAACAACTCCATCAGCAGGCGCCCCAGGCGAATCGCTTCGCGGGTCAACTCCTCGCGGGTCAGGTCGGCACCGATGGACGCCGAATACCCCTCGTTGAACACCAGGTAAATCACCCGCAGCACCGCATCCAAACGCTCCGGCAGCGCCTCCCTGGACGGCACTTGATAAGGGATTTTCGCCTCGCGGATCTTGCCCTTGGCGCGCACGATGCGCTGGGCGATGGTCGCCGGCGTGGCCAGGAACGCCCGGGCGATTTCCTCGGTGGTGAGGTCGCAGATCTCACGCAGGGTCAGCGCCGCCTGGGCATCTGCCGCCAGTGCTGGGTGGCAGCAGGTGAAAATAAGGCGCAGGCGGTCGTCTTCCACGTCTTGATCGCTCCAGTCAGCCGCTTCCAGCGTGTCGGCCTGCTCCTGCAACAACGGGGTAAACCGCGCCTGGCGGCGCAGACGGTCGATGGCCTTGAAGCGCCCGGTCGACACCAGCCATGCCCTTGGGTTGGCCGGCACACCGTCCAGGGGCCAGCGCTGCACGGCGACGAAAAACGCGTCGTGCAGGGCTTCTTCGGCCAGGTCGAAGTCGCCCAGCAAGCGAATCAGCGTTGCGAGAACCCGACGTGATTCACTGCGGTAAAGGGCATCGACCGAGGTTGTTGCAGTCACAGATTCAATTCACGCACGGGACGCACTTCTACACTGCCGACCCGGGCGGCCGGAATACCGCCAGCCACCTGGATCGCTTCGTTCAAGTCACGGGCCTCGATCAGGTAGAAGCCGGCGAGCTGTTCCTTGGTTTCGGCAAACGGCCCGTCGGTGATCGACAGCTTGCCATTGCGCATGCGCACGGTGGTGGCGGTGCTCACCGACTCCAACGGCTCGGCGGCCAGCATGCGACCGCTGGCCTGCACGGACTGCGCGTAGGCGAAGCACTCCGGGTCGGCGGGGCTGTCCGGCGAGGTGTGCAGCACCTGTTCGTTGCTGTAGATCAGGCACAAGTATTTCATGGCGTTCTCCGTTTTCGGATTACTGACTATAGATCGCGCAGGTCAAGGTTTCAGGTCGAACAGACCGGCGCCGGTTTCCATGTCAAAAGGCGCGGACCAGTGCTCATGCACCACCTTCCACTGCCCGTTGATGCGCTGGTAACCGGCGCTGACCCGCATCCAGCACGTCTTGAGCACGCCATCCGGCCCGGCGCCACCACAGTGGGCGAGCCAGTGGGCAAAGGCGCTGTCTTCTCCGGTTACGATATGCAGCTCATGAAAGTCGAAAACGCCGGGGCCGGGGCAGAACTCCATGCAGGCCTTCCAGTGCGCCTGGTAAGCGGCCTTGCCTTTGAATTGCAGGGCGCCAACGGCGTCGAACGCGACGATATCCTCGGCATAAAAGCTGACAATCTTGTCGACATCCTTGGCGGTGACAGCTTGCTTCCATTGTTCGATCAGGGTGTTGATGGCAGTGCTCATGGCGATACTCCTCGGGTTGGAAAACATCACGGAAGACACCCTTGGTCGAATGGCCCGCCGACAAATCGACACCCCGCTTAAAAATAATTTCGCCTTCGGCAAACCCGCTAGAATCCACGCCTCTTTGTAGGATTTCGGATGCGCCACCGATGGAAACCCGCCTCGTCGCCTATGAGACGCTGAGCCTTGTGCAGAAACAGCAACTCGACACCCTGCAAGTGCATCCCGAGCAACTGCCGTACTCCGGCGATATCTACTGTGCGCTGAACAGCCTGCTGGTCAATCCCAGCACCGGTGCCATCAAAGGCTTCGCCCTGCTCGCCGATGAAATCCCGGTGGCCTTCCTGCTGCTCAAACGCCCACCGTGCCTGCCCCATTGGGCCGATGAGCACAGCGCGACCCTGCATGCGTTGCAGGTCGATCGGCATCAACAAGGGCGCGGGTTTGGGAAGGCGTGCTTGCAGGCGCTGCCGGCGGCGGCATTGGCTGCGTGGCCGCAGATCAGGGGCCTGGAGTTGTCGGTGGACGCGGACAATGTGGCGGCGATGGGGTTGTATCTGTCGGCTGGTTGGGTCGATAGCGGGGAGGCGTATAAAGGGCGGATCGGGTATGAGCGCAGATTGAAGAGGGTGTTTAACCCAGCCCTCTGATGTCACGTAAACATGACTTTCAGACGTTAATGTCCTGTTTACGTGACATCGGCGAGTGCTTCAGCCTCTTTCGCCCACCGGCAACCAGATCTCCACCGTCCCAGTGCCCTTACGCACATCAAAATCCTCGCTGTAGCGTTCGAAATCCGCACCCATCACCTTGTAGCCCGAGTGCGGCAGCCACTCGAACATGATGCGTTCGTACGTCTGTTCCAGCGCCTGCACCGGCCCGTAATGCGGGAACACGGCATAGTTGAGCGGCGGAATTTCGATGTATTCAAAGTTGCTCGGCACGTCGCCCTTGTTGGGGACTTCGACACCCGCCATGTAGTCGAATTCGCCATGGTTGGGGTTATGGCAAACGCCATAGGTCACACCGCCGACGCGCTTCTTGATGTCCTTGATGCAGGTGTCGAACAACTCCCACAATTTGGGAATATCGCCCACGGTGGCCTTCGAATAACGCCCTTGTACACCGGCAATCACCAGGGCCTTGCCTGCTTCCATGCGTGGCTCCAACGGTTGTTTTGTCTGCTGATCCATACGAACAGTCTCCTTCTTATGAGGGAACAAACCCGTATCGAGTATAGGGGCATATCCATGCGCTACTCCATGCAGAAAATTTTCCTACGCATCTGGACAACTGGCCATCATCGACCGTATTGTCTGCCCCGCAGGCCACCGCAGTGGCCGACGTCGCTCGGACGGTTCCGGGCGCTTACGTACTCTCGAGGCAACAATGGCCGACCAAGGTTCGCCGCGCCGCTTTGCGCGCATAGATCGACTCCCCCCGTATGTTTTCAATATCACTGCCGAGCTGAAGATGGCTGCGCGTCGGCGCGGCGAAGACATCATCGACTTGAGCATGGGTAACCCTGACGGCGCCACGCCTGCCCATATCGTGGAGAAAATGGTCACCGTCGCCCAGCGTGAAGACACCCACGGCTACTCCACCTCCAAAGGCATTCCGCGTCTGCGCCGGGCGATTTCGCGCTGGTACAAGGACCGCTATGAAGTGGACATCGACCCCGAGTCGGAAGCCATCGTCACCATCGGTTCCAAGGAAGGCCTGGCGCACTTGATGCTCGCCACTCTGGACCAGGGCGACACGGTGCTGGTGCCCAACCCGAGCTATCCGATCCACATCTACGGTGCGGTGATTGCCGGTGCCCAGGTGCGTTCAGTGCCGCTGGTGCCTGGCGTGGACTTCTTCGCTGAGCTGGAACGGGCGATTCGCGGCTCGATCCCCAAGCCGAAAATGATGATCCTGGGCTTCCCGTCCAACCCTACCGCGCAGTGCGTGGAGCTGGACTTCTTCGAACGCGTGATCGCCCTGGCCAAGCAGTACGACGTGCTGGTGGTGCATGACCTGGCCTACGCCGACATCGTCTACGACGGCTGGAAAGCCCCGTCGATCATGCAAGTGCCGGGCGCCAAGGACATTGCGGTGGAGTTTTTCACCCTGTCCAAGAGCTACAACATGGCCGGCTGGCGCATCGGATTCATGGTGGGTAACCCGGAACTGGTCAACGCCCTGGCGCGGATCAAGAGCTACCACGACTACGGCACCTTTACCCCGCTGCAAGTCGCCGCGATTGCTGCATTGGAAGGCGACCAGCAGTGCGTGAAGGACATCGCCGAGCAGTACCGCCAGCGCCGCAATGTACTGGTCAAGGGCCTGCATGAGCTGGGCTGGATGGTGGAGAACCCCAAGGCGTCGATGTACGTCTGGGCCAAGATTCCCGAGCAGTATGCCGCCCTGGGCTCGTTGGAATTTGCCAAGAAATTGCTGCTGGAGGCGAAGGTATGTGTGTCGCCCGGGATTGGATTTGGCGAGTATGGCGATGATCACGTGCGCTTTGCGCTGATCGAGAACCAGGATCGGATTCGCCAGGCGGTGCGCGGGATTCGCGGGATGTTTCGCGCGGATGGGTTGGTCACTAAAGCCTGACCCAATCTACCGGTAGGAATGTGGTCAAAACTGTGGGAGGGGGCTTGCCCCCGATGGCGGTAGATCAGTCACCAGATGCGGTGACTGACACTCTGCTATCGGGGGCAAGCCCCCTCCCACATTTGTTCCGCGGTGTGGCTTAGACCACCAGCGACAGCAGCATGATGAAAATCAACGCCACCACCGACAGAATGGTCTCCATCGCCGTCCACGTCTTGAACGTCTCGGCCACGGTCATGTTGAAGTACTGCTTCACCAGCCAGAACCCCGCATCGTTGACGTGAGACAGGATCAACGAGCCCGCCCCCGTCGCCAGCACCAGCAGCTCACGGTTAACCCCCGGAATCATCCCCACCACCGGCACCACGATACCCGCGCCGGTAATGGTCGCGACGGTAGCCGAACCGGTCGCCACACGGATCACCGCCGCCACCAGCCACGCCAGCAGGATCGGGTTGATCTGCGCGTTCACCGCCATGTGGCCGATCACATCGCCCACGCCGCTGGTCACCAGCATCTGCTTGAAGCCACCACCGGCGCCGATGATCAGGATGATCGCGGCGGTCGGCGCGAGGCTGGCGTCGAGCAGCTTGAGGATCTGCTTGGAGTGGATGCCCTGGCGATGGCCAAAGGTGTACAGCGACAGCAGCAACGCCAGCAGCAAGGCGGTGATCGGGTGACCGATCATGTCCATCCAGTTGCGTACCACGTTGCCTTCGGCAAACGCGATGTCGGCGAAGGTTTTCAGCAGCATCAGGAACACCGGCAGCAGCACGGTGACCAGGGTAATGCCGAAGCTCGGCAGGTCTTTGTTCTCAGGCTCGCGGGCCAGTTGATCGACCAGTTCCTGGGACGGGTTGCCCGGGATGTACTTGGCGATGAACGTACCGAAGATCGGGCCGGCAATGATCGCTGTCGGCAGTGCGACGATCAGGCCGTAGAGAATGGTCTTGCCGATGTCCGCGCCAAACACGCCGATGGCCAGCAGCGGGCCCGGGTGCGGAGGCACCAGGCCGTGTACCGCCGACAGGCCGGCCAGCAACGGAATGCCGATCTTGATCAGCGACACACCGGTACGGCGCGCGACGATGAACACCAGCGGGATCAGCAGCACAAAGCCGATCTCGAAGAACAGCGGGATACCCACCAGGAACGCAGCGAACATCATGGCCCACTGGACCTTCTCTTTGCCGAAGGCACGGATCAGGGTCTGGGCGATCTGATCGGCACCGCCGGATTCGGCCATCATCTTGCCGAGCATCGTACCCAGCGCGAGGATGATGCCGACAAAGCCGAGCACTCCGCCGAAGCCGTCCTGGAACGCCTTGATGATCTTGTCCACGGGCATGCCCGAGGTCAGGCCGAGGAAGCCGGCCGCGATGATCAGTGCAATGAACGGGTGCACCTTGAACTTGGTGATCAGAACGATCAACCCGATGATGGTAACCACTGCGTCTAGCAGCAGGTAGGACTCGTGGGACATGCCAAACATGGGGGGTCTCTCCTGTTTGTTGTTGTTATTAAAGCGGGTGTTGAATTTCCTGCCGGGGACAGCGCTATCTTTTCCGGCAAAAAATCAATGGGTTGGTTCAAAGCCGTGTTGCAGCCACCAGGCATTGGTCTGCTCGGCCAACTGCTCGACGCTGTCTTCGCTGGCATTGAGGGCCAGGGTCAGCGGCTCGCCCTTGGGCGATTCAAGGGTGGCGAACTGGCTGTCTATGAGGCTGGCCGGCATGAAATGCCCGGGGCGATGGGACACTCGGTCGGCGGCCACTTCACGGGTCAGTTCCAGGAACACAAAACCCAGGCCCGGGGCGGCTTCGCGCAAGTGGTCGCGGTATTTCTTCTTGAGGGCGGAACAGGTGAGCACAGGATGCTCGCCCGCCTTGAGCGAACGGCGCAGTTCATCGCACAGGATGTCGAGCCAGCCGGCGCGGTCGTCGTCGTTGAGGGGGTGGCCGGCACTCATCTTTTCGATGTTGGCGGCGGGGTGAAAGCTGTCGCCTTCGATCGCGGTGGCGCCGTTCAAGCGGCACAGGGCCTCGCTGACACTGGTCTTGCCACAGCCGGCGACACCCATGATGACCAGGGCGGTAACAGGTTGACTCATGAAACACCTCAGGACGCAGATAGCGCTACCTTTGCACGCTGTAAGGCTAGTGCAAAAACAGGCTTTCCCGCGCCGTCTTGTCATTTTTATGGAGTGACGCGTGCATCCTCTCCAATCATTTGAACCGGATCAGGCAACCCAGCGTTCAAGCATTTGCAGCTACTTGGAGACAGCGCTACCTTAGTGCCTCGATTTTTGTTTGGCAAGCCGCCTGATGACCTCCAAGAACGATAAAAAAATGCGCACCACGGGTCGCCCGACCCTTAACGAAGTCGCCCGCCTGGCCGGCGTCAGCCCGATTACCGCCTCCCGCGCCCTGCGCGGCATCAGTACCGTCGCCACCGAACTGGTGGAGAAAGTACAGCAGGCCGCCGCCGCACTGAACTATGTGGTCAACCCCGCCGCCCGCGCCCTGGCCTCGGCCCAGAGCCATTCGGTGGTGGTGTTGGTGCCGTCGTTGTCCAACCTGCTGTTTATCGAAACCCTCGAAGCCATCCACCAGGTTCTGCGGCCCAAGGGCTTCGAAGTGCTGATCGGCAATTCCCACTATTCCCGCGACGAAGAAGAAAACCTGTTGCGCAACTACATGGCCTATCAGCCACGGGGTTTGTTGCTGACCGGCTTTGATCGCACCGAAAGCGCCCGACGAATGGTCGAGGCCAGCAACGTGCCTTGCGTGTACATGATGGACCTGGACCCCAACGCCGGGGTGAACTGCGTGGGTTTCTCGCAACTGGCGGCGGGTGAGACAGCGGCGGCGCACTTGCTGTCCCGTGGGCGCAAGCGCCTGGCGTATATCGGCGCGCAACTGGACCAACGCACGCTGCTGCGCGGTGAAGGTTTCCACCGGGCGCTGCAACAGGCCGGCCTGTACGACCCGGCGCTGGAACTACTGACGCCGCGCCCTTCCTCAGTCGGCCTGGGAGGTGAATTGTTCCTGCAGTTGCTGGCAACCCATCCGGATGTGGATGCGATCTTCTTCGGCAACGACGACCTGGCCCAGGGCGCCCTGCTGGAGGCCATGCGCCATGGCATCGAGGTGCCGGAGCGCGTGGCTGTGCTGGGCTTCAATGACTTACCGGCTTCGTCGTTCATGGTGCCGCGCCTGAGCAGTATCAGTACACCAAGGGAAGCGATTGGCCGGCGGGCGGCGGAGCATCTGCTGACGATCATGGCGGGCAGCAAAATCGCCAAGCCGGTGGTGGATATGGGGTTTGAACTTCAGGTGCGGGAAAGCACCTAGGACGTCCGGAAAGGAGCGCCAAGGTCTGCGGGTGGCAAATTGCGGCCCGCTCTGGAAGGTCCAGGCTGGCAATGCTGGTCTCTTCGAGAATCCGGCGTTTCCTCTCCCGACCTGTCAACATTGACAGTAGACGACCATAAACTCGAGACCTATAACTGGACGCGTAAATGTGCATTGCGCACGCCTACACACTCCATTGAACAGGGATCATACAATGAGAACCTCAACTAAACGCTGGAACGGTGACGTCGATGGGCAACTCACCGCCGATGGAATCATCGATGGTGTTAACTATCATATTGATACGCGTGATTGCGATACTCACGACCTAGGTAGCCACATAGTTTTCTCGGGCACGCAGATCATTTCGAACGAGGAGTACCACCACGTATCACTCTACCTCCCTCACAATACTACCGTCGGAAGATACCCAATCGGAGCACCATCGCTTCAGATTTACGCTACTGTTAGCGGCGAAATTGCTGGCACTGAGTATTTTTATTCGGCCCAGACTGGAGAGATAAACGTGCTAAGTATCGATCTCGCTAACAGTGAAGTAAACGCGAACTTCCATTTCAAATTAGAAGATTCAGTGACTGGTGAAGTAAAAAATGGCAGCTTCATTTCTACCGGCCCTAAAAAATGATGCACTAGCCACCAAGTAATATCTGGGCCAGCGGGAGCGCGCAGCCACTAAAAACTCCTGCTGCCCATCCAAGGTTGCTGCTTCATGTTCTCCTGCGTCTTACACGACTTTTATTACTTGCGCCGCAGGGACGCTGTTTCATTAAGCACAGCGCTGCCCTGATACTGACGCTATCATCCAACTCTCGCCCCCTGCTAAATTGGCCGTTCTCGACCGCCAGGGAAGCACCATGGGACACTCACTGAAAATCTTGGGCCGCACCTCTTCCATCAACGTGCGCAAAGTACTCTGGACCTGCCAGGAACTGGGCATTGACTACCAGCGCGAAGACTGGGGCATCGGCTTCAAGCCCACTCAATCCGCTGAGTTCCTCGCCCTGAACCCCAACGCCCAGGTGCCGGTGCTGATCGACGACCACGGCGTGCTGTGGGAGTCCAACACCATCTGCCGCTACCTCGTCGACCTCTACCAACGCCACGACCTGCTCCCAGCCGAACCCGCGCCACGGGCGCGCGTCGAGCAATGGATGGACTGGCAAGCCACCGAACTCAATCCGTCGTGGGGCTATGCGTTCCATGCGCTGGTACGCCAGAACCCGGACTACCAGGACCCGCAGCGCATCCAGGCTGGCGTGCAAGCGTGGAATGACAAGATGGGCCTGCTCGAACAGCAGTTGCTCAAGACCGACGCCTACGTCGCGGGCGATGAGTTCACCCTGGCCGACATCCTCATCGGCCTCTCGGTGCACCGCTGGCACAACGCCCCACTGGCGCATCCCGACTATCCTGCGGTGCAAGCGTATTACCAGCGCCTCAGCCAGCGCTCCGGCTTCAAAACCTTTGCCCTCGACGGCCATAACTGAGCACGCTGCGAGAGAAAGCATCCCCAGGATGGCGTTTCAAACAGTCGAGATTCCGATCACTTATTGAGTTTTCCCATGTCCGTACTCTCTAGCACCGACGGCATCGACCCGATCCGCGCCGCCCACATCAGCGCACGCATTGACCGCCTGCCCGCCGTCGCCACCGTCTGGCGCCTGGTCGCGCTGCTGTCCATCGGTGGTTTTTTCGAGCTGTATGATCTGTTCCAGACCGCCTACATCAGCCCCGGCCTGATCAGCGACGGGATTTTCCACACCGGCAGCGAGGGTGTGTTCGGCTTCTCGGATCAGGCCGCCTTCGCCTCGGCGACCTTTCTCGGTCTGTTCCTTGGCGCCAGCCTGCTAAGCCCCATCGCCGACCGCTTCGGGCGCCGGGCGATCTTCACCTTTGCGTTGATCTGGTACACCGTCGCTACCGTGTTGATGGGGCTTCAAACGTCAGCGCTGGGCATCATCGGCATGCGTTTCCTGGTGGGGATCGGCCTGGGTATCGAACTGGTGACCATCGACGCCTACCTCTCGGAACTGGTGCCCAAGCGCATGCGCAGCTCGGCGTTTGCCTTTGCGTTTTTCATCCAGTTTCTGTCGGTGCCGGCGGTGGCATTGATGTCGTGGTGGTTGGTGCCGCAAGCGCCGTTCGGCGTGTCGGGCTGGCGCTGGGTGGTGCTGAGCAGTGCGGTGTTTGCGCTGTTTATCTGGCAACTGCGCAAGCGCCTGCCAGAGTCACCGCGCTGGCTTGCGCAAAAGGGCCGCTTCGCAGAAGCGGGGACGATCATGGACAACCTGGAAGCACGCTGCCTGAAAGACCAAGGCAAACCGCTGGACGAACCCGAGCCGCAAGCCGTCAGCGTGCAAGGCAGTGGTCGCTTTGCCGATATCTGGCAACCGCCGTACCGCCGCCGCGCGTTGATGCTGATCGTGTTTCATGTGTTCCAGGCCATCGGTTTCTTCGGCTTCGGCAATTGGTTGCCGGCGTTGCTGTCCGGCCAGGGCGTCAGCGTGACCCACAGTTTGCTCTACGCCTTCATCATCACCCTCGCCTACCCGTTGGGGCCGCTGCTATTCGTGAAGGTGGCCAATCGCTTTGAAAACAAATGGCAAATCGTCGGATCGGCGCTGGGCGCGATGATCTTCGGCAGCCTGTTCGCCCTGCAAACCACGGCGGTGGGTCTGGTGATCTGCGGGGTGATGATCACCTTCTGCAACGCCTGGCTGAGCTTCAGCTACCACTCCTATCAGAGTGAGCTGTTCCCCACCAACATCCGCGCACGGGCGGTGGGTTTCTGTTACTCGTTCAGCCGTTTGTCCACGGTGTTCAGCAGCTTGTTGATCGGTTTTATCCTCGAGCATCTGGGCACGCCTGGGGTACTGGCATTCATTGCCAGCAGCATGCTGATCGTGATGATCACCATCAGTTGGTTCGGGCCGCGTACGCGGAACCTGGCGCTGGAAAATATCGCCCACTGATCAAGGTAGCGTTCGGCGGGGGGTCAATGTCGATGGCACGTCCCTCCTCGTTCGTAGGGCAGTTTTATAGTGATCCCGTCTGGATGTAGCAAACCCCGACACTATCGAAACAACTGCCATGCCTCACCCAACTCTGGAACACGAGCAGCTATTAGAGCTCTTATATGAAATTCAAATAGACCCAAGTCTAAAATTGCCACATCTCTCCAGTATAAAAGTCAAACACCGAACCCTACCTCGCTCACCGCAACGAATCTACTGTCAACCTTTACAGTAGACAAAATAACGCGCCCATTTACACTCAATCCATCTCTAAAAAGAGATAGAACCCTCTAACTCAAACAGGAAGAAACTCGCCATGACCGCAAATACGAAGCCAATCCCCCCGAGCTTCATAACCAATAAAACGCCAAAGGCCACTGGACACTTCCGGGTCTCCGAGTCGCCTCAAGGCAGTTTCACAACAGACAGGGTCTTTCTGTCACAGACAGAACAATACAATATTGTGGAATGCATTATAAAATGGCCCAATGGAGAAGAAGCCATTATTAGTTTGATTGTCGACAAAGTTCCAGGAGAATCGAACGGAACATTCCCCGGGGCTGGCATACGCCCTTGGTCCACTTACAGCTTTTCGGACGCCAGCGGAAATGGTAGTTTCTACTGGTCCGATACAGGCTCCTACCACATCGATTATATTCCGAACACCCAACATGTCACTGGATCCGTAACATTCACCTCAAACCGTGGCGGAAAAGAAGTCGAAGTTAAATATGTTTTTGATGTTTCTGTCTAAAGTTAGACCTTAAAACGTTTTGCCTTCGATATCCATTTAAATAGGGATCAAACGCAGCCCGAAGCTGCCAGTATGCCGAACCAGCTTTGGAAAACATCGCCCATTGACGGCAACGGCTGGCCGCCGGCAGGACAACCCTTGCCGCGCCGGCCACGCCATCCCCAATAAAACCGGGCACTTCACGCCCGGCACGCTATTTGCTCCACCTGTGGCACCGCACATTTCCACAGGTGACCGATCATGCTGGTTAACAACAACACCCAAGCCGTGTCGACCGTTCAACAGATCAAACGGCCCGACATGGACCCCGCCAACGCCGCCGCCAGCGCGCTGTACAGCGGTGCCCTGCAGGCCGCGCAGCAAAGCGTGACCGTGCCGGCCGCGCAGAAGGAACTGGACAAGGCCGCCGACCGCATCGACGAAGCCTTCGCCAAGACCCGTGTGCAGTTGCAGACCAGCGCGGCGACCTCGGATGTGCCGGCTACCAGCGCCACCTCCGGCGCACGTGCCGAGTTCACGGACTACATGAGCAAATCCCCGGCCGAGCGTATCCGCGAGCAATTGCTCAAGGAGCAGGGTTTGACCGAGGCGGATGTGCAGAACATGTCCCAGGAAAAGCAGGACGCTATTTCCAAGCAGGTGGCTGAACGCCTGAAGCAGCAGCAAGAACAGCAAGTAGCGGCGAAAACCGCTGAGCCGCAGGCGCAGACAGTCAAAGAAACCCTGGCTGCGATCTGACGCCATCCGCCCCTGCGGGAGCGAACGCGCTCCTGCAGGCTATTGCAGTTGCAATGTCGAGTTGAACTGCCCGATCGCATCCACCACATGCCGTGACCCTTCCTGGATTTCCAGGATCACCTGCCCCGCCTCATTCGCCAGTTCCACCCCCAGCCCCGTGCGGCTCAAGCTCGACTGCATGCTCGACACCGCGCTCAGCGACAGGTCGTGGTTCTTGCGCACCACATCGACAATCTCCACCGTCGCCTGGCTGGTCCGTGCCGCGAGGCTGCGCACTTCATCGGCCACCACCGCAAAGCCGCGCCCATGCTCGCCCGCCCGCGCCGCTTCAATCGCCGCATTGAGCGCGAGCATATTGGTCTGTTCGGCAATACTGCGGATGGTCTGCACGATGCTGCCGATGATGTCCGATTGCTTGTTCACCGCATCAATGCTCTGCGCCGCCTGGTTCAGGTCGTTGGAAATTTCTTCAATGATCTGCACGGTCTGCTGCACCACCTCCGAACCCTTGCGCGCGCAGACATCGTTTTGCACTGACGTCGCGTGAGCCGAGTCGGCGGCGCTGCGCAGGGTGGTGACCTGGTCGGTAATGTCGCTGGCGAACTTCACCACTTTGTACAGGCGCCCGCTGGCGTCGAAGATCGGGTTGTAGGACGCCTCCAGGAACAATGTCTTGCCGTATTTGTCTTTGCGCTCGAAACGGTGCGAGTGGTACTCGCCGCGGTTCAGGGACGCCCAGAACGCCTTGTAGGCTGGCGACTCGACGTCACAGCGATGGCAGAACAGGCTGTGGTGCTGGCCGACGATTTCATCCAGGGAGTACTGCACGGTTTTCAGGAAGTTTTCGTTGGCGTTGAGGATCTGGCCCTGGGGAGTGAACTCGATCACCGCCATGGAACGGCTAATGGCATCGATCAGGCTCTGGTTTTCATGTTCATGGTGAACCCGCGCGGAAATATCCGAAGCGACCTTGATCACGCTCTGCACGTGATTGTCCTTGTCCAGCACCGGCATGTAGCTGGCTTCGAGCCACACTTCCTGACCGTGCTTGTTCAAGCGCATGAAGGTGCCGCTGAGCGCCTCGCCCCGCGCCAGGTCGTGCCATAGCTTGGCGTAGGCGTCGGTGTGGGTGTAAGCCTCGTCGCAAAAGATGCGGTGGTGTTTGCCGCGGATGTCTTCAACGCTGTAGCCCATGGTTTTGCAGAAGTTGTCATTGGCGTCGAGGATCACGCCGCCAGGGTCGAATTCGATCATGGCCATGGAACGGCTGATGGCGGCGAGCTTGGCGTTGGATTCGGACAGGGCGCAGGAGAAACGTTCGATTTGCTGCAGGTCGGATTTGTGGTGGAGGTTGAACATGTTCGGATCACCCTTCAATTACCAGCGCCTGGCGGGGCGCATTCCATTCACGGATCGAATACAGTCGCAAACCATCCAAATCGCTTTATATACCAAGCGTCATCAACGGTTCTGGATGAGCATAGACAGGGCTTGGCACTCTGCAAGCCACTATTCAGCCAGCATTTCTAACAATGCACGGGCGGCGGCTGAAGGTGGACGATTTGGCGTACCGACCAAGGCAAATTCACGGTGCAGCGGCATCTTCAGTGCCATCACCCGCAGCCCCTTACGCTGGATAGGCAGGGCCATTTCCGGCACCAGCGTGACACCAACCCCCTCGCGCACCAGGCTGAAGGCACTGTTCCATTCGCGCACTTCCACGCGGATATCCCGCAGGGTCAGCCCCGCTGCGGCCCCCAGGCTGCGCGCATTGGCGGTACAGCCACCGGTGGCCAGCACGAAAGGCTGCTCCAGTAACTCCTCAAGCGACACACACGCATCAGCCGGGCGTTGCGCCAGGGCATGGTTCGCTGGCAGCACGGCCATCCATAAGTCACGACCCAACACGGTGGCATTGCGCTCGGGCGCGGGGTTGAGCACCACGCCCAGGTCGATGAGGCCGGTGTCGAGCAGGGTGAGTACTTCGTTGTCGGTGACATCCAGGGTGGTGACCTCGATGCCGGGATAGAGCTGCGCAAAACGCTGCAACGCGGGTGTCAGAAACGTCGCCAGCACCCTCGGGAAACTGGCGATGCGAATCGTCCCCCGCAGCATGGGCCTGGCTTCGTCCACAGTGCTGCGGATCGCCTGTAAGGCACCGAGCATCACCCGCGCCTGTTCGATCACACTCAAGCCCAACGCCGTAGGCAAGGTCTTGCGCGGTTCACGGGTGAACAGTTGCGCGCCCAACGTCGCCTCCATGCCGGCCATGGCCTGGCTGGCAGCGGACTGGGTCATGCCTACCCGCTCGGCGGCGGCGGTGATGCTGCCGTGATCGGCCACGGCCACCAGCAGGCGCCAGTGCATCAGGTTCATCATGGCAGTAGCTGTCCTTATGGCAGGGGTCTGAAGGTTTAATTTTACGCACGGTGCCACGCCCGCGAGACTGGCGCAAATTCAACGGAGCTGCCCCAGATGAAACTGTATTTCTTCCCTCACGCCTGTTCCCTCGCCCCGCATATCGTGTTGCGCGAATTGGCGCTGCCGTTCGACCTGGTGCTGGTCGATAACCAGGCCAAGATCACCGCCGAGGGCGAGGACTTCCTGCAGATCAACCCCAAGGGCTACGTCGCCGCCCTGAAACTGGACAACGGCCAGGTACTGACCGAAGCCAGCGCGATCCTGCAATACCTCGCCGACCTGAAACCCGCCGCCGGCCTGGCCCCTGCCAATGGCAGCTGGGAGCGAGTGCGTTTGCAGGAATGGCTGAATTTTATCGCCACCGAGATTCATGGCGGCCTGGCGGTGTTCTTCAACGACGCGATCCAAGGCGACGTGCGTGCGCTGTTCGAGGCCACACTCTTCAAGCGTTTCGCGGTACTGGTGCAAACGCTGGAGCGCCAGGATTACCTGCTGGGGTCGCACTACTCGGTGGCGGATGCCTACCTGTTCGTGGTGCTGCGCTGGGCCGCGTTTCACGCAATTGACCTGGGCCGGTGGCCGGCGCTGGCGGCGTTTCAGCAACGGGTGGGTGAGCGACCTGCGGTGGTTGCCGCATTGGCCGCTGAAAACCCATGAGTTGAGATGAAGCGGCTCAGCGCCAACACATCCACCGAGCCCGAGCGATCCTGATCCAGGTGCGCCACCTGGCTGCGCACCGCGGCATGGATCTGCCCGGAGCCCTGCCCCAATCGCAACGCACCCCGCAGGTCCACCGCCTGCGCCGCGACGATCAGCTCGATGCTGACCAGCCACACGACCCGCTCGACCAACCGCCGGGTCTTGTCGACCACCGCCAAGGCCTGCCCCGCATAGTCTTCGACACGATCCGCCACCGGCACGCTCACCGCCGGCAGCGGATTGGCCAAGTGCCCGATTTCCGCGACCAGCGCCGAACTGGTGCGCTGCAACGCGGCCATGCCGACATGACCCGGTTGAGTGATCAGGAAGCGCGGCAAGTCACTGGAGCCAGGCGAGAGCAACTTGGCGATGCGTTCTGCACCGCACGCCGCCACTCGATTCAGCGCCAGGCCCAGCCCTTCTGCGGCGAGCGCCAGATGCGTGCTGTCGAAATTCGCCGTGGCCAACACCAGCGCTTCCTCGCTGATCAATGCCGGATTGTCCGCGCCGCTGCGCAGTTCCAGTTCGATCAGCTCATGCAACTGGTGCAACGCCTGCTGCGCCGCGCCCTGGACCACCGTGGCGCAGCGAAAGCTCAGTGGGTCTTGCAGGCGACGTGGGCTGTCCGCCAACTCGCCCCCCGCCAGCAAGCGCAACAGCGCCGCCGATTGCTCGGTTTGCCCCGGGGCCGGGCGCAGGCGTGAGGCCCATGGCTGGAACGCACTGAGATTGGCGCGGTAGCCTTCACACGACAACGCCAGCGCCGCGAGCACAGCCTCCAACGCCTGCTGCGCCTCAGCCACCAGCAACGCACCGAGCCCAACGCTGGCGGCATTCGCCGAGACCAGCGCCAAGCCATCCTTACCGGTCAAAGGCACCGTCAGCGCCAGGCTCAGGTGCGACAACGGCGCCAGGTCGCTTTCGCCCAGGGAACCCAGCAACGGCACCTCGGGCTCGACGCTTGAGTTGAGCAGGTCCAGCAATGCCTGCGCCGCTGCCGGTGAAATCCCCGAGCGACCCTGGGCCAACCCGGCCAGGCGCGTGGCGGTGATGGCGCGCAACTCCTGGCGATTGGCAAGGCGCCCCACCCCCACCGCACGCCCCAACGGAATGCTCGCCTGCACCGGCGCCACCGGCGTATCCAACGCCGCGCCAAGGCCGGTGTTGACGCCATAGATCGGCGTGCCGTCAGCCGCCAGTTTCACCAGCAGCCGATGGCCTTCGTCGATACGTTGACGTGCCGATTGACTGAAATCCGCCGGTATATCCTGCCGCGCAATCGCCAGCAAATCCGCCAGTACCAAGCCTTGGGGGTCGAAGTGAATCATGCCCAGCGCAACCGCTGGCCGATGCCCAGGCGCCTGGATTTCTCCAGCAGCGCATGGCCCAATGCGATATCACTGAGGCTCAGCCCGCGATGCCAGAACAGGATGGTTTCCTCGGGGGTTTCCCGGCCATTCTTCAAGCCGGCCACGATCTGGCCCAACTCGGCATGCAGGGTCTCGGCGCTGAGTTTTCCTGCATCGACATGGGCACGCAACGAACCGAACAGACCGCCCTTGCACTGGCCCCAATCATCCACCACCAACTTGCTCATGATGTCGGTGAGCGACAGCTCCACCGCGCTCATGGTGCCGTAGGGCACCACGAAGGCGCCGAGTTTGATCCACTCGGTGCGCAGCAGCGGTTCGGGCTGGTCCAGGCGCGAGGCCTCGACGACGATGTCGGCGCCACGCACGGCGGACTCCCAATCGTCGGTGACGATCACCGGTTTACCCAGGTCCCGGCGCAGGCCTTCGGCAAAGGCCTCGCGGCTTTCACTGCGGCGCGAGTGCACGCGGATTTCGTCGAAGTCGAACAGGTGATCCAGCAGGCGCACGTTCCAGTAGGCCGTGCCGCGCGCGCCGATATGCGCCAGCACTTTACTGTCGGGCCGGGCCAGGTATTTGGCGCCGATGGCCGTGACCGCGCCGGTGCGCATATCGGTGATCGCCGAGGCATCCAGGATGGCCCTGGGAATGCCGGTGGCCGGGTCCAGCAGGTTGAGAATCGCCAGTTCCGAGGGCAGGCCCTTGCGATAGTTGTCGACAAAATCCCCTACCACCTTGACCCCGGCATAACCGATAGCGCCGCCAAGCACACCGCGCAGCACGTTGAAGTGGCCGTTGATCTCGCCACCGGGAATCAGGTGGGTACGCGGCTCGATCACCGCCTCGCCACGGCCCTGGATCGCCAGGCTGGCTTCGATGGCGCTAAGGATTTCATCGTTGGAGAGACCCAGTTCGTCGATGTCGAGGCCGTTGAGAAAATCGATGTAGATCGGTTGCATGGTCTGCTCACTGATTAAGGGCTTTTGTGGTTGTGGCAAGCCCGCTCACCAAACATTCATGGCGCTTTGAAGACGGCTTGCTGCACGTCGACCTTTTTCGGGATCAGGCCGTTGGCGAAGAACAGGTCCGCCGTGCGTTGCTGGGTCGCGACGTCCGAGGTTTGCAGCGGCCGGATCGGCGCGGGCGAGCGGTGTTCGAAGTAGCTTTTCACCACCGCCGGTTGCAGGCCCAGGGTCTTGGCCATCAGTGCGATGCTTTCTTCGGGCTTGTCGAGGGACAGGCGCTGCGCCTTGCCCAGGGTCTGGATGATCGTGCCGATGGACTGCGGGTACTGCTTGGCAAACGGGCTGCTGACCACAAAGAAACTGCCGGCCGGGTTGAGGCCCTGGCCGTCACCCAGCACACGGGCGGAGCCGTCGACCACGGCGGCGGAGTAGTACGGGTCCCACACCACCCAGGCATCGACTTTGCCTTGCTCGAACGCAGCACGACCATCGGACGGCGACAGGTACACCACGTTCACGTCCTTCCATTGCAGGCCGGCGCGCAGCAGGCTTTTGAGGAACAGGTTGTGCGCGCTGGAGCCCTTGAGCAGCGCCACGCGCTTGCCCTTCAGTTCAGCCACGCTCTGCACCGGACTGGCCTTGGGCACCAGCACCGCTTCGGTCTTGCCCTCGTTGGGCTCGACGGCAAAGTATTGCAAGTCGATGCCGGCGGCCTGGGCAAAGATCGGCGGGATGTCGCCGATATTGCCGATGTCCAGGCTGCCGCCATTCAGCGCTTCGATCAGCGGCGGGCCACCGAGGAATTCGATCCACTGCACCTGGGTGCCGGGCAGCGCCGCTTCGAAGAGTTTGTGCTCACGGGCCAACATCATGCTCACCGAGCTTTTCTGGTAACCGATGCGCAAGGTGGAGGGCTCGGCCGCCAGCACGTGACCGGCGATCAACGAAAGTACAGCTGCAGCGAAGACTTTAAGCATCAGAGCGCTCCCTTGACCTTGGCCGCGACATCCGCCGGCACCCATTGTTGCCAGACGTCTGGATGGTCCTTGAGGAACGCTTCAGCCACCTGGCGGGGCGGCGTGCGTTTCTCGCTCATGTCGCCGAGAATGCCGTTGAGCAGATCAATCGGCAGGTCGACCTTTTCAAACACACTCACCAGTTGCGGGTACTGCGCCTTGAACGGCGCCGACACACCAATCGCCAGGCGTGCCGGCATCGAGCGGGTGCCGATGGGATTGGGGTTTTTCACGTCGGACAGGGTCTTCCAGGCATCAGCGTTGAACGGCGGCTCCTCCAGCTTGACCAGCTTGAACCGCCCCAGCAGCGGCGTCGGCGACCAGTAGTAGAACAACACCGGCTTGCCACGGCGGATCGACGACGCCACTTCGGCATCCAGCGCCGCGCCGGAGCCGGTGCGGAAGTTGACGAAGCTGTCAGTGAGTTTGTAGGCCTTGAGTTTCTGGCTGTTGACGATCTCCGAGGTCCAGCCGGTGGGGCTGTTGAGGAAGCGCCCACGGCTCGGATCTTCGGGGTCGCGGAACACATCCTTGTAGCGCGGCAGGTCGGCCACCGACTTCAGGTCCGGCGCCAGGGGCTTGATACCGCGTGCCGTATCGCCCTTGATCACGAACTCCGGCACCCACCAGCCTTCGGTAGCGCCTTTGACCGTGTCGCCCAGGCCGAACACCTTGCCCTCGTTTTCCGCCTTGACCCACGCCGGACTGCGCCCGGCCCACTCTTCGCCGATCACCTGGATATCGTCCTTGGCCAGGGCGGCTTCCAGGCTCACGGTGCTGCCGGGCAGGGTGTCGGTGGGCAAGCCGTAGCCCTTCTCGACGATCAGGCGCAGCACCTCGGTGATCAGGCTGCCGCTTTCCCAGGTGATGTCACCGAAGTGGATGGGTTTGACGGCTTCGGCGGCGTGGACGGTTGGGGACAGCAGGCTCAGAGCCAGCAGGCCGCCGCCCAAGAGTTTCTTCAGATGCTTCATCGGCAACCTCATAGTTGTGCGGTGATGTTCGTTAAAAGTCATAACTGAGCCGCGTGTAGTAGAACGCCCCTTCCGGCGCCGACGGCGACAGGTAGCTGTACTGCTGGCCCGGGGTCTGGCGCAGGCGGGTGTTGAAGTCGTCGGGTTTGCTGTCGAACAGGTTGTTGGCGCCGATCGACAGGCGCAGTTGCTGGGTGAACGCGTAGTTCACGTCCAGGTCGGTGTTCCATTGCGCGGCGAAGGTCTGGTCGTACTGGGCATTGGCTGCGCTGGCGGCGTATTTGCGGTACTCGCCGTAGCGGGTTTCGCTGAGGGCGATGGTCCAGGCGCCGATGCGGTGGGTGGCGCCGAGCACCAGCTTGTCTTCGGGGTAACCGTGCTCGAGGAAACCACGGGCTTCGCGGGTGAGGATGTCGAACCCGTTGGGGTTCTCGTGGACCTTCTCAATCGTGGTGCGCGCCTTGGTGTAACCGGCCGACAGGCTCAATGCGCCGTACTGCGCCAGGTCCAGGTTGTACTTGCCGACGATGTCGACACCCCGCGTGCGCGTATTGGCCGCATTGGTCATGAACTGCGCCCAGGTGTACTGGCCAAACCCGGCCTGCTGCAGGATCTGTTCGGCGCGCGGCCCGGAAATGCCGCCGCTGTAGAGCAGGCGGTCACGGATCGAAATCTGGTAAGCGTCAATGGTCAGGGACGCGTTTTCGACCGGCCGCAGCACCAGGCCCAGGGAGTAGTTGGTGGACTTCTCGGGCTTGAGCGGCTCGGCGCCCAGGGCACGGGCGGCCGGGTTGTCGGCGGGCAGCATGCGCGTCAACACCGGGTTGCCGTTGATGTCGACGTTGGTGGTGGTGGTCCACGACGTGCCGATCTGGCCCAGGGTCGGTGCGCGGAAGGAGTTGTTCACCGTGGCGCGCAGCCCCACCTGCGGGGTGAAGTCATAACGCGCCGAGAGCTTGCCGGTGGTGGCCGAACCGAAGTCCGAGTAGTGCTCGGTACGCCCGGCCAGGCCGATCTGGAATTTATCGGTGAGCTGATGTTCGAGGCCGAAGTACACACCGCCGACATCACGCTTGTAGGTGCCGGCGTCATCCGGCGTGAGCCCGGAGGCTTGCACCGCTCCGACCTGCACGCCGTTGATGCCGCCAAAGGAGTAAGACTCGTAGTCGCCCTCTTCCAGCCGATATTGCTCATGGCGGTAGGCAATGCCCGCCGAGACGGTCAGCGGATGGCTCGACCAGTTGACGTCCAGATCCTTGGCGTAATCCAGGCCGAGGTTGGTTTGCTCGTTGACCAGGGTGGCCACGTCGAACTTGGTCGGGCTGTTCAAGCCGTAGCTGGGGTTGACCGTGTTGAAGGCCAGTTCATCGTGCTGGTCGCGCCCGTAGGTGGCACTGAGGTCGAAGCGGCCGAGGGTCTCGTCTTCGTAGCGGGTGCCGACGGTCAGCGCACCGTCCTCATAGCGGTAGCGGTACTTAGGAATGGTGCCGTTGGGGTAGATGCCCGGCACGTTGTTCGGGTTGTTGGCCAGCAGCGGCGGCGTGTTGTTCACCGACTTGTCCTGGCCGAAGGTGGCGAAACTGTAGAGCCGCCACTGGTCGTTCAGGCCGATTTCGGCATTCGCCGCCAGGTTGAATTTATCGCGCCCGGCACCGCCCCAGCGGGGGTCTTGCAGTTGGCCGTCGGCGACATATTTGTCGCCAATGTCGGTGGGTTTGTTGTTGAGGGTGTTGAAGCTCAGCGTGAGGAAACCATCCCCCGGCAAGCCCAGGCCGTACCAGCCATCGGTGGTCTTGCTGAAGCCGTCGCCCTGGGCGTATTTGCCCAGCTGGGTGTTGACCTGGCCGCCGCTGTCACGCTCCTTGAGCACGATGTTGACCACGCCCGCCACCGCATCCGAACCGTATTGCGCCGAGGCGCCATCGCGCAGCACTTCGACGTGGTCGATGCTGCTGATGGGGATCATGTCCAGGTCCACCGGCTGCGCGCCAATGAACGGTACGCCACCGGAGATGTTCACCACCGCCGAAGCATGGCGGCGCTTGCCGTTGATCAGCACCAGCGTCTGGTCCGGGGCCAGCCCGCGCAGGGATGCGCCCTTGGGGTTCTGGCCACGGGTGGCGCTCTGGTTCTGCGGAAAGTTGAACGACGGCAGCAATTGGAACAAAGCCTGGTTGAGGCTGGTGGCGCCGGTCTGCTTGAGTTCTTCGGCGTTGATCACATCCACCGGCGCGGCGCTGGTGAGGGCCGTGGCGTCACTGCGCCGGGTGCCGATGGCGACCACGCGGTCCAGGGTCGGGGCCTGGGCGGCGCTGGTCTGGGCCTTGACGTTGCGGATGGCGTTGTTGCTCGCGCTTTCCTTGATGATGAACGCGCCGTCCGGGCTGACCTGGACGTGCAGGCCGGTGCCCTTCAGTGCGGCGTCGACGGCCTGTTGCGCCGACAGCGAACCGTCTACGCTGGACGAAGAATAGTTTGCCAACTGTGGCGTGAACGAGATCACTTGGCCGCTTTGCCGGCTGATATCGAGCAGTACTTCATCCAACGGGCCAGGGGCAATGTGGTAGACCTGGCGCGCCTCTTCGGCACTGGCGGCGAACGTGAAAAACAGACTGGCCAACGGCACCAGGGCAAAGGTTCGACGCGGCACACGGTTGAACTGACTCACTTTGGCTCCCCCCAAGGAAACTCGAGAACGCTGCTCCCCGCAGCGCTTACGGGAGTGATGTGGCACGGCCGGGGGGAAACTTGCAGATCGTTTGGTTATGTCGATAGAACCAAGGTCACGCGGCATTGACGTTCACCCACAAACCGGTGCGGCGATTGATGTGGATCGGCAAGGTGCGCGCCAGGGTATCGAGGATTTGCTGGGGGTTGTCCAAGCGGTACAGGCCGCTGACACGCAGGCCCGCCACGGAGGGGTCCAGGCGCAACACGCCATTGTGGTACGGCCGCAGCGCCTCGATGACTTCAGACAGCGGGCGGTCGCGCACTTGCAGGAAGCCGTCGACCCAGGCCGTGGCTCCGGAGGAGCTGGCCTGCACCGGGCCGAAACCGGCACGGTCGTAGTGCACCTCATGGCCGGCGGCAAGTTGCAGGCGCTCGCCGTTCTGGCTGTCGATTTCCACCGCGCCGTTCAGCGCCACGACCTGGCCCTGCCCTGCCCGCTCGCGCACCAGGAGGCGGTTGCCATAGGCACGCAAACGCGCCTGGTAGGTCTGGATCATAAAAGGCCGAATGCGATCGCCAGCCACCCTGGCCAGCAACTCGCCTTCGCGCAGGCGCACCAGGCGCCGTTGTGGGTCGAACTGAATATCCGCCGCGCTTTGCGCGTTGAGCGACAGCTCGCTGCCGTCGTCCAACGTGACGGTGCGGCGCTCGCCGGTGCCGGTGCGGATATCCGCCGTGAGGTCCGCCAACGGCACACCCAGCGGCTTGGCCAACCAAGTCGCGCCGGCAGCCACACCAGCACCGACCAGCGCGACCTGTAACACCTGGCGACGGCTGGACGGTGCGTCCAATGCCTGCTGCAACAGCTGGCCGCTGACCCCTTGTGCCTGGGGAATCTGGAACACGCCGAGGCGCGTTTCCAACTGCCGGCACAACGCGTCATGGCGTGGGTCGGCGGCACGCCAGAGTTGGTAGCGCTGCCAGTCGCCCGCCGTGGCCTGGCCGGAACGCAGCAGCACGTACCAGCGCGTGGCGTCGTTGATCAGGTCGTCGTTCATTCCAGGCACAGCCGCAGGCAACGGTTGAAGGCGCGGGTCATGTAGTCGCTGACCGAGCGCTGGGAAATCCCCAGCTCGGCGGCGATTTCCGGGTAGGTCAGGCCATTGAGTTGCGAAAGCAAAAAGGTCGCCTTGACCTTGGCCGGCAAGCCGTCGAGCAGCTGGTCGATGGCGTGCAGGGCTTCGAGCATTTGTGCCAGCGCCTCCGCAGACGGTGCGGTGCACGTCTCGTCATGGTCGAGCGCTTCGAGGTAGGCGCGCTCCAAATCACGGCGACGCCACAACTGGTACATCAGGCGCTGGGCGATGGTGGTGAGCAAGGCGCGGGGCTGGCGGATAGGCACCACACCCGGCGCACTCAGGAGCTGGACGAAGGTGTCGGCGGCAATGTCTTCGGCGTGGGCGCGGGAATCGAGATGGCGGTGCAAACGGCTGCACAGCCAGTCGTAATGACTGCGGAACAATCCGCCCACGTAATCGCTGTGAGAAGTGTCGGCGCCGGACATAGTGGCTCCATTTGAGAGGGTTGCACGTTATGTCCGGTGTTCCGGTGGAGCGATCCTAGCAAGGCTGCTTATTCTTTAATAATATTTAAAAGGTATTTTTATATAACTCTATTGAAGTACAGGATAGCCGACGTTGACGGCCTGATCCTGGTAGGTCAAGAGCACCGCGTAGTCGTCTTCGCTGGCGGGGAATACTTCATGCAAGCCCAGTGTCTCGGCCACCTCGGGTAAGTCCTGCAACGCCTGGTTCATCGCCCGGCGGATCTGAACCACCTGTTCATCACTCAAGCCCGGCGGGCCGATGTAGGGCAAGGTCGGGCTCGGCGCACTGTGGGTGACGATGCGCAGCCCCGCCACCTCTTGCGGCGCGAAGCGGGCGAGGTAGTCGTAGGTCACGCTGTCGATAGCGGCGAGGTCGGCACGGTCTTCGCGCAGCCAGCGCAGGCTTTCGCGATGGGCGCCGCTGATGCCGACACTGGCGAAGAAACGCCCGTCGCGCTGCAGCGGCGCCAGGCGTTCGCGCAATAGGTTCATGCCGCTGTTGGAGTCGTGGCCGTTGATCACGCCACGGCTGTTGTAGAAGTCCGCCAGAGGGTGGCGCGGGTTGTCGTCGCGGGTCAGCAACAGGCTGCAATGTTCGCCCCGGCTGCTGTGGGGCAGCTCATAGCGCGGTCGACCGATCACGCGGACCTGGCCGCGCAATTGGGTCATCAGTGGATAACCGCAGGTTTGGGTCACCAGCAATTCGGGGGCGAGCCACAGGCCCGGCAAGTCCAGATGATCGGCATTGAGACGGCGCAGTCCGAGGTGTTCAAGGATGCGCTCCAGCCACTGTTGGTTGGCCTGCCGGATCGGCTCGGGCGCGACATACATCAGCAGTTCGGCGTAGTGCTCACTCATGCTCGTCTCTCACGCAAAGGGGTGCCGGGGGCTGTCGATGGCCTTGAGCCCGTGGCGGCCGATCAACTGGCCGTAGCCTTGCACCAGGAAGCCGCCGCTGCGCGCGATCCATTGTTCACGCCGGGCACGGTAGACCGTGGGCAGCAAGTACCAGGGCAGTTTCGGCAAATCGTGGTGCACCAGGTGCAGGTTGTTATTGAGGAACAGCCAGGTCCACGGCCAGGACGCTTCGTTGAGCACGCTGCGTTGCTCGGGCCGGGGGTGCGGGCGGTGTTCATAGTAGGAACGGATCGAGGCCAGGGACAAGGCCGGCACGCTGACCAGCAGCAGGTAATGCCCCACCGACAGCGCGCTGTAGTGGGCGATGAATATCAACATCAGCACGGTGACGGCACCGTGGGCCAGCCACATCGGCCATACCTGGGGCAGGCGCTGGCATTCGTGGCGGATCAGGCGGCCAATCGCCAAAGGGGCAGAAAGCAGGAAGCGGCCGAGCACGGTCTTGGTCACCCCATGCACGCCGCGTTCGAACAGCGAGCTGTGGTCCCATTGCTGCTGGGTGAGGTAGCGGCTTTCCGGATCGATGCCCGGCAGGGTCAAGTCTTCGTCGTTGTGGTGCAGCAGGTGGCTGTCGCGGTACAACGTGTAGGGGTACCACACGGCAAAGGGTGCATAGCCGAGAAGTTTATTGAGCAGCAGCGAACGGGTGGGATGGCCGTGGAGCAGTTCGTGTTGGACCGACAACCACAACGTCACGAGCGGGATCAACAGCAGTGTGCTCAACCACGGGCCCAGCCAGTGACTGCCAAGGATCACGGCAAACCAGCCGGCGTATACGCCGATCAACAGCAGCCAGGTCGGCCATTCGGTTCTGGCGGTAAAGCATTGGGCCAGGGTTTCGATTTCCCGGCGTTGGGCAGGATCAAGGTAGTGGGCCATCGGCAGCTCAGAGCAGGTGTTTCCTGCTCTGTGCAATGGCGCGGGAAAATCTTGCAGAACGTTTGGCTATAAGCTTGTAACTCAGTGACCGAACAGGCCTGTCTCGGTTTTCTTGGCTTTCTTGTCGGCGCGTTTTTCATCCGCGGTCTTCGCCGGTTTTTTCTTCGCGGCTTTCTTTGAATCCATACCTTTGGCCATGATGCGTACTCCACTTTAAGGGGATGCAGTCATGGGTATACCACCTATTGCCTCGCACAAGGCGTTTATAATCCCCGGCCCTTGATCACGCTGCCTGAAGACCATGCCCCCATTGCACATCGAACCGCTGGCCGAGCCCTTGTGGCCCCTGCTGAACAAGTTTTACCGCAGCCACAATTCGTCGATGAAAGCGCTCAAGGGCGGGCGCTTGTGGGTGGCGCGCGACAGCGAGATTGTCGCCGGCCTGTGCCTCACGCCCGTGGTTGGCGGGCAGTGGTTGACCGGGGTGTTCGTTGACCCGGCCTATCGCGGCCAAGGCTTGGCGGCGCGGCTGATCACGGCGGCTGCGGCCGATGTGAACGGTACGTTGTGGTTGCTGTGCCATCCGGAACTGGAAGGGATGTACCGGCGCATGGGCTTCACCCAGGACACGCTGCTGCCGCAGTCGCTCAACGAACGGCTGGTGCGCTACAAGCGCAACAAACCGATGATCGCGATGGGCTTAGATCGTTTGGTGAGGTCGACCACCGATAATGTGTGATCAGCATGTACAGGGCCCATGCTAGCCTCGGCGGCACAATGGCCCTTTACAGGATGATCATGAAAACGACGCTCGCAGCTCTCTCCCTCACCGCCCTGCTCACCCCGGCCTTGAGCCAGGCCGCCGACGCACCGATCAGCGCCCGGCAGTACCAAAGCGTGCTGGCCGGCAGTTGGCGCGACCCGGCCAACAGTGCCCGCGACGGGTATCGCCACCCGCAACAGACCCTGGAGTTTTTTGGCCTGGGCGCCAGGCAAACCGTGATCGAGATCACCCCGGGCGGCGGCTGGTACAGCGAAGTACTGGCGCCGCTGCTAAAGGATCACGGGCAGTACATCGCCGCCGTGCAGGCCGCGAGCAGCAGCGCTTACGCGCGCACGTCGGAAGAGAACCTGAAGAAGAAATTCGCGGCCGACCCTACGCGCTACGGCAAGGCCTCGGTGGTGGAGTTCGATCCCAAGGCGCCGGTATTCGGCAAACCCGCTTCGGCGGATGCGGTGCTGACGTTTCGCAATGTGCATAACTGGGTAGCGGCAGGCACCGCGCCGGCGACGTTCAGTGCGTTCTACCGGGTACTGAAACCGGGCGGTGTGCTGGGTGTGGAAGATCACCGGGCCAAGGACGGGGCGGATCTGCAGGCAATCAAGGACAGCGGCTACCTGACCACCGCCCAGGTGGTGAAGCTGGCGACCGATGCCGGGTTCAAGCTGGCGGGACAGAGCGAGGTGAATGCCAACCCGAAGGACACCAAGGATTACCCGGCAGGCGTGTGGACGTTGCCGCCGACGTTGAAATTGGGGGAGCAGGACAAGGCGAAGTATGTGGCGATTGGCGAGTCGGATCGGATGACGTTGCGGTTCGTCAAACCGACCCAATAACCCGCCTTGAAATACAGTCACCCTGTGGGGCTTGCCCCCTCCCACAGGGTGATCTCAGTATGTCTGAGAGTTAGTCGTCGGCGGTGGGGTCCATGTCCGGGAACATCACCTCGATAAACCCGAACTTGCTGAAGTCGGTGATCCGCGACGGGTACAACCGGCCGATCAGGTGATCGCACTCATGCTGCACCACCCGCGCATGAAAACCGTCGGCAAACCGCACAATCGGCTCGCCTTTGGGATCAAACCCTTCATAGCGAATCTGCTGATAGCGGTCCACCGCACCACGCATACCGGGTACGGACAGGCAACCTTCGTACCCCTCTTCCAACACCGGGCTGAGGGGGGTAATCAACGGGTTGATCAGGATCGTCTGCGGCACCGGTGGCGCGTCCGGGTAACGTTCGCTGGCCTCGAAGCCGAAGATCACCAATTGCAGGTCCACGCCGATCTGCGGTGCGGCCAGGCCTACGCCGCCCACGTGTTCCATGGTCTGGAACATGTCATCGATCAATTGCCACAGCTCGGGGCTGTCGAACATTTCCGGCGGAACCGGAGGCGCGATACGCAGCAAGCGCTCGTCGCCCATTTTCAGGATTTCACGGATCATCGATCAGACTTCGTCAGGGGTGGGCTTGGAGTGGTCCCGGCCGAGGCCGGAGACGTGCTGTTTTTCGCCGACAGGCGGCGCGGACTGATCGAATTCCTTCTCACCCGGGTCCTTGCCTTCGGCGGACATGTGTTCGATCACCGCGTTCATTTCCGCCCCCAGCAGCAACACGGCGGCGGAAATATAGAAATACAGGAGCAGCACGATGATCGCACCGATACTGCCATACATGGCGTTGTAGTCGGCGAAGGTTTTGACGTAGTAGCCAAAGCCCAGGGACGCGACGATCCACACCACCACCGCCAGCACGGAGCCTGGGGTGATGAAGCGGAATTTCTGCTCGACGTCCGGCATCACGTAGTACATGAGGGCCACGGCGAACATCAGCAAAATCACGATCAACGGCCAACGCAGGATGGTCCACAGGGTCACAACGAATTCCTGCATGCCGATCTGCCCGGCCAGCCACTCCATCACTTGCGGGCCCAGTACCATCAGCGCGGCCGCGGCCAGCAACATACCGGCGATGCCGACGGTGTAGAAAATCGACAGCGGGAAGCGCTTCCAGATCGGCCGACCTTCCACCACGTCGTAGGCGGCGTTCATCGCGCTCATCATCAGGCGCACACCGGCCGAGGCGGTCCACAGCGCAATCACGATACCCACCGACAGCAGGCCACCCTTGGATTGCTGCAACTGGTCGATCACCGGGTTGACCTGCTCGAGGGCCTGGGGCGGCAACACCAGCTCCGATTGCAGGCGCAGCCAGGTGAAGAAATCCGGCAGGTGCAGGAAACCGATCAGGGCAATCAGGAACAGCAGGAAGGGGAACAGCGAGAACAGCATCTGGTAGGCCAGTGCCGAAGCGTAGGTGGGCATTTCGTCATCGACGAATTCCTTGACGGTACGCAACAGCACTTTATGCAGCTTCAGACCATCGAGAACCGGAAAAATCATAGCGTCTCCTTTCGCCGCATAAAGGTTGAGTTTGTGGGCGACTCAGGGGCCGTTTTCTACATCAAGGTAGCCTATTTGGCGACCTTGAAACAATTTCGAAACTTTAATCACGCCATGTGACATAAAAACGGCCATCCGTGGATGGCCGTCAGGTTGCGCAAAAGCAGGCCTATTTGGTCGCTTTTTTTACCGCATCCTTGGTATCGCCGACGGCTTTTTCCACCTGGCCTTTCTTTTCCTGCACCACGCCTTCAGCGCGCAGTTTGTCATTACCGGTGACTTTGCCGACGCCTTGCTTGATATTGCCGACGGCCTGGTCTTTCAAGCCTTTTGCCTTATCCGCTGTGCTGCCCATGGTATTTCTCCGAAAGAACAATCAAAGGGTTTTGGTCATTACCTAAAGATTGACCCGGGGCCGTTCGGCAGAGTTTCAATTATTTTCGTCAGGCATTTCATCGCCGACCGCAGGTTTGGCTTTATGTTTTGCGGCCAACCCACGAGAATGCCCGGCACATTCAGGCTGTAACGCTGAAGCACAGATCCCGTAGGAAGGTTATGAAACTCAATAAAGCACAGGCCATCGCCCGCAGAAACACCGAACTGGGCGGTGCCGTACTCGGCGTCAACAACTGCCACTTCACCGACCTGGACCGCAAGCGCAACATCTGGTGGTTCGACCTGCCGGTGGGCCGGATTGCCGTGGGCCAGTACGAGTGGATCCACCTATTGATGCACAACGCCGAGACCGACCAGTTGCTGCACCTGAAGGTGCCGACAGTGTTCCTGCGTGAAAAGCTCGAAGGCCTGGTGGTGCGCAATGCGGGCAAGCGCAAGCCTGAGATCACCCTGGAGCTGAGCGCGGACAAGGACTCGTTCTTGAAAGATGTGCGCCCTGCCGGGGCTGGCGTGAGCTTCGCGCAGTTCGCCCTTTAATTGCCTGTGCCGCAAACCCTGCCCAACTAATGAATGCCTGAAGTGATCTCGCGACTGTATTGACGCCGTCGTGAGACCTTCTTGCTTACATATATTTCAAAATGTAACTATACTGGCCTGCATTTTTCGAAAATGGAGAGTTCGGTATATGGAGCGGTATTTGTCATGGATACGACAACTCAATCAGCGCGCTGAAACACCTCAAACCCTTGAGGAATTTATTGAATCAGCCTCGTTATTCAGCCACACACTAGGCTTCGAATTCTTCTCCTACTCCGTGTGTGAAACCACGCCCTTCACGCGTCCGAAGATCCATGTATTTGGCAACTACCCCGGTCAATGGCTGCATCGATATAAAGAACAGAACTATACGGTCATTGACCCGACCATACGCCATTGCAAAGTCTCGTCTGAGCCTGTGCGCTGGTGCAGTGCCTTGTTTGAGACGTGTCCGCAACTGTGGGCAGATGCCAAAGCCTTCGAACTAAACGTTGGCATCACCCAACCCTCTTTCAATGCCCGTGGCTATATCGCGTTACTTTCCCTGGCCAGAAAAAACACCTCTATTCAAGACCCCGAGTGGGAAGCGCTCAAACCGTTAATCAAAGCTTTCTCCGAAACCGTTGGCTACCGCATCTTCAAACTGGAAGATGCGCTGGCCAATACGTTGGATATCGAACTTGGACAAAAAGAGAAAGAAGTGCTGCGCTGGACCGCTGATGGAAAAACATCGGAAGAAATAGGCCGCATATTAAATGTGACCGCCGATGCGGTGAACTTCCACTTGCGCAACATTCAAAAGAAAATGGGGGCCTGCAATCGAGTTCAGGCGGTCACCTATGCAGTAGCCCAAGGCCACATATAGGCTATAGCGGCGTAGCTGAAGTCAGCAGCTACGCCAGCCGCCTGTCACGCAAACGTATCAATGGCAGCCTGCTCATACAGCCAGCGCACCACGTTTTGCACCTCATCCCCATCGGCCTGCACCCGCACCGGCCCCGCCCCCTGCAATACGCCGATCAAGTCACGCACGGCACTCAACTCCTGCACTCGCAACATCGCCCCGGCCGCAAACAGCAATCCTGCCTGTTCATTCAGTGCCAGCAGGTACAACGGGCTATCGGCTCTTGCCTGGAACCTGGCCTGCGACCAATCCACCACGGCCGAGCGCCCCACGGCGCGATCACGAATAATCCCGTTGGCAGACAACTTGAGCAGCATCTGGATTTTGCTGTTATCCCGGATTGTGTCGACAAACCTGGCAACCTGCACCGGCAGTTCTACATCGGCCAACGAGTCGAACACGCCACCGGGCACAGGGGTGATAGCGCCGGTCTGGGCACTACCGGCGCTCGAGGCAATGGCTGCCTTGATCGGGTTTTCACAGAAGCCCTGCGCCGTACCGTGACTGAACATGCCCACCGACACGGTGAGAGTCGTTTCCAACGCCTCCAATTTGTTGTAGTGCCACCAACCGGCGGGAATGAAGAAAATCTCACCGGCCTCGACCTCATAAATCGTGGCATCGCCGACATAGGGGCTGACGTCGATATGGCCGAAGCACACACCATTCAACGCAGACTTTTTCTCCAGGGCCATTTCATCGAAATACGCCGGCGGCCAGATCATCATGCGTTTGCGGCCATACAACGGAAACAAAAAGGTATCGCACGAATCGTTATGCAGGCCGATCCATGTGGAACGGTAGCGCCCACCGATAAAGACCGCGTTGGCCCCCGGATAAGGCATACCGTAGCGCTCAATGTAACCGTGAGTGAATGCGCGCAACCGGGTGGCCACGGTACTGGAATGCTTCAGGCAGTAGTCGCGGGTGAACGTGATGCCCTCAGCGTTATTGAGGGCGGCAAAGTCCCGGACAAACTGCTCGAACCCGTCAAATGCCTGGGGAAACCCGGGCACTGCCGGTTGCTTGAGCATCTGGCCGTCCGCATTGACGGTCATGTCGCCTGACTCGACCACGTTGCGCGCCAGTTCAAAAACGTCCTCAAGGTTCATGAGCGGCTCGCTCAGTACGTCCTGCCCCATCACCACCGGTAGGGACTTGTCCTGGGAGAGACTGACGAAACGCTCCCAGAAAACCGCCGGCACCGTCGGCGTATTATTAGCGTTGCACACACGTGCGCGGATCGTGGCAGTCATCGTTCGTCACCTTCAGTCCGGGAAAGCATCTGGGTAAAAATCCTTGTAGACGTTTTTGATCTGGTCATCGCTCATGCCCAAGACACGCACCAGGGCAGCACTGAACATGCACGGGACAACGGCCAGGACAATGAGCAAACCCAACGCGGCCATGGCGTAGCTCACGCCCAGCGCGCCGGAAAATGCCCCTCCTACCAGCGCGCCAAACGGAATAACCATGCCGGAAACAAACGAGGTCGCCGAACCGATCCGGTTGCGGTAATTGTCGGGCGTGGCCAGCATGCGCACCGTCGATGTGTTGACCGTGACCATGACCAGGCCAACCCCGCCGATGAATAACAGGGGTACGGTGACGCTGGCGAACCACCCGGGCCGGGCGTGGAAAAACTGACTGAAAAGTCCACAGCCCAGCATCGCCAACCCGACCAGCAGGAAACCGGCAAATACGACGCCGGGCCTGCCCCAGCGCCCGTTGGCCCGCTTGACCAGAAACAGGCTGCCGAGCAGCAACCCCACTGCAAAAGCGCCTTCCGTCACGGCGATCAACCACAGGTCCTGCGGAAAATAGCGGTTGATCAACACCGGAAACAGCACGGCGAACAGCGGGTACAACGAAAAGTTGACAATGAACGCCAGCAGGCTCAGGTTCCATTCAGGCTTGACCCGGTAGAGAGCGGTGAAGCCTTCACGGGTGCGTGTGTACCAGGCCGTCAGATAGGAAAGCTGTCGCGCGCCCCCCACAGGGTTGGCGGCAGGCGTCCTGACCATGCCGATCAGCACCAACGCCACCAGCACTGCCGCTGCGTTGAGCCAGAGCGTGCCCAAGACCCCCAGCGGCCCCAGTAGAATGCCGGCGGCCAATGGTCCCATCAACGCCGACGAAGAACCGACGATGCTCCTCAGCCGCACCGCATCGCTGACCCTGTGGGTAGCGACCAGGGCCGGCGTCAGGCTCATCTGGAGCGGATCGCGGATGCCGATGGCAACGCCCGACACGGCCAGGCAACCGGCGATCAGCCAGGGCAGGTACAGGTCCAGTGTGCCAAGGCCCGCCAGGACCAGCGTGGTCGCTGCGCTGAGGACGTAACAGCCCACCAGCAGGCGATGGCGATCATAGTGGTCGCCCAACCAGCCAAACAGGGCACGCGACAGCACATCCGCCAGGGTCGCAACCGCGACAAAGCCTGCAAAGGTCAGCGGATTCGCGGTCTTGCCCAGCACCCACCAGGCGATCGCAAACTGCCCACAGCGCGTGCCCACGGCGTTGAGGAAGGCCGCCCATTGGATGAGGTAGAAATCGCGCCCCAGGCCATTGAGGGACGAGCCACTCATTGCGGCACCCCGTCACGGCTCAACCGCGCCAGGCAACCGGCGGCCAGGTAGGCATCCAGCCCTCCGGTCAGGCTGCGGCATTGCCCGTCACCGACTATGGCGTTGATCGCGCTCAGGGCTTTCAAGCTGCGCACACCACTTTTGCAGTAGATCACCGTGTCGACGGCGGGCGCCGCCTGGGCCAGGCGCTGTGGCAACTGGTTCAAGGGCATGTTGATCCCGCCCAGGGAAATCGCCAGATGCTCGTGCTCATCCCGTACATCGATCAATTGCACGGGAACATCACTGCGCAACCGTCGCTCCAGCGCCAGAGGGGAAATGGCATACCGCTCGCCGACGGCCACCGCACAGCTCGCTTCAATTTCACGGGGCTGGAGGATCGAAGGCCGCTCGCCGCTCAAGGGGTTGCTCGCCCGGTGACGCACAGACACCTGGCGCAGGTGCAGGCTCAAGGCATCGAACAACATCAAGCGGTTGGCCGCCGGCTCGCCCACTCCGGCCAGGATCTTGATCGCCTCCAGCGCCTGGATCGAGCCGACAATCCCCGGCAACACACCCAGCACACCGGCCTCGCCGCAATTTTGCGCCAGGGCGGCCGGGGGTGGTTCAGGGAAGATATCGCGCAGGTTGGTCGAGCGCCGCCCCTCGGCATCCGTCAGGTTGAAAACACCCACCTGCCCCTCGAACTGGCTGATCGAGGCATACACCAGGGGTTTGCCACCGAGGTAGCACGCATCGTTGAGCAGATACTTGGTGGTGAAGTTGTCCGTGGCATCGACAATCACGTCATAGCCTTGCACATAGGCCAGTACGTTGCTTTGGCTGAGCCGTTCGGCGAAATGCCGGATGTCTATGTGCGGGTTGTTATCGAGCAGCTTCTGCCGAGCCACGGCTCCCTTGGGCGCGCCGATGTCCCCAACGCCGAACAATAACTGCCGATGCAGGTTGCTGACGTCGACGGTGTCATCCTCGACAATGCCGATGTGACCGACACCGGCCGCCGCCAGGTACATCAGCGCGGGGCAGCCAAGCCCTCCAGCGCCCACCACCAGCACCTTGCCAGCCTTGAGACGGGCCTGGCCTTCGGGGCCAAAGCCCTTGACCAGAAAATGCCGCGCGTAGTGGGCCTGTTCGTCGCCGCTGAAGCGTTCGTCGCTCATATCAGCCTCCCGCCACAGCGCTGATGATCAGGGCAGTGGAATGCGCGCTCAGGGGGATTTCACTCCACTGTTCTTCATCGGCGTAAGGGATGTCATCGATCACCAGGCTGATAAAAGGCTTGAGGCGGTATTCGCCTTCGACGATGGCGCTATACAGCAGGGGCTCGTCAGCGCGCAGGCCTTCCATCAGTTGCAGAGCGTTTGCACAGGGCAGCGTCCAGGTTTTCCGACCATTGGTCAGGTCGGCGAACTGGCTGGCAATAACGATTTGGGGCATGTCGGGTTTCCTTGCGAGGACACAATCAGGTCGTGATGGCAGTCACTCAGTGCGTTGAACACCAAGCGGCCCATCGGCGTGAAATACGGGCGTTCGGCGGCAATCTCCAGGCAACCGGCCAGATAGCGTTGCAGGTACACCTGGCGCGGGGTGCCTGCCGCCGCGCCGGACACATCGCGGTAATACCTCAAGGCCGCGGCGGCAAAGTGCGCGGCCGCCATCACGCCACGCAACGTCTTGCCACGGGTGCCCGATGGCAGCACATAGTCCCTGGGCGCCTGCGACGTTTGCAGGTCATAAACCTCCATCACGAAGTTCAGCCAGATATGCGCGTGCTCATGCACCAGGGTTTCTTCCAGGGGAATGGCCGAGTCGAAGGCTTGTTCGCCCAGGTAAATGGTCTGGGGGATCAACGCACTGGTGGAGCTGCTCATGGGTTGCAACAACTTGCAGTAGCGAATGGGAATGTTGAAAAAGCTGCGCCAGGCGGGGCTCACCCGGCAGATGTTGGCCGTGGCGGCCTGGATGCTCTGTTGCTCCACGGCCGAACAGGCTGTCGAATCGAATTCCTCGACCTGGCTGGCGGCCAGGCGCTTGAACAGCGCACGGGCATTGACTGGCTCCAGATAATCGGTCAACGCGTCATGGGCCTGCGGCGCCGCGTTACGACGGCTACAGGCAACAGCGGTCAGCAAGGTCGCCGGCCGCACACCTTCATCGATAAAAGGCAGGCCGCCAATCGTGTGGAAAAACGTGTCCGGGGTCATAGGCCGCTCAACCCACCGCTTCTTCGGCGCGCCAGCAGCGAGACGCCAGGAAACCTTGCAAGTCCTGGCTTTTGACGCGGTATCCGTTGAAGCCACCCAGGGCCTCATCCACGTCCTGGCGCGTCATCTGACCGGTCGCCAACAACAGTTTCTTCAACCGCGACAAGGTTCGCTCGGCGTACCAGCGTTCCTTGAGATCCTGAATGATGGCCTGTGCATGATGCGTGGAAATCTTCTGCTGGTCCTGCAGGGCGCTGACGAACCCCCTCAGATGAATCAGTGGCTCGGACATCGCGCGATAGGGTGCGTCAATTTCATGCACCAGCGTGACCTCATCGTCGTCGAACTCCGGGTCGTCACGGTAATGACCATAAACAACTCCATAGCCTTGCATGCCGAGAAAGCGCATTTCGCCGGCCCTGATCGCCCCCATGGACGCCAGGCCCCATACCTGCCAGCCATTCTGGATCGCACGGCGAATTTCGATATGCCCTACGGAAGGGAAGCTGTGGAACGTACCATCCACGATGGCGATACAGCCCGGCTGCGGGTTCTGTGCGACCAGGGCCTGGATGTCACCGCGCCTGGCCGGCGCATGCACCACTACGTCAGCGTGCCCGGCCAAGACCTGCTCCATCCCGGATGCCGTAGGCCCTACGAATAAATGCAGCTTCATGCGTGCTCCTACCCTAGCGTGCGATATAGCGGGACAGGCGAGGACCTGCGCGCTTGAGTGCCGGCTGGAACGACTCCATGCCAGGGATAACGATCTTGACCACCGCTAACGGTGAATCATTTTTACTCAGCACCACCCGCAGCACCTGGCCAAACCCTGCGCTGCGCAGGCGATCGAGCAGGCACTCCAACGCTGAATCAATGCTATGGATCTGCGCGTTGGCATCCTCGATGTCGGAGTAGGCAATGCCCTGGTGCGCGTCGTTGACGTGACCGCGCAAGCGCGCAACGGCGTCAAGCTCGGCCTGGCGATCGCTCGCGCTGAAATACTTGAAACGCTCGATCAGATCGTCCCGGCCACCGTGTATGTAGGAAAGCCGTGACTGCGCGGCCTCGGCGAGTCCCCGAACGGCAGCAATGTCGCGACACAGGTGCAAGCCCGAACCGCAAGAGATGGCAATGGGCGCATCGTCGGACGGTTCCATGATGAACCCCTGGACATAGGGCAGCCCGATCACGCTGGGGGTGTAGCGTACGACGGCGCTCAACCCGGCGGCCTCGACCCTGGTAAACAACGGGTCCAGGGTTTGCACCGCACAATCGCGCAAGATCAGGCGCGAGGTGTCTTTCATGAAATTGAACGCTTGCACGTCGCGCTCGACGATTTCGGCGATGCCATGCACGCTGGCCTCGTCCACGGTATTGCCAGAGCTCAGACCGTTGGTGCTGGTGCCGAAAATACGCTGCCCCTGGTTTTCGCTGAACGGTGAAAAAATCAGCTCGGCCGGTACGGCGAAGGTCTGTCCGGTGGCGATGTCCTGCGCATGGACGCACGCCAAGGGCCCGTCGGGATCGATCGGCGCCCCGAGGATTGGGCAGAAATCAACGAAATCGTGGACAAAGCCGGCTTGTGCCGCGACCTTGCGAGGCGTGGAGACAAATACGTCGATGTTTCTATTGCGGTATTCGGCGATGGCAAACTCGATGGCCTCCATGTAGGCACCCACGCGTGCCTCTTCCATGCGCATGCCTTTCCCGGCACTGACACAGAGCGAGCCCTCAACCGCATCGGGTCGAATACTGGCAAATACGGGAATACCAATCTTGTCCAGCCACGTGGTATTGGTGACACGCGTGATACCAAACTCCACGGCAAGTTTCCTGGCGTGGGTCAACGTGTCGGACAATGAGGCCTTACGCAAACTTGAGGTCATGCGATACATAAAGAAGCCCGTTGAAATACTGATCGCTAGTTGCGTGCTATCCGAACAATCGAATAGCACGCAGTGTGTTACTTACCGGCGTCTTCAATATCAGCGGAGATATTGTTGTTGGATTCGTGAATAACGAAGCCAGCACGCATTTGACCTTCATCGTTCAGGATGTCGGCAAACGCATCTACAGCAGAAGCATCAAGTGCGAATGTTTCGTTAGTTGCGTTATTCATAGTGATTTCCTCGAATAATTGAATGCCGTTATCGGCTATCACTTTTCGGGGGCTGACGCATTCAATAAACAAATGCGACATTGTGTCGCCCCTAAAACAGCCCTGAGAGTTTTAGAGCACATGGCGATTACGCTCAACTACAAGATTTGGTAGGTCCACGGGTGTAAATCGGTTCAACAGGCGCGCACGTCCAACAGGGCTGGCGGAAAGTCGGTACACCGGCAACTTTTGCATTTATGTACCGAGGGGCAAAAAAGGCCGATTTGTATATCTATTCGCCGCAGTAGTGGCCCTATGCAACTAATCAACACAAGCACTCGAACAAACAGCAGCCAATAAAAAACCCGTACTTCGCCGAAGTACGGGTTTGCATGAAACGAATGGCTTTTTACTTTTTAACGCCCAGCTTTTTCAATTCTTCATCACGCAGCTCACGCCGCAGGATCTTGCCTACGTTGGTGGTCGGCAGGGCATCGCGGAACTCGACAGCCTTGGGCACTTTATAGGCGGTGACATTGGCGCGCATATGCTCCATCACTTGGTCCTTGGTCAGGGTGGCACCCGGCTTGACCACGATAAAAAGCTTGATGTGCTCCCCGGACTTCTCGTCCGGCACACCAATGGCCGCGCACTGCAGCACGCCCGGCAGGCCCGCCAGTACGTCTTCCAGCTCGTTGGGGTACACGTTGAAGCCCGAGACCAGGATCATGTCTTTCTTGCGATCGACGATGCGCATGTAGCCGTCCGGCTGGATGATCGCGATATCACCGGTCTTGAGCCAGCCTTCGCTGTCGAGCATCTCGTCGGTGGCGTCCTGGCGCTGCCAGTAGCCCTTCATCACTTGCGGACCTTTGACGCACAGCTCGCCGGTTTCACCCAGTGCGAGTTCGGTGCCGTCGTCGGCGATGACTTTGCAGACGGTGGACGGCACCGGGATGCCGATGGTGCCGATCTGGATATGCTGGATCGGATTGACCGTGGCCACCGGGCTGGTCTCGGTCATGCCGTAACCTTCGCAGATGCCACAGCCGGTCACGGCCTTCCAACGCTCGGCCGCCGCCAGTTGCAGGGCCATGCCGCCGGACAGGGTGACTTTCAGCGCAGAGAAATCCAGCTTGCGGAACGCCTCGTTGTTGCACAGCGCCACAAACAGCGTGTTCAGGCCGACAAAGCCGCTGAACTTCCACTTCGACAGTTCCTTGACCATCGCCGGCAGGTCGCGCGGGTTGCTGATCAGGATGTTGTGGTTGCCGATCAGCATCATCGCCATGCAATGAAAGGTGAACGC